>JGI12420J12819_1001215_pt1 | contig 11326 bp, 10 predicted proteins | sample Passage237A_FD_12819 | JGI IMG/M metagenome (IMG submission 12819) | reverse complement strand
CAAATCCAAATCCAAACTGAAGGTATCCGTGCTTACCCTCCGGTTCATGACTTGCCTTCCGTGTACATCCACAATACTTATCATCCTGAACTGCATATCAGGATCTATAACTACCGTCAGCTTTTCGCTTGCCGGATTCGGAAATATCTTAAAGGAAGTATGATGGTTTTCTGCAACAAATTTCACTATCCCGGAATAATTTGCCCTTGCACTTTCGGTAACGTGCAAACGAAAATAATTTTCTTTACTCCATACCTGGGGTTGATAGCTGTAAATCTTTTTCCCGGCCTCTCCTGATCCGTGCAGAATGTAAATCTCGCTGAAGTTTATACAGTCTGAGCTGTATTCTATTGCATACCTGGTATCAGCCTCTTCATAGCTCACTTCCCAAACAAGCAAAGGTTTCTCATTCCGTTGAATCAGTTTGAATGAATGCAACTGTACCAGCAATGGAGCGAAAATGTTTTTTTCCACCACATTTTCAAATAATACCCGGTGGCCGGCATTGTTGATATGTACATTATCTCCTGCGTACCTGTATTCCGGAAGTATGCTTAAATCATTGGGATCCACCAGATCATCAAAAAAATTGATGGCAAATTCCCCATACCATCCGATAATCGAATCTTTTAAATTGGCAAGCATTTGGCGATTTGCAGCATTAAATCCGGTTCGGGGTTAGGTGGTAGTAATATAAACCACAATTCCTGCCTGCATGAGCCCTGCACGAATGCTGTCGAGTGTAAACCTGATTTCCTCATAAGAATAAGTGGGATAATCATTGGAAACAAAACTTACAATTACCACATCAGGATCATGGGCAATCATTGCATTAACATTATTTTCAGTTGGGGAGGGCCTGCCTGCCGGTGGGACATAGCCTGTAGGCATTGCATGATAAGGATTGGTACCTCCTACTGCCAGGTTTACCGTTTCAGAAAGCAGCCCCAAAGCAGTATAATGTTGGGTGACTAATGCCACCCAGCCCGAGTCGGCATCAGCACCTGTGCCTGCTGCTGTGGATGAACCAAGAATTCCAAGCTTAAATTGAGGAAATACCCATACAGGTAGACAGAGAATGGCCAAAAGAAAAGCGGCCGGAAACTTTCTCATATACTAAGAATTTAAAACTCCATGAGGGAAAGTTTAAAAATCCGGTGATGGTCAGAGGTGTTTCCTGCCGCTGTATGGTTAATTGAGAAACTGCCTGATTGCCGGGCCAAGGTCATAAACCTCAGCATTTCCGTTAAGCCTTGCTTTAATGAGTGATGCGCCAATTGCACTTCTATAGCCTGCGGCACAATGTACTACAACCGGCTTTTCTTTGGGGATATCGTTTACTGAAACCGGAAGGCTGCCTAATGGAATGTTTACAGCCTTTTCAAAGGCTTTTCCTGATTTCACCTCTTCCGGGTTCCTGATATCTAATATAGTATAATTTTCAATATGTTTTTTAAAATCTTCCAGATTTAATTCAGGTTCTGCTTCATTTACGTAATCCAGCAGGAATGCACCTTCAATCTGATTTTCATATCCTATGTAAGCGATTCTTTTAATCAACTTATCAAGCTGGGCTGAGTTCTTGGCTGTAAGATAAAATTTCTCCCCCGGACTGATTACGGTGCCTAACCATGTTTCAAACTTTGGACCTTCTGCGATATTTACAGCCCCTTTGAGATGCCCGGCTTTGAACAGTCTGGAATCCCTGCCATCAATTATTAACAGATTTTTGTTCAGTTTTTGAACATCTTCTTCAGAACGGATAACAGGAAGTTTTTTCACTTCATTTACAGCCTGGGTAAAAGGAGATGCTCCGGTTCGGTTAATCATCACCGTATTGGGAAAATAAGCGGGAGGAGCAGGTTGACCGTTAAGCAGTTCATCTATAAATTCCTCCCTTCTCATATGGTGAAGCGACCAGTTGCTGAGTTTTTCCTTTCCTATAGTAGAAGAATTTTCGCTTCCCAGGCCTTTTCCGCATAAAGAACCTGCGCCATGACCCGGATAAACAATCAGTTCATCGGGTAAGGGTGCAATAATATTATTCAGGCTGTCATACATCTTTCCTGCGAGTTCTCTTTTACCGGCAGTAACAAATCCGGCTTCTTCTCTCAAATCGGGGCGGCCACAGTCGCCAATAAACAAGGTATCGCCTGTAAAAATCGCATAAGGTTTATCATGATGATATAGCAGTATACAGATACTATCGGGAGAATGTCCGGGGGTATGAAGGAATTGTAATTTTATCTTTCCGATTTGAATTTCATCGTTATGCTCTACCGGCCTCTGCGGGTAAAGGGCATTCACCAGTTTGTGAACATATATCACCGCACCGTGCTTTTGATGCAGCTCTAAATGGCCGCTTACATAATCGGCATGAGGGTGGGTTTCTATCACACCAACAATTTGTGCATTATTTTCCCTGGCAAAGTCTTCATATCGGCTAATATCTCTTTCCGGATCAATCAGCACTATTTTCTTTTCACAGTCACTGAGTATGGCATAGCTGTAAATTGACAGACCTTTATCTTCCCATTGTTTAATTTTCATCTTAAAATCATTTAGCTGCGCAAATATGGAAAGCGAATCAGCCTTAAAAAATGATTTTTATCAGCTGTAGGCCGGAGGAAGCCTTGATATTTGTCAGTATTTGGGAAGAAATTCCTTGAAGATGATAAAAATAGCCATGCAGATGATAAACCATCCGAAACCTTTCTTCAGCTTAATGCTGTCGATTTTGCGGTTGTAATAAAGACCAATATACATCCCTCCAATGGCTATTGCCGTAAATAAAAGGAGAAATCCCCATTTGATAGGATGAAGCCCCACGTCTCCTAAAAATCCTATAAGAGAGTTAAGGGCTATTATAGTAAGAGAAGTGCCTATGGCTTCTTTAATCGGAAGATCCATAAATATTACCAAGGCCGGAACAAGTAAAAATCCACCTCCCGCACCGAGAAAACCAGTAACCAACCCTATACCCAAACCGAAAAGCATCAACATCATAGGCTTTTTATAATGTGGTTTACCGGCACCTTGTTTACTTTTTATCATAAATATCCCGGCAGTTATCATCAACAGGGCAAAAACCACCATTACAAAAAATGCATGCGTTACTTCAAAATCTCCAATCCTGAAAAATACTTCCGGAAGGTAAGGGATGATAAATTTTCTTGCAACAAATACTGTGGATATGGAAGAGATACCAAATAAACCTACTGTCCTGAGGTTTACCAGATTTCTGCTGTAGTTTCTTATGGCACCAATCAGACTGGTAAAACCTACAATAAACAAAGAATAAGAAATAGCATGTGTGGGAGAAATATGAAACAAGTAAACCAGGATGGGAACCGTAAGTATGGATCCTCCTCCTCCAATGAGCCCCATTGAAACACCAACTAAAAATGCCGCAAGGTATCCTGCTATTTCCACCGGCTGATAAGATTAATTTTCAGAAAGCAAATGAGTTAATAAGGAAATACAAAAGTAGACAAACCCACCGACGTTCCGATGATTATAAACAACATTCAATGAGGAATTATTGCATAGCAAATTATTTTCATAGCAGAAAACAAAAAAAGGGCCGAAGCCCTGTATTAGAAAATGATTAGTCTACTTTACAACTGGAGTAATACTCGTTCTCCCGATTTTGCAGCCTGGTATATCGCCTGCAAAATTTTCACATCTCTTTTTCCCATTTCACCGGATACAGGAGACTCCCTGTTTTCCATAATACAAACGGCAAAATTGTCTAACTGTGCTGCCTGCTGATTTGGATTTCCAAAATCTATTTTTTGATGATCGGAGGTAGCTCCCCTTAATCCTTTATAATCAAATGCGGGAGTAAGGCCAAACCATCCATCATCGGTTTCAGCTTTCAAATAATCTTCATCATTTGAATAAGAACAATAACATTTTGCCACAGCCCCTCCGGGAAATTCCAGGTTCCAGTAAATATTATCTTCCACTTCCTTAAATTTATCTTCTTCACCGGTATGACCGAATGTTGCAGTAACGGCAACAGGATCTTCCCCAATGGTATAGACAGCTCCCTGCACACAATAAATTCCCAGATCCATTAATGATCCTCCTCCTGCAAGTGCTTTCTTTAATCTCCACCCGTCAACATCCTTCATTCCGTTTTTCAACTCCATCACCTTTACCTTACCCATTTCCTGATTTCTGCCCAAACGCATCATTTCCATGTTATAAGAATCAAAATGCAGGCGGTAGCCTACAGATAATTTCACATTATTTCTATTGCAGGCCTCAATCATTTCATCACATTCTTCCACGGTGACCGCCATAGGTTTTTCGCATATCACATGCTTTCCTGCATTGGCTGCTTTAATAACATAACGATGATGCATGGAATTGGGAAGAACAACATATACGATATCAATTTCTTCATTATCAGCTATGCTATCGAAATTATCGTAGTTGTAAACGGCATGATCGGAAAGAGAATATTTTTTCTTCCAGGCTTTTGCCTTTTCTTCACTACCCGTTACAATACCGGCAAGGTAACAGTAACGGCTTTCTTTCAGTGCAGGAGCCAGCTGCTGGGTACTGTATTTCCCCAATCCCACCAGTGCTACTCCCAGTTTTCCATCTTTTGCCATCGTAAATGTTTAACTGATTATATAAACTTTTCATAATCACAAAAAACATTATGCCAGCAGATTTACCACTCAGCCCTGAAAATTTCGATTCATCATAATTATGGTTTTTGTTAACAGCCCTTAACATCAACTTCGCTTCATGAAAAGAAAATAATCTTCTGCACTATCATAAAAATTATTGAATCATGAAAAGTATTTTAACCACCCTTTTAAGCTTTGCGGTAACGCTGTTCACTGCAATGCCTGCTTATTCCCAGGAGCATGTTACCATTAAGGGAAAAGTATTGTTTGAAAATCAGCCTGTTTCTGGAGCATCAGTTGCTTTGCTAAACGGGAAGGATTCATCACTTGTGAAAATCCTTGTATCAGATGATGCCGGAGTTTTTTCTTTTACCACTGTAAACGGGAAATATATTATACATACCACTGCAATCGGATATGCACCGGATTATACCGAAGCAGACCTTATTGAAGAAAACATTATCAGGCTGGAAAAGAGTGCTGAATCATTAAATGAAGTTATCGTAGTAGGAGGAAAACCCCTTGTGGAAATGAAAGCCGATAAGATGGTCGTAAATGTCGGAGCTTCTCCTTCCAACAGCGGAATCAATGCACTGGAACTTTTGGGAAGATCTCCCGGAGTAAGTGTTGACCAGAATGACAACATCAGCATCAGAGGAAAGCAGGGAGTTTTGGTGTATCTGAACGGAAGGCAAACCTATATGAGCGGGGAAGACCTTGCCAACATGCTGAAGGCCATGAGTGCCGATGAAATTGAAACACTTGAAATCATTACTCAGCCATCTGCAAAATATGATGCTGCCGGAAATTCAGGAATTATCAATATTGTAACAAAGAAAAGTCGTAAATCGGGAATGAATGGGTCGGTATCTGCAGGTTTTCATCAGGGGGTATATCCGAAAGCCAATTCTAATTTCAACCTGAATTATAAAAAAGGTAAAACCAATATTTTCACCTCAGGTTCCTTTACAAACTGGAACAATTTTCAGATTCAGGAATTTTCAAGAAGGTTTAAGCAAACAGCGGAAGACTACAGGTTTGAACAGGAATCTTTCAGTAAAAGTTCCAGTCATTATTATAACCTGAGATTAGGAATTGATCATCAGTTTAATCCCCAAACCAGCCTGGCATTCAACATTAATGGCACCAGGTCGAGCTGGGCAAATAAGGCTAAAACAGACGGGATATTGTTCAAAGATGGATCTTCCGCTATTGATTCAACCATGTTTACTTCAAATAATTTTAAAAGAACATGGGATAACCTCACCACCAATGTTAACCTCAAAAGAAGTTTCGGTTCTTCCGATTATTACATTACAGTGGATGCAGATTACCTGAACTATTCGCTCGAACAGGACCAGCTCACAAGAAATTACACTTATTATCCTAATCTACCGGAATATGCCTATTTCCTTAGGGCTGTACTGCCAACAAACATACACATCCTCAGCGGAAAGATAGACTACAGCAAACCTCTGGCGGAAGGAACAGTTTTGGAAGCAGGGGTTAAATCAAGTAGTGTGGAAACAGATAATAATGCCCCTTATGAAATGTTTGATTTTGATAATAACAAATGGGTTGACGATAAAAGAAAAGATCACTTTGTTTATAAAGAAGATATTCACGCAGGTTATGTGAGTGTAAGGAAATCACTGAACAAATGGAGTTTTCAGGCAGGATTAAGGGGAGAATACACTGTTTCAAAAGGAACACAGGTATTGATTAATAATTCTGTTGAAAGAGATTATTTCCAGCTCTTCCCCACTGCATATATAAGCTATGCCATGAATGAACAACATGCTTTCAACTTTAATTACGGAAGAAGGATTGACCGCCCGAATTACCGCGACCTTAACCCCTTTCAGTATTTCATCGATTTATACACTTACAATCAGGGCAATCCTTATTTGAATCCTCAAATAACAAACAGTATTGAAATAGGTCATGCTTTCAAAGGAAAACTGATTACCAGTCTTGCTTATCATCATACCAACGATATCATTAATGATATCCTGAAACAGAATGATGCTACAAAAGTAACTTATCAAACCAAGGAAAATGTGGCTTCATCTGATGATATTTCGCTGGGAATCAATTATAACAATCAGTTTTTTGGTTCAAGATTAACCAGTAATTTCAATGTTAACCTGCAATATTCTTCCTACGACGGAGTGGTAAACAATGCTCCCCTTGAAATTAATAATACGTCATTAAGATTCAGCACTTCACAGGTAGTAAGATTTGGACAAACCTGGACTGCTGACCTTAATGCCTTCTATCAGAGTAAAACCCTGCTTACCGGCGTGTTTGTATTACAACCAATATACATAGCATCATTCGGCGTAGGTAAGGATATTATGAAAAAGAAAGCCAGTATCAAGTTAACGGTAAACGATCCTTTTAAATGGCAAAAGGTGAAGGTGGATGTGCTGCATGATAACATCAATATGCTGATCAGGAATGATTCCGATATCAGAAGAGTGGGATTAACCTTTACTTATCGTTTCTCAAAAGGAGAAAAGGTAGGGCAGCAAAGGAGAACCGGTAGTTCTGCTGAAGAACAAAGCAGGATTACGAGCGAGCAATAGCAATGGAAGTATCAAAACGGGGATACAGCCATCCGGTGAGATTTTGATCCGGATGGCTTTTTTATTAATTTAAAGCTGCTGAATAAATCTTGGCCTTTTGGGTTTTTGTTTTTTGTTAAAGAGGTATTCTTCAATAATGGCTACATTCTTGCTTCCCGTAGCTCTTATGGCTCCTACGAGTTGCTGGGGGGAAATATTCCATTTGGAAGTATGGTATTTCACTTCATCGCGGTTGGATGTGTCAATGGTGTTCTTATAATGATAAGAGGGTACGTAAGGATGTTTCATAGTGCAGATTAATTTGTTTTCCCAATGATTCATTCAATTAATATACCATGGGCATAAAAAAAGAACTGCTTCATGGAATAGTGTCATGAAGCAGCTCTACTTAAACTAAATGAGAAAACATACTTATTCTTAGATTATATAATAAAACTTCGTGCCAGTTATTTTCCCCACAGTTGTATCACCGAACGGATGAGTTTTAAAACATCCTGATAGTCGCCGGGTTTGGAGATAAATCCGTTTGCTCCGTTGGCATAAGCAATATCCCTGTCTTCCGAAAGCCTTGAAGTAGTAAGCACCACAACAGGAATACATCTCCACTTTTCGTTGGATTTAATTTTTTTCAGTATTTCCATTCCGCTGATTAAAGGCATATTCAGGTCGAGCAATATAAGTGATGGAAGTTCTTCTTCTAACGTATGGAGGTATCCGAGAAAAGCATTTCCTGAATCAAACTGCATCAACTCTCCCTGATATCCGGTTTGGGCAAAACCTTCCCTGAAAATAAACCTGTCATCTTCATCGTCGTCAATCAGGACTATTCTTTGCGAAAAAGGCATGTAAATGATTTATTGTTATTGAAACCAGACTTTTGATATAGAGTCTGTAATGGCAACAAGTTCGTGATATCTGGAAGGCTTACTGATAAAACAGTTTGCCCCCATTTCATAGGAAAGCTTTTTATCAGACTTTAATGTTGAAGTTGTAAGAACCACTATAGGTATTTGAGCAAACTGCTTATCGCCCTTTATTTGCTTCAAGGCCTGCATGCCCAGCATTCCCGGCATGTTGAGGTCGAGTAATATCAGCGACGGATAGTCGGAAGGGCCGGTATCCCGGAGAATCTTCATCAACTCATTGGCACTTTCTATAAATACGTAATCGATATCAGCATGATGCTCTAAAAAGGCGTCCAGGATTATCTGACGGTCATCCGGATCATCATCTACGATATAAACCAGTTTTCTTTCGTATTGATTCATAATGTCCACTTAAAAAAAATTCCCTGCTGTCAAGCCTTTCCCTTTGTTTTCACAGGTACCTTCTAAAATTACAAAATGAGTGCCATGCAGGCAGATTTTCTTTCTCCATCCTTCCCTGACAAGATTTTGGCCGGAAACTTCCGAACTACGGCACTCCCCCCTCTCCGTTGTGCCTGTATCTTCACCGGCATAGCCGGTTGGCATGAGCCCTATCAGGTTAATCAACAGCTTCAGTTTTTTTCCATCAGATGAGAAAACCTTTCCACACCCTTCGCAATCATTTTGCTAAAAATTTTAGTAATTTGCCAGCCGGAGGAAGTGTAATATGTTGTACCAGCCAGACCGTACTGTAGTTCATTTAGATATGGACAGCTTTTTTGTGAGTGTGGAGTGCCTGAAAAATCCCGGTCTCAGGGGGCGCCCCCTTTTGGTGGGCGGGAACAGCGACCGTGCAGTGGTGGCTGCCTGCAGCTATGAAGCCAGAAGATTCGGCATCCATTCGGCCATGCCCATGAAACTGGCCCGGCGGCTTTGTCCGGAAGCTATTATTATCGGCGGAGACATGGAATCGTACACACGCTATTCTCAGCTGGTTACGGAGATTGTTGCCGATAAGGTACCCGTATATGAGAAAAGCAGCATCGACGAATTTTATATCGACCTGTCTGGCATGGACAGGTTTTTCGGTTGCGAGCTTTTCACCCGCGAACTGCGCAATACCATTATCAGAGAATTGGGCCTGCCTGTATCGTACGGGCTTTCCACCAACAAGCTGGTAAGCAAGGTAGCTACAGATGAAGCCAAGCCCAACGGCTATCTTACCGTGCGCAAAGGATACGAGAAAGCATTCCTTTCACCCCTGCCCATAGAAAAAATGCCCATGATTGGCAGGCAAACTGCCGCCCTGCTAAGACAGATGGGCGTAAAACAGGTAGGCACACTCAGCAATATTCCCCCGGAATACCTGCAAAACCTGCTGGGCAAAAACGGTATAGCATTATGGAAGCGCGCCAATGGCATAGATGAAAGCCCCATTGTGCCTTACCGCGATCAGAAGTCTATCGGTACAGAAACCACCTTCCAGCAAGACACCATTGATGTGGAATTCCTGAAAACCCAACTGTTGCGCATGACCGAAGAAATATGTTATGAACTGCGGCAGCAGAACAAACTTACCGGATGTGTGGTAGTGAAACTCCGGTATTCCGATTTCAACACTGTTACAAAGCAGGTAAAAATAGCCTATACCAGTATTGACAAAACCATTAAAGCGCATGTGATGCAACTGTTTGACAAGCTGTACGACAAGCGAATGCTGGTAAGGCTTGTTGGCGTAAGGCTTACCCATCTTATTCCGGGCAACTATCAGATATCGCTGTTCGACGACAGCGAGGAAATGATAAAACTTACCCAGGCCATAGACAGCATACGCAACCGCTTTGGCATGAACCTGATTGCTTCTGCCCGCACATTTACTACCGTACGCTAAACAAGAACTCCTATGTATCTGAACTGTAAAACATATTTCAGCTTCCGTTACGGATGCTTTTCTACTGAAGAACTGGTAAAAACAGCCGCACAGGCAGGTGTAGACCGCCTGGCACTTACCAATATCAACAACACCTGCGATACCTGGGATTTTGTTGCTTACTGCCTGGCGGAAAACATTCAACCCATTGCAGGAGCCGAGATTCGTAACGGTTCGGAATTTCTGTACATTCTTCTTGCAAAAGATATTACAGGGTTTTATGAAATCAACCGGCTGATCAGCCATCATATGCAAACTGAAACTCCTTTTCCCGAAAGGCCCGGCGATGTGAGCCATACCTGGGTAATTTATCCGGCAGGAAAATATGCTCCCCCGGCATTAAAAGAAAACGAGCTGATAGGTATACGTCCTTCGGAAGTGAACCTGCTTTACGGTAGCTATCAGGCACGCGATGCCCATAAATACGTGGTAAGGCAACCCGTTACTTTTAAAGACAAAACGGGATACAACCTGCACCGCCTGCTTCGTGCCATAGATAAAAACATTCTGCTGAGCAGGCAAACCCCCAAAGACATTGCCCGCCCCGATGAAACTTTTCTTCCACAGGAAGAAATCATCCGTGCTTTTTCACGCTATCCTGCCATTGTTACCAACACCTTCCGGATTATGGAAAGCTGTAGTATATCTATCGACTTCCATACCGATAAAAACAAAAAGACCTTCAGTGCCAGCAAAGAAGACGACAGGATTCTGCTGGAAAAACTGGCAATGGACGGAATGGTGCAGCGCTTCGGAAGCAAAAACCGGGAAGCCCGCCAAAGAGTAATAAAGGAACTGGACATTATCAACAAACTCGGATTTAATTCCTACTTCCTGATTACCTGGGATATTATACGCTATGCGCAAAGCAGAGGATTTTTTTATGTAGGAAGAGGAAGCGGAGCCAACTCCATCGTAGCCTATTGCCTGCAGATTACGGATGTAAATCCGATTGATCTCGACCTTTACTTTGAAAGATTTTTGAATCCTTACAGAACCAGTCCGCCCGACTTCGATATCGACTTCAGCTGGAAAGACCGTGATGAAGTAATCGATTATATCTTCAAAAGATATGGCAGAGACCATGTGGCGCTTCTGGGTATGTACAGTACCTTCCAGCATAATGCTGTTATTCGTGAGCTGGGAAAGGTATTTGGACTACCCAAAGGAGAAATTGACCAGCTGGTAACGGGTACGCACAACCTACAGGAAGACAAGATTCAGCGGCTGATATTAAAATACGGAGCCATGCTGAAAAACTTTCCCAATCATCTGAGCATACATCCTGGTGGTATGCTC
>JGI12420J12819_1001200_pt1 | contig 11447 bp, 8 predicted proteins | sample Passage237A_FD_12819 | JGI IMG/M metagenome (IMG submission 12819) | reverse complement strand
AGCGGCGCCAAAGCCGGAGAATGTGCGGCCGGTGGAGCTTTCGAAATTGGAGATGAGGTCGGAGATGATGGGATTGCCGGCGTAGAACGCGGCGGTGTTGCGGTTCCAAGTGCCGGTGCCGCCTTCGTCGAGATTGGGATTCGTGACGCCGCTGAGGCCGCCCCACGGTGAACCATCGCGCTGGCGGTAGGCGTCGAGGGCGCCGTTGCCGATCGCGCCGGTGGCGGGGTTTTGATAGATCGTCGCGGGGGANCTGTTCCACCAATCGCGGGCGGGNGCGCCGGCGAAGTAGTGCGAGAGTTCGGGATGCTGGGTGCCGTCGGGTTCCTGAGGGATGCCNTTGCTCGTCAGCGGATCATACATCAGGTATTTGTTGAGAGGGCCGAACCAGTTGGTGATGAAGTCGGCTGACNTGACGGAAATCGGGCGATTGCCGCGGATCTTGCCCTGCTCGCCCTTGATATCGAACTGCGTGAAGATGTGCGACGCGAGTTTGGGCTGCCAGCGAAGCGCGCCGTAAACGCGTTTGTCGTGGTTGAAGGTGAAGTCCTGGCGGTATTTGGCTTCGTCGTTCAAGGCGGCGACGCGGAGACCGAGTTGGCCTTTGATCAGCGGGACGTTGAGGTCGACGACCTCGCGATGGGATTCGTAGCTGCCGAAGCGGAGCTGGGCTTCGCCGTGGAGTTTGTCGAGATCGGGGTCCTTCAGCGTGTTGTTGATGATGCCGGCGGGGCTGCCGAGGCCGAACAGGATGGAGTTGGGGCCGCGCTGGATGTCGATGCGCGACGTGTTGTAGGAATCCATCGGGATGCTCGTAACGAAGAAGTTGCGCGTGAGGTCGGCGGTGTTGAGACCGCGGACGCGCGTGCCGCTCTGCGGGTTGGCGAGCATTTGGTTGCGATAGGCGTTGTCGTCGGCGTTGCCGCCGTAGAAATTGCCGCCGATGCCGGAGACCTCGGTGCTCGTCGTGTAGACGAGGACGTCGCGGAGATTGGTGGAGCCGGTGTCCTTGAGGAATTCCGTCGTGACGACCGAGATCGCGGAAGCGACGTCGCGGAGCTGGGTGTTGAGGCGGGAGCCGGCGAGCGAGGATGTGGCGGCGTAGCCGTTGTCCTCGGTGCTGACGACTTCGAAGGGGGACAATGTGACGATTTCGTCGGAGGAGCGGGAGGTGTCGTCGCTCACGGGAGCGGGTGCTTGGGCCAGCGCGAGAGGAGCGATACAGACGAGCAGGAGGGCAAGGGTGGTCCGGCGTGGGGTGGGGGCGTTCATAGGTGTGACGGTCGGGGTGGGAACAAAGAGCAACGCAAGTAGACCGTGGGCGGGGCGACGCGGTTCGGCGGCGTAGGGCGGACAGTCCAACAGAGCGATGAAGGAGGCGGGGGTGACTGCAGCCGGAGACGACACAGTAACGATCTGTGACACGCGTCGCCATCACCTGTTTGGGTGAATCTTGTCCGAATAAATTTTTTGACCGGGTGAGTGCGGCGATGCCGCTCCTTGCCAAGCGGCGGTGCGGAGCTTCAACCTGCGATGTGATCGATCCCAACCAAGCTGCTCCGCTGGCACCCAGCGCGGACGTTCGCGATTCGGACGAGGCGCTGACGCGCTTCGTCGAGACGATGGCGAAGCGGAAGCTGGAGCTTTATCCGGAGCAGGAGGAAGCGATCCTGGAGCTGTTTGCGGGGCGCAATGTGATTTTGAATACGCCGACGGGATCGGGGAAATCGCTCGTGGCGGCGGCGTTTCACTACAAGGCGCTCAGCGCGGGCGAACGGTCGGTTTATACCTGTCCGATCAAGGCGCTGGTGAACGAAAAGTTTCTCGCGCTGTGCCGGGATTTCGGGCCGGAAAACGTCGGCATGATGACGGGCGACGCGAGCGTGAATCCGCAGGCGCCGGTGCTGTGTTGCACGGCGGAGATCCTGGCGAACATCGCGCTGCATCGCGGGGATCGGAGCGACATCCGCGCGGTGATCATGGACGAGTTTCACTACTACTCGGATCCAGAACGTGGATACGCGTGGCAGGTGCCGCTGCTGACGATGCCGAACGCGAGATTCCTGTTGATGTCGGCGACGCTCGGCGGGACGGAGTTTTTCGAGAAGGAATTGGAGAAATTGACGGGCGAGCCGGCGGTGACGGTGCGGAGCGACCGGCGGCCGGTGCCGTTGGAGTTCGAGTATTCGGAAATGCCGCTGGCGGAGCGCGTGGCGGAGTTGCTGCAGATGAAGCGGGCGCCGGTGTATCTGGTGTATTTCACGCAGCGGGCGGCGGCGGAGGCGGCGCAGGACCTGATGAGTTTGAACGTGTGTTCGAAGGAGGAGAAGGCGGCGCTGGCGGAGGCGTTGGAAGGCGTGAAGTTCAACAGCCCGTATGGAAAAGACATGAAGCGCTGGCTGCGTCACGGCATCGGCGTGCACCACGCGGGCCTGCTGCCGAAGTATCGCATCGTGGTGGAGCAGCTCGCGCAGAAAGGGCTGCTCAAACTGATCTGTGGCACGGACACGCTCGGCGTGGGGATCAACGTGCCGATTCGGACGGTGGTGTTCACGCAACTGTGGAAATACGACGGAGCGAAAGCGGCGGTGTTGAGCGTGCGGGATTTTCGGCAGATCGCGGGACGCGCGGGGCGGAAAGGATTCGATGACAAAGGCTATGTCATCGCGCAGGCGCCGGAGTGGATCATTGCGAACAAACGCGCGGAGGAGAAAGCGGCGGGAGATCCGAAGAAGCAGAAGAAGCTGGTGAAGCAGCGGGCACCGGAGGGAAGCGTGGGGTGGGATGCGAAAACTTTCGAACGATTGCAAACGGCGCCGGCGGAGGCATTGACGTCGAAGTTCGATGTGACGCACGGCATGCTGCTGCTGGTGTTAAGCCGCGAGACGGATGGGTGTCGGGCGATGCAGAAGATCATCGCGGCTTCGCATGAGACGGCTGCGAAGAAGAAAGCGTTGCGGCGGCGGGCGTGGCAGTTGTTTCGCGCGTTGGTGGAACGAGGGATCGTGGAGATCTTGCCGAAGGGCGAACGCGGGCCGGAGGGACGAAAAGTGCGGGTGAACGTGGAGCTGCAGGAAGATTTTTCGCTGCATCAGGCGCTGTCGCTTTATTTGATCGATACGTTGCCGCTGTTGGAGCGGGAGTCGCCGGATTATGCGTTCGACGTGCTGACGTTGTGCGAGTCGATCGTGGAGGATCCGGAGCAGATTTTGCGGCGGCAGGTGGACAAGTTGAAGACGGAGAAACTGGCGGAGATGAAGGCGGCGGACGTGCCGTATGAAGAGCGGATGGAGAAGCTCGAGCAGATCGAGCATCCGAAACCGCGGCGGGAATTTATCTACGACACCTTCAATGCGTGGGCGGCGAAGCATCCGTGGGTCGGGCAGGAGAACGTGCGGCCGAAGTCGATCGCGCGGGAGATGTTCGAGAGATATATGTCGTTTGCGGAGTATGTGCGCGAATATGGGCTCGAGCGATCGGAAGGATTGTTGCTGCGGCATCTCTCGCAGACGTGGAAAGTGCTGAGCCAGACCGTGCCGGAGAGCGCGAAGACGGAGCCGGTGGTCGAGATGGAGGAGTATTTCCGCGAGCTGATACGCGGGATCGATGCGAGTCTGCTGGAGGAGTGGGAGCGGTTGAAGGATCCGAATTTTGTCGCGGCGGAACAAGGCGGGGCGGAGAAGCCGGCGCGGCCGGCGACGTTCGATGTGACGCGAGATCGCGACGGATTCCGGCGGTTGGTGCGCGCGGCGGTGTTGGGGTTTTTGCAGGACGTCGCGGCGCGGGACTGGGAGGCGGCGGGGGCGCGGTTGGCGGACACGGACGAGAAGACGGCGCGCAGGATCGAAGATGCGTTTCGCGGGTATCTGGAGGAGCGCGGGCGGTTTCGGTTGGATCCGGAAGGGCGCTCGGCGAAGCACACGCACTGGAGCGAAGACGGGGCGAATGGAACGTGGGAGGTCGCGCAGGTGTTGGTGGACCGCGAGGAGATGAACGACGTGGAAGCGGCGTTTACGGTGGACTTGGCGGAGTCGCGTGGACGGGCGGCGGTGGCGTTGCGATTCGAAGGGGTGCGGGCGATCGGCTAAAGGAGTTGTTGCACGGTTTCGGAAGGGGCGTCGCTGACGAGGACGTAGTGGTTTTGTTCGTCGGACCAGGCGGCGACGGTGTGGCCGTGGCGATCGGTGGGCGCGAGGGCGCGGAGGGTGGACGGCGCGAGGTCTTCGCGGCGGGCGACGAAGATGTGGAATTCGCGGCCGTCGCGCTCGAAACAGAGGAGCGAGACGTCGTGGCCTTTGAAATCGAGCGTGCGACAGCCGAGGGCGCGGAGGTCGGCAAAGGCGGGCGGAAGTTGGCGAGGGAGCGGACCGCCGCGCGCGGCGAGCCAGTGGCGGAGTTCGTCGACGTCGGCGGTGCGTTTTTGGAGGAAGAAGCGGTGTTCGACGAAATTGAGGGCGAATTCGTCGAGGGTGTGGCCGCGGATGGGGGCGAAGGACCACCACGCGGCGATGGCGGACAACACAAGGAGGGCGGCGGCGGACGCGAGCCAGAGTGGACGCGACCGGCGGGACGCGCCACGCGACGGAGTGAGTGAGACGCGGGTGCCGGCGAGGATGGCGTCGCGGAGGCCGGGAGGCGGCGGGAGAGCCGCGAGTTTTTGGGCGACGGCGGCGTTGAAGGACTGGTCGCGTTCGAACCAGCGGGCGAGATCGGGATCGCGGCGCATTTGTTCGAGAGCGGGCGCGAGCGCGGGATCGGCCAGGTCCTGTCCGCCGGGCCGGCAGGCGTGAAGGAGGAAGCGGGCTTCTGCGTTGTTCATGAGGACTTCGTTCGGCTGGAAGGTTCGAACGGCACGACCTTGGCGTCGGCGGACGTCGAAGGTTCGGCGAGGAGGCGGCGAAGCTGGGCTTTGCCGCGCGAAAGGCGGGACATCACGGTGCCGATGGGGATGTCGAGCGCGTGGGCAATTTCCTGATACGAGAGGCTCTCGAGGTAGAAAAGCGTGAGCGGCGCGCGGTAGGTGTCGGGGACGGATTGCAGCGCGGTTATGACTTGGGACGCGTCAAGGCGGCGGACGCGATCGATATCTTCGCTGGCGATTTCGTCTTGGTCGGCGGGGAGATCTTCGAGCGAGGTGGCGCGGGCGTCGTGGCGGCGGAGGCGAAGGAACTCGCGATAGAGCGTGGTGAAGAGCCAAGTGCGGGCCTTGGAGGTGTCGCGGAGCATGCCGCCCTTGTGGCTCCAGATGAAGAACGTTTGTTGCACGAGGTCGGAGGCGTCGGCGGTGTTGCGCGCGAGGCTGAGCGCGAAACGGTAGAGCGCCGCGTAGTGCGAATCGACGAGTTGAGTGAACGCCGGATCGGGCATCGGGGGTGAGAGGCGTCGGGGACGGATTTATTCCACGGGATCGGCGCTGATAAGGAAAAACGCGGGGGCGCGGAATAGTGGGCGGGGACGGAGGCTCCCATCGGAGTGGCAGCCGGACGTGGGCAAAGTTTGGTGCGAGATTTCGATTTTGTGGGCGCGACCGAGGTGCGTGCGGAGGAGGGGCGCGGAGAAGCGGCGCGGCGGTTGTTCGAACTGTTGGCGGCGGCGGCGCTGGGAGGAAAACTTCGAGTGGTGGTGACGGCGGAGGCGATGGCGGAAGGCGAGCCGGCGGTTTTTCGGGTGATTTTTGAGGCGAAAGAGACGGATGGACGTGAGGGCGGCGGGGAAACGTGGGGAAAGTTGAGCGTGTGCGAGCGCGACGTGGCGCGGTTGGTGGCGCAAGGGTGCAGCAATGACGAAGTGGCGCGAGCGCTGGGGAAGAGCGTGATGACGGTGAAGAAACAGTTAGGCGCGATTTATCGGAAGCTGGGCGTGCCGACGCGCGGACGGTTGGGTGCGATGCTGCGGTGGCGGGATGAAGGCGGATACTCCGAAAGAGTGAGGTAGGACCACGGGACGCGCGGGCTGAAGCCCGCCCGATGGTGCGGGCGCGGGGCGGCGAGTAGAGTTTGAGAGAGCCCGGTCGCCGGCGCGCGAACGAAAACGGCGCGGCGCCAGGGCGCATAACCTCAATGGAGATTCCGACATGAAAAAATGGATACGCATGGCCGGTTCGCTGGCGCTGGCTTTGGGCGCGACGGCGAGTGGTCCGGCGCAGATGATTCGGGTAACGATCCAGAACCTCGCGCCGTCGTCACCGACGGGACTTTATCACTCGCCGGTCTGGCTGGGGTTTCACGACGGCAGCTTCGATCTTTTCGATCCGGGCACGGCGGCGGGGGCGGGAATCGAGGCGCTGGCGGAGTTGGGGGACAGCAGTGGGATCGATGCGGCGTTCAAGGCGGCGCAGCCGTCGGGTTTCAGCACGGTGGTGACGAATCCGGGCGGGCCGGGGCCGGGGATTTTTGGGCCGGGGGCGAGCAGTTCGGTGGTGGTGAGCGTGGATGCGTTGACGCGGGGTTATCTGAGTTTTGGCGCGATGGTGGTGCCGTCGAACGACACGTTCATCGCGAACGCGAATCCGCCGAGCATGGCGCTGTTCGATTTGTCCGGGAGTTTTCTGGGGGCGCAGAGCTGGACGATCACGGGCGCGAATGCGTGGGACGCGGGCACGGAAGTGAACTCGCCGCTGGAGGGTGCGGCGTTCGTGGCGGGCGTCGATGCGATGCTCGGCACGATGGAAGGTGGCGTGATTCACGGACAGCCACTCGACGGGCTGGACAATGTGCTCGGGCTCATGACGCCGGCGGGCACGACGATCGGTCGCGGGCTGACCGGCGATCCGTTGGTGCGGATCTCGATCACGCCGGTGCCGGAGCCGAGCACGTATGGATTGATCGCGGCGGCGGGGCTGGCGGCGGTGGTGGTTTGGCGACGGCGGCGCGCAGGTCGGCGCGTGAAACAATTCCTACAGCCTTTCAGCGGAGGGCGTGGAGGACTTGGAATCTTTGGCCGAGGTGGGCGGGGTGGAGAAGTTGGAGAAGCGAGAGCTTCTTCTGGCTGAAGCCGGCGGCATGCGCGGTGGAGGTTTGGGCGATGTAGTCGACGGCGCGGCGGACGAAGAAGGATTCCTGGGACTCGAGCGTGGGTTGTGGGAATCCGTTTTCGCGGAGCGCGGATTCCAGCCAGTCCCAGCAGACGTGGCAGGTGAGGTCTTGTTCGCCGGGCTGGGCGAAAAGGTCGTTGGACTGACGATGACGGTGGTAGGCGCGGGCGGTGCCGGCGGGGGTGTTTTCGACGAGTTCGAGCCAGGTTTTGCCGTAGTCGAAAGCGACGAAGAGGCCGCGCCACGGTTGCGCGGCGAGGTCGCGGGCGAGCGCGGCGGCGGCGAAGGGAGCGTCGAGGATGTATCCGTCGGGGGCGGACGCGGGAAGTTCGGCGGGTGGCTCGGCGAGCGGGAGTTCGGTTTCGGTGAGTTGGTTGTCGTGAAGGCGGACGCCGAGTTCGCGCCAGCCGTTTTCGCGGAAGACGAATCGGCGGAAAGGCTGGGCGTCGAAGAGCTCGTTGGAGAAGACGACGCAGTCGCCGGAAAGCGAGAGCGGTTCGCCGACGCGGAGCGTGCGGACGGAGGCGAAAGGATGGGCGACGCCGGCGAGAATGCCGGCGGGCGTTTCGGCGCCGATTTCGACGAAGCTGTGGGTGCGGGCGGCGTCGAGGCCGCCGAGCAGCGAAGTGCAGGCGGCGGCGACAAGTTCGCCGAAGACGGGACCGCTGGTGCTGGCGGTGAAAAAGTCGGTGCCGGGCGCGTAGCCGATGCGCTGCCGGGAGCGGCGGTAGTATCCAAATTCTGGATCGTAGAGCGCGAGGGCCATGAAGCGGTCGAAAGGCATCGAGCCGGTGGCGTCGGCCTGAGATGCGAAACGGCGGCGAAACGGATCGGACATGGCGGGAAAGCGGAGGAAGAGCGGGGGCGAGGAGATTGTCGAGCGGCGCGGTGGCGATGAAGCCATTTACAAGGCGCGGGGGATGCGCACAGTCGGCGGGATGCTCAAACGGATTCCGCTCATCGTGGCCGGTGTGGCGACAGGCATCGCCCTGACGCTCGGCGCGGCGCGGATTTCGAATGCGTGGAGTTTCTTGCCGAATCGCGAACTGAACCGGGCGGCGAGCCAGGTGAAGGACGTGTTGCGGCTGGTGAACGAGCACTATGTCGAGCCGGAGGCGGTGTCGTATGAAGGCCTGGCGAAGTCGGCGCTGCACGGAATGGTGGAGTCGCTGGATCCGTATTCGGAATTTCTCGAAGTGGCGGAGATGGATTTCCTGGAGGAGCAGTTGAGCGGGAATTTCAGCGGGGTGGGGATTCAGGTGGAGATTCGCGACGGGCGGGTGCTGGTGATCGCGCCGATTGCGAATTCGCCGGCGGAGCGGGCGGGGATCGAGCGCGGCGACGAGATTCTGGGCGTGGAAGGGAAAGGCTTCGATCAGGATGTGACGGTGGACGAAATCGTCGATCGCCTGCGCGGGCGGCCGCGTTCGAAGGTGACGATGGATTTGTTGCGACCGCGGGAAGGGAAGCGGTTTCAGGTGACGCTGCAGCGGGAGCGGATCGAACTCGAGTCGGTGCGGGCGGTGGAGGTGTTGTCGGAGAAAACCGGATACATTTTACTGAGCGACTTTTCGGATCACACGGCGCGGGATTTCGAGCGGGCGCTCGAGCGGCTGGAGAAGGAAGGCGTGGACAGCCTGATCATCGATTTGCGGAACAATCCGGGAGGATTGCTGGAAGCGGCGGTGGCGGTGGCGGAGCCGTTTTTCGAGCAAGGGGAGGAGATCGTGTCGACGCGCGGGCGGAAGGCGGAGGATACGGCGGTGTATCGGGCGCGGCGGAAAGCGCCGGGGCGGCGCTGGCGGACGGCGGTGTTGATCAATGGCAACACGGCGAGCGCGGCGGAGGTGTTGACGGGGGCGTTGAAGGACACCGGGCGGGCGATTGTGGTGGGCGAGCGTTCGTTCGGAAAAGGATCGGTGCAGACGATTTTTCCATTGGAGAGCGGAGAAGGCGTGCGGCTGACGACGGCGCGGTATTTCACGCCGTCGGGCGTGAGTATCCACGGAACGGGTATACTGCCGCAGGTGGAGGTGACGTTGACGGATGACGAGAAGAGCAAGCTGACGGTGCAACTCGCCCGGGCAGACGTGGCGGATCCGCATGAATTCAAGGAGCGGTTTGGCTTCGAGCCGATCGAGGACCGACAGTTGCAGGCGGCGCTGCAGGCGTTGCGAGGAACGGAGAGCGTTGCGGTGCGGAGCCGTGTGATTTCCCGCCGATGAACACGGGACGAATTTTAGCGCTGGAGAGTTCGTGCGACGAGACGGCGGTCGCGATTTTCGATCCGGCGAAAGGATTTTTGGGCGAGTGGGTGCACAGCCAGATCGCGCTGCACGGCAAGCACGGCGGCGTGGTGCCGGATCTGGCGACGCGGGAGCATTTGCGGAATTTCGGGCCGTTGTTGGAGCGCGCGAAAGAGGAGGTGGGGTTCGACGGAATCGGCGAAATCGCGGTGACGCACGGGCCCGGACTGGCGGCGTGTCTGGCGATCGGCGTGGGCGCGGCGAAGTCGCTGGCGTTGAGCTGGGGCGTGCCGGTGGTGGGAGTGAATCATTTGCGCGGGCATGCGTGGTCGCCGTTTGTGACGGTGCATGAAAAAGCGCCGGAGGATTTCGAGCGCGCGGTGGCGGAGCTGTTGCCGCATTTGGGGCTGATTGTGTCGGGCGGGAACACGCTCCTGTTCGTGATGGATGAGGCGCGGAAGATCACGGTGTTGTCGTCGACGCGCGACGACGCGGCGGGCGAGGCGCTGGACAAAGGGGCGAAGCTGCTGGGGCTGGGGTATCCGGGCGGGCCGTTGATCGAAAAGCTGGCGAAGAACGGGCGGCCGGATGCGTATGATTTTCCGCGAGGGATCGGGCGGCGGGATGAGCTGGATTTCAGTTTTTCCGGACTGAAGACGAGCCTGCGTTATTTGATCGAGAAGATGACGCCGGAGGACGTCGTGGCGCGCCGCGAGGATTTGTGTGCGAGCTATCAACAGGCGGTGATCGATGCGCTGGTGCGGAAAACGAAGGCGGCGTTGAGGCAGGGCGAGGGAAGATTTCGGAGCGTGGGGTTGTCGGGCGGCGTGGCGAACAACGCGACGCTGCGAGCGGCGTTGGAAGGATTGGCGCGGAGGGAGCGCGTGGCGTTTTTGGCGGCGAAGGCCCGGCACACGGGCGACAACGCGGGGATGATCGCGTTTGCGGCGTGGGCGGATCGCGACGGAGCCGAGCGCGTGGCGGGGATGGGGCTGGGCGTGGCGCCGAGCTTGGGATTGTGAGCGGGCGGCGCGACGAGCGCGCAACCTACTTGTAGTCGCGGCGGAGATTGCTGGGGAGGATGCCGAGTTCCTCGCGGTATTTCGCGACGGTGCGGCGAGCGAGGGTGATGCCTTTTTCCTGGAGCTTGGCGACGAGTTCCTGGTCGCTGAGCGGGGAAGATTTGTCCTCGAGCGTGACGAGGTCCGCCAGCATCTCCTTGACGCTGGTGTTGGAGATGGCGGCGCCGCTCTCGGCCTGATACCCGGTGGTGAAGAAGAACTTGAAGTCGAAGACGCCGTGCGGGGTCTTCATGTATTTGTTGGCGATGGCGCGGCTGACGGTGGTCTCGTGGACGCCGACGATGTCGGCGATCTGCGTCATCGTGAGCGGGCGAAGGTGGGCGACGCCGTGTTCGAAGAAGGGAGTCTGCGCCTTGATGATTTCGCGCGTGATGCGTTCGATGGTGCGCTGGCGCTGCTCGATCGAGTCGATGAGGAATTTGCCGGAGCGCATGCGCTCGCGGAGGTAGTCGCGTTCCTCTTTCGAGAGCGTGCCCTTGGCGATGAGTTCGCGGTAAGTGGAGGAGATGCGCAGGCGCGGGATGTAGTCGCTGTTGAGATGGATCTTCCACTCGTCGCCGTCTTTTTCGACGACGACATCGGGAACGACGACGCGGTTGTTGTCCTCGGCGAAACGGCGGCCGGGGGCGGGGTCGAGCTTGCCGATTTCCTCGATGGCGGCTTGGACGTCGTCGGGCGCGGCGCCGAGCTTGCGCGAAAGTTCGGGAATGCGGCGGCGCGAAAGAAGGTCGAAGTGGTCGCGCAGCATGCGGGCGGCGAGGGAGTCGCTGCGGTTTTTCGCGTGAAGCTGGGCGAGGAGGCATTCGGGCAGGTTTCGGCTGCCGATGCCGGGAGGATCGAAGGATTGGAGAAGTTTCAGCGCTTCGACGACGGCGTCGTAGGGGAGATTCGCCTGGAGGGCGATGTCGGAGGGCGATTGAGAGAGGTAACCGCGGTCGTCGAGATTGCCGACGAGCTGCTTAAGCGCCTCGAGGACCTCGGGGGAAACGTCGGAAAGAACGACCTGCTGCATCAGGTGTTCCTGAAGGGATGTTTCGCTGACGAGGGAGTCGAAGAAGTGCTGACGCTTTTCGGCGTCCTCGGCGG
>JGI12420J12819_1001178_pt1 | contig 11613 bp, 8 predicted proteins | sample Passage237A_FD_12819 | JGI IMG/M metagenome (IMG submission 12819) | reverse complement strand
GGCGCGGCGTGGTCGGCGGCGGGGTTTCTGACCTATTTTATTGGATACGCGGACGACCGGCGGATGTTCGTGCCGGGCGAGACTTCGCACGGGCATCACCAGATCGAGCTGCAGTGCAACGTCTGCCACACGGCGTTCATGGGCGTGCGGACGGACGCCTGCAATCAGTGCCACGCGACCGAATTGGCGGCGGCCAACGACACGCATCCGCGTTCGAAATTCACCGACCCGCGCAACGCAGCGCTGCTCGAGCAAATCGACGCGGCGCAGTGCGTGACCTGTCACCGCGAGCANCGGCCGGAGCTGACGCATGCGATGGGCGTCACGCAGCCGGAGGATTATTGTTTTCACTGTCATCGCGACATCGGGACCGAGCGGCCGAGCCATGCGGGGCTGCCGTTCAATTCGTGTGCGACGGCGGGGTGTCACAACTATCACGACAACACCGCGCTCTACGAAGACTTCATCGCGAAGCACCTCGACGAGCCGGCGGTGCGTGAGGCGGCGGTGCGGCGCGTGCGGGCGGAACCGGCGCCGACGGCGGGACGCAGTTGGTTGACGGGATCGGAGCGCGTGGTGCCGGCGGGCGTGGCGGTGGATCAGGCGATCGTTTGCGACTGGGAGCATTCGGCGCATGCGCGGGCGGGCGTGAATTGTCACGATTGTCATCAGGCGGGCGATCTCGCGCAGCCGTGGATCGCGAAGCCGGCGGAGGCGGCGTGCGCGCGCTGCCATGAATCGGAAGTGAAGGAGTTCTTCGCGAGCCGGCACGGAATGCGGCTGGCCGCGGGATTGCCGGCGCTGACGCCGGCGGAGGCGCGCTGGCCGATGTGCGCGGAGGCGGCGCATCGCACGATGACGTGCAACGCGTGTCACGGCGCGCACCGCTACGACACGAGGTTTGCGGCGGTGGAGTCGTGTTTGCAGTGCCACGACGATGCGCACAGCCGCGCGTATCGAGGGTCCAAGCACGACCTGACCTGGCGGGCGGAACTCGGCGGGGAGGCACCGCCGGGAAGTGGCGTGTCGTGCGCGGCGTGCCATTTGCCGCGGGAGACCCATCGCGTCGAGGGGCGCGACGTCGTGCGCGTGCAGCACAACCAGAACGCCAATCTTCGTCCGAACGAGAAGATGATCCGCACGGTGTGCCTAGACTGTCACGGCTACGCGTTCGCCGTCGATGCGCTCGCGGACCGCGCGCTCATCTCCGCCAACTTTCGCGACCGGCCGTCGGGCCACGTCGATTCCATCGACATGGTTCTGCGTCGGCTGACCGCGCAACGTCCCAAAACAGAAAACCAACCATGAAAATCGAAAGAGACCGAATGATCGGTGTCGCGGTCAGCCTGCTGGCCGCTTGTTCCGTGGCATTGTTCCTCAGCAGTTGTGGCAAGGCGGAGGCCGTTCCGGCGGCGATCACGCCGCAGAAGATGGCTGATGCGTTGCACGCGGTGCTCGAGTCGGACCGAACCGTTTACACGCGCAACGTCGTCAACCGCCTGCAGAACGACGAGAAAGTCATCAAGGCGAGCGAACACTGGAAGGACGAGAAAGCGCTGCCGCTGCCGGCGCAGATGTTTCGCATGGGCGCGGAGATGGTGGAGGCGAAGAACGCCGGCTTCACCTACGCGCTGCTTTCGAAGTGGCCGGTCAACCCGCAGAACAGTCCGAAGACCGAAGCGGAGAAGGCGGGACTGGATTTCGTGGCCGAGAAAGACGGGGCGGAAAACTACTACGCCGAGGAAGTGTTGGGCGGGAAAAAATACTTCACGGCGGTCTATGCCGACACGGCGGTGGCGCAGGCGTGCGTGACCTGTCACAACGAGCACAAGGATACGCCGCGTTCCGACTTCAAGCTCGGCGACGTGATGGGCGGCGTGGTGATTCGCATTCCGTTGGAATAACGCCGGCTCGTCATGAACGCATGGATACGCTGCGTCGTGGCGGTGACGCCGCTGCTGCTGGCCGGTTGCGGTTCGTCCGACGGTGACGCGTCGTCGACTTCGGGTGAGGCTCCGGCTGCGGCGAAATTCGTCGAGGCCGAGGTGCCGGCGCCGTCGGATCCGACGCTTGCGCTCGGACAGCAGGTGTATCGGGGAGACTGTTACAACTGCCACGACATTGGAAAGAAAGGCGCGCCGCGCATCGCGGACCGCGCCGCCTGGGAGCCGCGTCTCGCGCAAGGCGCCGAGGTTCTGATTCGCCACGCCACCGAAGGTTACTTCGGGCCGGCGGGCGATGAGATGCCCGCTCGCGGGGGCAACGACGCGCTCACCGACGCCGAAGTTGCCGCCGCTGTTCGCTACCTGGTCAGCCACGTGCTGTGACCGCTTCGTTCGGTTCAAAAACAAAACTCCAACTCAACCGACACATCATGACACCACGTCAGAAAGAACTCGTTCAGACCTCCTGGAAGAAAGTCGTTCCCATCGCCGATACGGCCGCGGAATTGTTCTACGGCCGATTGTTCGAACTCGATCCGTCGCTGCGCCCGCTCTTCAAGACCGACATCAAGGAGCAGGGCAAAAAGCTGATGACGATGATCACGACCGCGGTGCGCGCGCTCGACAATCTGCCGGCGCTCGTGCCGGCGGTGCAGGCGCTCGGGCGTCGGCATGGCGGTTACGGCGTGAAGGACGAACATTACGCGACGGTCGCGACCGCCCTGCTCTGGACCTTGGAAAAAGGACTCGGGCCCGACTTCACGCCGGAGACGAAGGAAGCGTGGGTCGTCGTTTACACGATCCTCGCCGACACGATGAAAGCGGCGTCGGCGGAAAGCGCGCAGTCGGTGCCGGCGGCCTAGGCGGGAAAGACAGGTCGAGCCTTCGCCTTCGACGCGGGTGCACGCACGCGCGAATGTGAGCGAAGGCGATCCGCGGCATCGCTGTTGCGCAAACGGCTGCGGACGAGTGCGCGTGGGTGGAAGGATGAATGATGTTCATCGATCCGGCGAAAACTATTCATCGGCCAGATGGAAAGGCGGGCGGACCTTGGCGTGAGCGGTGCTCATCGGCGCGCGCTCAGGCATGAATATCGTTCAACTCAGACAATCCGGACACTGGCCGACGCTGCTCACGTCGTTTCTGTATTTCGACGTCAGTTTCATGGTGTGGACCATTCTCGGCGCGTTGGGCGCGATGATCGCGCCGACGCTGGGGCTCAGCGCGCAGGAAAAATTTTTGATGGTTTCGACGCCGATTTTGGCGGGCGCGTTTTTGCGGATCGTGCTGAGCCTGCTGACGGATCGTATTGGCACGAAAACTACAGGAATTCTCGCGCAGTTGGTGGTGATGGGCGGACTGGCGGTGGCGTGGCAGACGGGGTTGTCGACGCTTGGTCAGGCGCTGGCGCTCGGGGTGGTGCTGGGCGTGGCGGGCGCGAGTTTCGCGGTGGCGCTGCCGCAGTCGGGGCGGTGGTATCCGCCGCAGATGCAAGGCGTGGTGCTGGGACTGGCGGGCGCGGGGAACATCGGCGTGGTGATCGATCATCTCGCGGCGCCGCGGATCGCGGCGGCGTATGGCTGGCAGGCGGTGTTTGGGGCGGCGTTGGTTCCGCTGGCGATCGCGTTTGTGTTGTATGTGGCGCTGTCGAAAGAGCCGCCGGGGCAGTTTAAAAAGAAGAAGTTGGCGGACTATTTGAACCTGTTGCGCGAGCGGGACGCGCACTGGTTCTGCATGTTCTACACGATCAGTTTCGGCGGGTTCGTGGGGCTGGCGACGGCGTTCGCGATTTATTTTCGCGACGAGTTTGGGCTGGCGCCGGTGCAGGCGGGCGAGTTTGCGGCGTTCTGCACGCTGGTCGGCGCACTGGGGCGACCGGTGGGCGGGGCGATGGCGGATCGACTCGGCGGGATTCGGGCGCTGGGGGTGTTTTATGCGGTGGCGGGTGTGGCGTTGGTGGGCGCGGCGATGTCGCGGAATCTGTGGGTCTGCGGCGCGGCGTTCTTCGTGGCGTCGGCGGCGTTTGGGATGTGCAACGGGTCGGTGTTTCAATTGCTGCCGCAGCGGTTTGCGAAGGACATCAGCGTGATGACGGGACTCGTGGGATGCGGCGGGGGCATCGGTGGATTTGTGCTGGGGATGATGTTTGGCGCATCGAAAGAGCACACGGGCAGCTATGTGGTCGGGATTCTGCTATTTGCGGGATTGTGTGTTGTTGCATTGATCGGACTAAAACTCGTGAAAACCAGGTGGCGGACGACGTGGGGTGCGCTGGCGGCGGCGCGGATTTGAGCCGGGTTTGCACGTGAAGGTTCTTCGATCCGGATTTGCGCGCGCGGGCCGGGAGGGCGAGTCGTGCGACGACGCTTGGGCGATGGTGGAAGGTCGCGGCGCGATCGTCGCGGCGCTGGCCGATGGCATGGGATCGGCGCGCGAAGGCGGTGCGGCGGCGCGGCGCGCGGTGGAGATGTTGACCGATCACGGTGTGGCGCGACCGCGGGCGTGGAGCCCGCGTCGGGCGCTGGCGGAGATCACGGCGCAGATCAACCGGCAATTGCATCAGGAGGCGATGGAGCGGCACGGCACGCCGGAGCGGGTGTGCACGTTGAGCGCGGCGGTGATCGAGGGCGGATGGCTTTACGGGTGCAACGTCGGCGATTCGCCGGTGTTTCTTTGGCGCGGGGGAAAGCTGCGGCGGTTGTCGACACTGCACGTGTTGGACGAGCCGGAGATGCAGCATGTGTTGACGCGGGCGATCGGGCTCGAGGCGCAGGTGGAGCCGGAATTTTTCGAGGTGGAGCTGGCGAACGGCGACGTGGTGTTGCTGTGCTCGGATGGCGTGACGGCGAGTTTGGATGAGACGCGGTTGTCGGAGTTGCTCGCGCGCGGGGTGACGGCGCGATCGGTGGTGCTGGAGGCGCATGCGCGGGCGCTGGAAGGGAAGCAGATTTGCGATGATGCATCGGCGATCGTGCTGGAGATCGAGGACCGCGGTTGGCCGGCGGGCGCGGATGCGCAGCGGCTCGAGGTGGCGGGGACGCTGCGGAAGGAAGATGTCGTCGACGGATATACGCTGGTGCGGGCGCTCGATCCGCATGAACGCGTGTGGCTGGCGAATGCGGGCGACGGCGGGTCGGTGGTGTTGAAGTTTCCTCCGCGCGATGCGGCGGAAACGGAGGCGTTACGCGACGCGTTTGTGCGGGAGGCGTGGAATGCGACCCGCGTGGGGACGTCGGATTTCGTGCGCGCGTGGACGCAGACGGAAGGGCCGCTGCGTTTCTATGCGATGGAGTATGTGCAGGCGCCGACGCTGCGGGACGAATTGCGCGCGGGGTTGCTGGCGGTGGAAGACGCGCGGGAACTCGGACGTTTCCTGGTGCGGTCTGCGCAGACGCTGCTGCGCCACGGACTCGCGCATGGCGACATCAAGCCGGAGAATATCCTGGTGTTGCGCAGCGCGGAGGGCGCGGGAACGAGCGTGACCTTCAAGCTGCTCGATTTCGGAAGCGCGGCGGAAGTGTTTTCAGTGACCTCGCGCGCGGGAACGCCGAGTTATCTGGCGCCGGAACGATTTCGCGGGGCGGCGATCGCGGAACGGACGGAACTCTATGCGATCGGCGTGACGCTTTATGAAGCGCTGACGGGCGGGTATCCGTATGGCGAGGTGGAGCGATTTCAGACGCCGCGTTTCGATACGCCGCCGAAGCGGTTGACGAANATCAATCCGGCGGTGCCGGCGTGGTTGGAGGCCATCGTATTGCGGGCGGTCGAGCCGGATCCAGAGAGGAGATATCAGGTGCTGTCGGAGATGGCGTTCGATTTGGACAATCCCGAAAAAGTGGCGCCGCACCACCGGAAGGATGCGTCGTTGATCGAGCGGAATCCGGTGCGATTTTATCAAGGCCTCTGCGTGGTTTTGACGGCGATCATCGTGGGGTTGTTGTGGAAGTTGGCGGGTGAGTGAGAGAAGGTCGCTCCATGAATCGGATTCATGGATACGACCAATTAAATTCACGGCCCTCATTGGCTGATTCGGGACTCGTGGCACCTCGGTTGCTGAAAGCCGGGCGTGCCAATCACGAGTGTCATGAACGCAATCGACCGACCGCCGCAGCCTTTCACACCCGAGCAGAAGGAGTATCTGGCGGGATTCATGGCGGGCGTGGCGGCGGGCGGATTCGCGCCGTTTGTGGGACAGGCGGCGAACGGGCAGTTGACGGCGATGCCGGCGGCGGGCGCGGCGAATCTCGCGGCGGCGCCCGGGGAGGACGCGGTGTTTGGCACGCCGCTGAGCGAGCTGTGCAAGGAGGAGCGGTGGAAATACGACGAGAATCCGCTGGACGCGTGGGAGCGGTTGTTGCGGCATGCGGACGAGAACAAGTTTCCCGATCCGGAGCACACGTATCGGTTCAAGACCTTCGGGCTCTTCTACGTGGCGCCGGCGCAGGACAGTTTCATGCTGCGGCTGCGGATTCCGGCGTGCGAACTGACGGCGACGCAGTTGCACGGGATCGCGGATCTCGCGAGCGAGCTGGGCGGAGGGTATGCGCACATCACGACGCGCGGGAACCTGCAGGTGCGGGAGTTCAAGCCGCGCGACATCATCAAGGTGTTGACGCGCGTGCAGGAGCTGGGGCTGACGTCACGCGGCGCGGGCGCGGACAACATCCGAAACATCACGGCGTCTCCCAATAGTGGATTCGATCCGGACGAGTTGATCGACGTGCGGCCGTTCGCGAAGGGGCTGCATCACTACATCCTGAATCATCGCGATCTCTACGGACTGCCGCGAAAGTTCAACGTGGCGTTCGACAATGGCGGCAGCATTTCGGTGGCGGCGGATACGAACGATATCGGGTTTTTCGCGGTGAGGGTGAGCGCGGCTTCGCTCGCGAAACTCCCCACGCCGGATGCCAAACTCCAAAGCATCGAACCCGGAATCTATTTTCGGGTGCAGTTGGGCGGGATCAGCGGGCATGGGGATTTCGCGAAGGACACGGGATTGCTGATCCGGCCGCATGAGGCGGTGGCTGTATCTGCGGCCATGATACGCGTGTTTGCGGAGAGCGGCGACCGGACCAATCGGAAGAAGGCGCGGCTGAAGTATGTGTTGGACCGGTGGGGCGTGGAGAAGTTTCTCGAAGAGACGCAGAAGAAGCTGGCGTTTCCGCTGGTGCGACTGCCGCTCGAAGCGTGCGAACCGCGGCGACCGGTGGTGAAACACGGATGGCTCGGCGCGGCGAAGCAGGCGCAGCCCGGGTTGAACTCGATCGGGCTGGGCGCGCCGGTCGGGCGAATGACGTCGCGGCAGATGCACGCGCTGGCGGATCTGGCGACGAATTATGGCAAGGGCGAGCTGCGGCTGACGGTGTGGCAGAGCGTGATCGTGCCGCATGTGCCGGAGGCGTTTGTGGAAACGTTCAAGCGAGCGGCGGCGCGACTGGGATTTTTTCACGAGGCGAGTGCGGCGGCGGGCGGGATCGTGGCGTGCACGGGTAATCGCGGTTGCAAGTATTCGAGTGCGGATACGAAGGGGCACGCGGTGGCGTTGATGAAGCATCTCGGCGCGGAGAAGCGCGTGGAGATGCCGGTGAACATTCATTTCACGGGGTGCCCGCATTCGTGCGCGCAGCATTACTGCGGGGACATCGGATTCGTGGCGACGAAGCTGGCGGACGGCGGCGAGGGGTATCACGTCGTGCTCGGTGGCGGGATGGACCACGAACAGGGGATCGCGCGGGAAATTTTCCGCGGGGTGCGCGCGGAGGAAGTGAACGGTTTGGTCGATCGGTTTCTGGCGACGTATTCGGCGGAGAAGGGCGCCGGCGAGAGTTTCGTCGAGTGGGTTCGCCGGCACCCGATGAAAGAGCTGCAGGAAAAATTCAGCGAATAAGGAGGAGATGATTTCGATGACAGCGGTTCCCTATATTCCCGACAATGCGCCGTTCTCGCCGGAGCAGCGCGCGTGGCTCAATGGATTTTTCGCGGGGATGTTTTCCCGCGGACCGGGGGGCGGAACGCAGACGACGGCGGTCGCGGCGACGCCGGCGCTGACGCCGTTGACGATCCTGTTCGGATCGCAGACGGGCACGGCGGAGAGCCTGGCGAAGAAGGCGGCGAAGGAAGCGGGGAAGCGGAATTTCGCCGCGACGGTGCTCGACATGGCGCAGACGGATCTCGTGAAGCTCGCGGGCGAGAAGAACGTGCTGGTGATCACGAGCACGTATGGCGATGGCGAGCCGCCGGACAATGCGAAGGCGCTGCATGCGGCGCTGGCGGCGGGCGGGGTGTCGCTCGCAGGCGTGCGGTTCAGCGTGTGCGGGTTGGGCGACACGAACTACACGCAATTTTGCCAGTGCGCGAAGGACTTCGACGCGCGGCTGGAGAAGGCGGGAGCGACGCGGGTGTCGGCGCGCGTCGAGTGCGATTTGGATTACGAGGCGAAGTTCAACGCGTGGCTGGGAGAGGCGTTGGGAGCGTTCGCGTTGGGCGGAGAGTCGGGCGTCGGGGGGGCCGAGCTTCGGGTTTCGGGTTCCGAGTCGGAGGCAAAGGCAGAGACTGCGTCGGGGTTTTCGCGGCAAAGGCCGTATTCGGCGCTGCTGTCGACCTCGCGGACGCTGAACGGGGCGGGATCGGCGAAGCAGGTGAATCATGTGGAGTTCGATCTCGGAGATTCGGGGCTTGTGTATGAGGCCGGCGATGCGCTGGGGGTTTACGCGCATAATTGTCCGGAGCTCGTGAACGAGCTGCTCGCGGTGCTCGGCTGCGATGGCGAGGAGGCGGTGCCGGCGCCGGATGGGAGCAGCATTCCGCTGCGGCGGGCGCTGACGGAATTTTATGATTTGGGAAAGCCGAGTGACGAATTGCGCGAGCGATTCGGCGGGGTGGTGGCGCATCATGTGGTGGACGCGCTGGCGGGCGGCGTGGGCGTGAAGATCGCGCCGGCGGAGTTCGTGAAGACGCTGAAGAAACTGCAGCCGCGGTTGTATTCGATCTCATCGTCGCCGAAGGCGCATCCGGGTCAGGTGCACCTGACGGTGGGTGCGGTGCGCTATGAGAAAGACGGGCGGCCGCGGAAAGGCGTGTGCTCGACGTTTCTGGCGGATCGGGCCCAGGCGGGAGTGACGCGCGTGGGCGTGTTTGTGCACTCGAACAAGGCGTTTCGTCCGCCGGCGAATCCGGACGCGCCGATGATCATGGTCGGGCCGGGAACGGGGATCGCGCCGTTTCGGGCGTTTCTGGAGGAGCGGCGTGCGACGGGGGCGAAAGGGAAGATGGTTGTTCTTCGGCGATCAGCGGGCGGCGACGGATTTCCTGTATCGGGAAGAGTTGGATGCGATGCGGCGCGACGGTGTGTTGACGCGGCTGGATACGGCGTTTTCGCGCGATCAGGCGGAGAAGATTTATGTGCAGCAGCGAATGCTGGAGAACGCGCAGGAGCTGTTCGCGTGGCTCGAGGGCGGCGCGCACTTTTACGTGTGCGGCGATGCGAGCCGGATGGCGAAGGACGTGGACGCGGCGCTGCATCAGGTGATCGAACGCGCCGGCGGAAAATCGAAGGAGCAGGCGGCGGAGTATGTGGAGAAGTTGAAGGCGGCGAAGCGGTATGCGCGCGACGTGTATTGAGCCGGAAATGAAGACGGTCGGTGAACCGTGCGGGCTGAATCACCGCACTGCCGAGTGATGGTCGCTTCGAAGGAGAATTTTCCGCTGATCGCCGAGTTGCTGGCGGAGCAGCAGCGGCTGGCGACGCCGGTGGCGAAATTTTCCGAGGTGCACGAGCACGCGGCGGCGCCGGCGCTGGAGCCGGTTTATCGGGATTTGATTCCGCTGACGGCGCCGAAGGCGGGGGAGCAGTATGCGTTCGAGGTGGAGCTGGATTCGTGCACGGGGTGCAAGGCCTGTGTGTCGGCGTGCCATTCGCTGAACGGGCTCGACGAAACCGAGACGTGGCGCGACGTGGGGCTGCTGGTGGGCGGGACGGATCGGAAGCCGTTTCAGCAAACGGTGACGACGGCGTGTCATCACTGTGCGGATCCGGGATGTTTGAACGGTTGTCCGGTGCTCGCGTATGAGAAGGATCCGGTGACGGGCATCGTGCGGCACCTGGATGATCAGTGCATCGGATGTCAGTATTGCGTGCTGAAGTGCCCGTATGACGTTCCCAAATACAACGCGCGGCTGGGGATCGTGCGGAAGTGCGACATGTGTCACGGCCGGCTGGCGGAAGGCGAGGCGCCGGCGTGCGTGCAGGCGTGTCCGACGCACGCGATTCGGATCGTGACGGTGGAGGTGGCGAAGAAGCCGATGGTGAGCGCGGGGGTTGAGCCGGGATTTTTGCCGGGCGCGCCGGAGCCGGACTATACGCGTCCGACGACGCGGTATGTTTCGCGGAAAGGCGTGGCGGCGGATTTGCGGGCGGCGGACGCGAACGCGCTGCGCGTGCAGCCGACGCACGCGCCGCTGGTGTGGATGCTGACGCTGGTGCCGCTGGCGATCGGGTGTTTCGGCGCGGCGGCGCTGCCGGGAGGCGGTGGGGAAAGTATCATGAATTACATGACACTGTGGGGCGTGGGGTTGGCGGTGGCGGGCGTTGGGGTGAGTGTGGGGCATTTGGGGCAGCCGGGGCGGGCGTGGCGGATTTTTCTGGGGTGGAGGAAGAGCTGGTTGAGTCGGGAGGCGATGGTGCTGGGGGCGTGGCTGCCGTTGGCGGTGGGCGCGGTGTGGGTGCCGGAGTTGAACGGCGTGGCGGCGATGGTGGGCGCGGCGGGGTTGGCGTGTTCGGTGATGCTGTATGCGGATACGCGGCGGGCGTTTTGGGCGGCGGGATTTGGGGCGGTGAAGATTTTGGGGACGGCGGTGGTGGGGGGCGCGGCGCTGGCGTATGCGTTGGGCGCAGCGGGCGGGGGAGCGCTGGCGGTGCTCGCGACGGGAATGCTCGCGAAGGCGGCGTGCGAGGCGCGGGTGCTGCGATCGCTCGATGCAGTGGACGAGGATGCGCCGGCGGCGGGGCTGGTGGCGTCGGCGCGGTTGTTGAAGGGCCCGCTGTGGCGGGCGTTTTCGACGCGGCTGTTGTTGGGATTCTCGGGCGGGTTGCTGCTGCCGATGGTGGCGCTGTCGAATGCGGCGCCCGAGTGGATCGGTTGGGCGATGCTGGCGTGCGTGGCGGCGGGGGAGTGGCTGGAGCGGTCTTTGTTTTTCCGGGCGGTCGATGCGCCGAAGATGCCGGGGGTGGCGGCGTGAGCACGATCGAGGAAATTTTGCGGGCGCGGGTGGGCCCGATGACGAGCGAGCTGGTGTTGCGGCCGGGGGCGTTTGGGTTGGGGCGCGTGCCGGCGCGGTTGAAGCCGGCGGCGACGACGACGGCGGTGTGCGGGTTTTGCAGCACGGGCTGCGGGTTGAAGATTCATCTCAACGAGGCGGGCGAGGCGATCAACCTGACGGCGGATCCGGAGCATCCGGTGAACCTGGGGATGGCGTGTCCGAAAGGCTGGGAGGCGTTGACGCCGCTGGCGGCGAAGGATCGGGCGACGAAGCCGTTGTTGCGCAACCGGGCGACGGGGGAACTCGAGCCGGCGTCGTGGGCCGCGGCGCTGGAGGCGATGGTGAGGAATTTTCGCGGGATCCAGGAAAAACACGGACGGGCGGCGGTGTCGTTTTTGAGCACGGG
>JGI12420J12819_1001168_pt1 | contig 11703 bp, 13 predicted proteins | sample Passage237A_FD_12819 | JGI IMG/M metagenome (IMG submission 12819) | reverse complement strand
GAGCGGCAGGTCGACCAGGCCGGCATCTTCGGCCATCTCGCCCCAGACCCTTGCCACGTATGACTTTTTCGCCCGCCGCTGCTCGAACTCCTGGCCCACATGGCCGAGCGCCTTCTTGTTGAGGCACATGACCAGCACCCCCGAGGTATCCTTGTCGAGCCGGTGCGCCATGGCGGCGGTGGGCCAGCGCTCCTTGACCCGCGCCTCGAGGCAGTCGGCGAGCGCGGGGTCCTTGCCGGCGACACTCAACAGACCCGAGGGCTTGTCGAGCACCACGATATCCTCGTCGGCATGGATCACCGTCAGCCAGGGCTCGGTGGGCGGGCGATAGTCGTAAGTGGCGGGCACGGGGTTCAGCATCCGGCGCTGATAGCACCATCGGCCCCTCCACCCAAAGCACTGCGTTACGTACGTCAGATCACCCTTTCCTTCGGCTGAGAATCCGGCAATTGTGGCGGCCGATGGCGCGCACCGCCCGGGCGGGCGCTGCCTCAGGAGGAATTTCTCGGGCAAGTCGCCAGGCGTTTTTGTCCCGAGGGCACGATCAGACAATGGGAGCGAGGACAATGGCCACTCAACGCCGCGTGGGCGTCGGCATCATCGGCTGCGGCAACATTTCGAGCCAATACCTGAAGGCGATGCGCGACTTTCCGGTGCTTGAGATCATCGCGGTCGCCGACATGAAGCCCGAGGTGGCGGAGAGGAAAGCCGCCGAGTTCGGCCTCGCCGCCGTCTCCGTCGATCAGCTCCTCGCCGATCCGCGCGTCGAGATCGTGGTCAACCTCACCATTCCGCGCGCCCATGTCGAAGTTGGCCTGCGCGCCCTCGACGCCGGCAAGCACGTCTATGGCGAAAAGCCGCTCGGGGTCACCTTCGCCGAGGGCAGGAAGCTCGCCGAAGCAGCGGCGGCCAAGGGCCTCCGCATCGGCTCGGCCCCCGACACCTTCCTCGGGGGCGGCCACCAGAAGGCGCGCGAACTCATCGATTCGGGCGAAGTCGGCGCGGTCGTTGGCGGCACCGCCTTCATGGGCGTGCCCGGGCACGAGCGCTGGCACCCCAATCCGGCCTTCTACTATGATATCGGCGGCGGTCCGGTGCTCGACATGGGCCCCTACTACATCACCGACCTCGTCAACCTGCTCGGCCCCGTCGCCCGCGTCTCGGCCATGAGCGCCACGCCGCAGGCCGAGCGCCCCATCTACTCCGAGCCCAGGAAGGGCCAGATGATGCCGGTGAAGGTGTCCACGCATGTCGCGGGCCTTCTCCAGTTCCGCTCGGGCGCCATCATCCAGATGACCATGAGCTTCGACGTGCCGGGCCACACCCACGTGCCCATCGAGCTCTATGGCAGCAAGCTCTCCATGCTGGTGCCCGACCCCAACCATTTCGGCGGGGAGATCAAGACGCGGCCCGCCACCTCGAAGGAATGGACAGAGGTCCCCTACTCCACCCCCTATGCCGATGCGAATTACCGCTCGCTCGGCGTCGCCGACATGGCGCTCGCCATTGTCGACAACCGGCCGCACCGCGCTTCGGGCGAACTGGCGCTGCACGTGCTCGAGGTGATGGAGGCCTTCGAGACCTCGAGCAGACAGAACCGGCCCGTCGATATCACCACCAGTGTCGAGCGCCCCGAACCTCTCGCCACTTCGCTGGTCGATGGGCAGATCGCACAGTAAAGCGAATCCTCGCGCCCGCGTTAGCAATACATTCGCACCACGCACATATCCTCATCCTGTCATCGGGATGAGGAAACCTATTGATGCGCGCCATTGGACTGTTCCTGCTGCTCGTCGGCTCACTGGTCTTACTTTGGCCGTGGTATGATCACCTGTTCCGCTTCATCACCATCGCGCGGGCCGACACGCATATCTATGGCGGGGCGGCGCTCCTGGGCGGCATCGTGCTGCTCTTCATCGGCCAGGTGCGGGGCGGCTGAACCCGGCTCATACTGCCGCTTTCGCGGCCGATTAAGTTCTGTTAAGAGAGGCCCCATGACACGGGGCTCCATTCTCCAGCGCACCGCACTCACGCTCATTCTCGCACCCACCCTCGCGGCCGTGCTCGCCGGCTGTTCGGCAGCGAATTTCCCGGGCTACCGCCCAGGCGGCGTGCAGCTTTCCGCCGCGGTGGCGCCGCAGCCGGCGGCCAAGCGGCCGGCGCAGGAGGCCGAGGAGCCGTATGTGCCGCTGGCCTTCGCCGAGCCGCCACGCAGTTCCTCGCGCAGCGATGTCGATGCGCTCATCGCCAAATATGCTCGCATCTACGACGTGCCGGAATCCCTGGTGCGTCGCGTCGTCCAGCGCGAAAGCCGCTTCAACCCCGCCGCCCGCAACGGCCCCTATTACGGCCTCATGCAGATCCGGCATGATACGGCACGCTCCATGGGCTATACCGGCACGGCCGCCGGCCTGCTCGACGCCGAGACCAACCTCAAATACGCGGTGAAGTACCTGCGCGGCGCCTATATCGTCGCCGGCTACAATGCCGATGGCGCCGTCCGCAACTATTCCCGCGGCTACTATTACGACGCCAAGAGGATGGGCCTCCTCAAGGAAGTCGGCCTCCGCTGAGAGGGAGAGCCGGCGGGCCCTTTGACCTTGGGGCTGCGATTCAGGGTGGCCCGCGTTGGCCGCACTGACCCATCCTAGCTGCTTTTCCGGCGCGATCCTCTGCGAAGGCCTCCGGGGGACCGCCGAAGGCGGTGGAGAGGCGGCATAGTCTCAACAGCTCAAGCCGTGCAAACTCGGCCTCTCTGGACGAGGGGCAGGGGGGCCGGCTGGTGATTGCACGAAGGACGGGGCCGGCGGCCAATGTCGGATCAGATGTAGCCCGCCCTGGCCGGCGACGCCGCAGAGGGGGGAGAAGATGGAAGGCCCGGCATCGCATCTGCGCCAGGTTCTGAAGACGCTGGTCATCGTCGCGGCAGGATCAGCCGTGCTCTACCTCGTCGTCACGCAGGTGGCCGAGCATGGCTTGCAGCATGGCGCGCAGTACTGGCTGGCGTTGCTGCTCACCGCGCCCGTGCTGTTTCTGGTCGCCCGGGGCGTGTATCAGGGGCTGCGCGATGGCGAGGTCCCCGTCTACCGGCGATATGTTGCGCGCAAAAGCCAGCCGGTCGCGTATTGGCTGAACATGGCCTGGATGGCTGCCGCCACCATCGCCCTGTTCGCCCTCGCCATCTATGCCATCACGCAATTGGCGTGACCCGGCCTGGCTATTGGCCGGGCCGAGCGCCCCTTGTTCCGGGCTCGCCTGCTGGCGCGCCGACCTGATGCTGGAGGCCCGGCGGCGCGTTGCCTCCAAAACACCAGATCAATGAGCCTTCCGGCTCCCCGCCCGGCCTCAGCTTTCGATGGCGAGGCGGACCAGGTCGGCGGTGTTGCGGGCGCCGATCTTTTCCATGATGTGCCGGCGGTGCACTTCCACCGTGCGGTAAGAGAGGCCGAGATCGACCGCGATCTCCTTGTTGGTGCGGCCGTCCACCACGTACTGGAGGATTTGCCGTTCGCGATAGGTGAGCGTGCCGAAGCCGCGCACCGTCACCGCATCGGGGCCGTCCTTGCCGGGCTTAACATGAATGTCGCCGCGGAACTCGTCCTGCATGGCACGGACGATATCGGTCGGTAGATAGGGAGGCGAAAACACCGACGAGGCGCCGTGCTTCATCGCCTGCACCACCAGTTCTGCGCGTACCCCTGCGGGGGCGAGCAGAAAGGCATGGATGCCCAGGTGCTGGCCTCGGATGGCGTCGAGCGCGGTGATCGTTTCGCTGACTTCACCGCCTGCATCGCATAGCGGCATCACCACCAGGTCGGGCCGGCGCAGCGTGATGAGCCGCGTCAGCGCCGACATGTCCGGCACCATGGAAACCTGAAAACCCTGCGCGATGAACTCGTCGCACAGTACCTTGCACACCGCCACGTCGGGGTGGGTCAGGTAGATCAGCCGATCGCGGTTCAGGTAGGTCCTATAAGGAATCGTGTCCGCAAGTCTGTCCACTTTGCCTTCTCCTAGGCCAAGCTGCGCAGCCCTCCTCCGTCCATCCCCTGGGTTGTTCAGGGTCAGGCTGCTACCAACGAATCGCGTCCACATAAGTATAAGATCACTGCTGACATATCCCTGACAATGCACGATGAGCGGAGACTTACTACACATCGGAGTGATACTGCGTAGTGCCCCGCCCCAATTATTGGCAAAATCCGACGAGAATTGACTCTAATTGACATCGTTAGCTTTCGCCCCGCTGCTTGGGGCAGCTTTCATGACATGAGAGTTTACCGCGCGGCGGCGGGCGTGCCGCTTCAAGTTGCAGTGCAAAACGATGGGGGCGTCATTCCACCGCGCCCCGGCGGAGCTACCATGTCCGCAGCGTTACCTAATGGAGGAATCGCATGTTCAGGAAGCTTTCCGCCGAAGCCTTCGGCACTTTCTGGCTCGTTTTCGGCGGCTGCGGCAGCGCCCTCATCGCTGCGGCATTTCCCGAGGTCGGTATCGGCTTCGTCGGCGTCTCGCTGGCTTTCGGCCTCACCGTCCTCACCATGGCCTATGCCGTGGGCGGCATTTCGGGCGGCCACTTCAACCCCGCCGTCTCGCTGGGCCTCGCCGTCGCCGGCCGCTTCGAGTATCGCGAACTCATCCCCTACTGGATCGCGCAGCTGGTCGGCGGCATCGTCGCGGCAGCGGTGCTCTACCTGATCTGTTCGGGCAAGGCGGGCTGGATGCCGGGCGGCTTCGCCTCCAACGGCTATGATGCCAATTCGCCCGACGGCTACTCGATGTTCGCGGCGCTGATCACCGAAATCGTGCTCACCGCCTTCTTCCTCATCGTCATCCTGGGATCGACCAGCAAGGCCGCCCCGGCCGGCTTCGCCCCCATCGCCATCGGCCTCAGCCTGACGTTGATCCACCTCATCTCGATCCCGGTGACCAACACCTCGGTCAACCCGGCCCGCTCGATCGCCGCGGCGATCTTCGCGCAGAACGGAGCCCTGGGCCAGGTGTGGCTGTTCATCGTGGCGCCGCTCATCGGTGCGGCGCTGGGCGCGGCGATCTGGAAGTTCATCCTGTCGCCGGGCGAAAGCGTCGGCAATGTCGGCCGCGAGAGCTGAGCCGGCCCACCACTGCTCGCAACTGTGGCACTCTCCCCCCCGCGTTCGGGGGAGAGTGTTTTCATTTCGAGGGGGAGTTTCCGATGGCCGTCAGGCGCATGGACAATATGGGAATCGTCGTCGATGACCTCGACGCCGCGATCGATTTCTTCGCCGAACTCGGCCTCATCCTCGAAGGCCGCGCCGACATCGAAGGCGAGTGGGCCGGCCGCGTCACCGGGCTCGGCAACCAGCACGTCGAAATCGCCATGATGCGTACGCCCGACGGGCACGGCCGCCTCGAGCTGTCGCGCTTCATCGTGCCTGCCGTAGTTGCCGATAGCCGGTCTCAACCGGTCAATGCGCTGGGCTACCTGCGTGTCATGTTCGCCGTCGATGACCTCGACGACACGCTCGAACGGCTTGGCGACCGCGCCACGCTGGTGGGCGAGGTCGTCAACTATCAGGACGTCTACCGCCTCTGCTACATCCGCGGCCCCGGCGCCCTCCTCATCGGTCTCGCCGAAGAGCTTGGCTGAACCAGACCGTCAGCGCCCCACCAGTTCCTTCCGGCGCAGGCCGGGCTGGCGGTACCATTCGTGGCCCAGCCGGCGCTTCCGGCGCCTGGGTGCCGGCCGTTCGGGTCGGCCGAACAGCTCGTTCACCTCGTCGGGCGAAAGGCAGTCGCTCTCCTCAAGCCCCAGCGCCCACGCTGCGAGCTCGCCCTTGACCACAAAAAACTCACTCATCCCACAAAGCCCCCCGTGGCCTCCCCCCGGATGCCGCGCCTCACCGTGTCTGGTACGAAATCGGTATGCATCACCCATTCGGGTGAAGCGGCGCGCTTGTGACCGAATCAGGAACCGGTTTCAGGCAGCGGCCGGGCTCCAGCCAGCAGGCGGACGAGTTCGCTCTGCCGCGTCGTCGCCGTCTTGGCCATCACGCCCTTGAGCTGGGTGCGCACGGTTTCGCGCGAGATGGCGTGCCTCAGCGCAATCTCCTCGACCGAAATCCCGGAGGCCAAGGCACGGGCGACGCGCGCCTCGGCCGGCGTCAGGTCGAACAGGCCGTGCAGCATCTCGGTCAGCGGCGCCTCGGGCGCCACCACCGCGGTCAGCACCAGCAGAAACTCGGCCTGGGCGAAGATATCGTGCGCGGCGCGGCGCAGCGGCACCAGGTGGGCGATCAGCGCCGGTTCGCCCCCGGCGGCAGGAATGGGGATCGAGCGGGCGGTATGGACTGGACCGGTCGTGGTCGCAAGCGCCTGCTTCAGCGCCTCATGGGCGGCCCGGTTGGCGATCTGTACATGGTCGAACGCGCCGGCGCTGACGCGCGGCCCCAGCTCTTCGAACAGCCGGTTCGCCACCACCACGCGCCCGCTGGCGGTGAGCGCCGCACCCGGCAGACCGACGAGCTGCAGCGCTTCCGTGGCGCCGGTCGCGGCCCTGAGGCCCAGCCTATGCGCCAGCAGCGCCGCGCGCGCCAGGTGCGGGCGGTAGGTATCGAGCGTCTCCATCTCCTCGCGCGTGAACGGCCCCGGCGCCCCGGCCCGCGCAATGTCGAACACCAGGATGTCCGACGTCGGCACCGCAATCGCCGTCCCGGCCGTGTGGCGCAGCCCGTTGGGATAGAGCAGTTCGCGATAGATGATGTCGCGGTCGAGTTCGGCCTGGCTCGACAGTTCGAGGTCGCTGAAGAAGCCGGCATGGCCGCTACCCAGCGCCCGGCGCGGCCGCGGATTGTCGTAGCGTTCGGTGTTGGCGGCATAGTCAGCGCCCACCTGGCGATAGGCCTCGGTGGCGACGAAGCTCACCCTTCGGTCTATGTCGAGCGACATCAGCCCCATGTGCCGCGAGTGAACCATTCCCGCCAGTTCTGCGAGCACGTCCGGCCAGGTCTCTGGCACGGCGGCGGCCTCGTAGATCCGATCGAGCAGCTCGTTGTCCATGTTCCCTCCGTGGAACACCCATACTGCCGCTTTTGCAGGCACACCGTCCAGCACTATGCAGCGACGTCAGCTTTCCACCACGCCGAGCACCACCAACGAGTTGGCGTGACGCTGCGCGGCCCCCCGGCTCTACGGATCGCCGCAGGTACCGGAGCCGGCCGGATGGCGAGCCCGCCTTCGAACCAAGGCAGGAGTATTTCCGGCAGGACCTCCCGGCTGACTATTCCCGGCGCAGGACCGTGCAGAGCCAACGGCGAAGGGGGCTTGACGAGGCCGCCGAGCCAGAAGTCATCGCGGGCCTCTTCGGCACTGGCGCGGTCGGCCGGACGCGCGAACGGCAACCAGAAGTCGCCGTCATTCCGGGCCGAGGCAGCGGCTTCCACCGGTGCGAGCAGCGATGCCGGAAGCCAGAAGTCTTCCAGCGCCTGCTCTCGTTCCACGCCCCACGCAACAGCCATATGCGTCCCCCGGAACATCATTGCGCTGCCGCCAGCGGGTGTCGAGTCCGTAGCACCCGCCTGCCAGCCCTGTCAGGGTTCACCCGGCGCTCCCGTTTCGTTAAGGTCGCCGCCTGTCTCTCCGGAATCGCTTGCTCATGCATCTCGTCCTCGTCGATGGCTCTGGTTTCATCTTCCGGGCCTTTCACGCGCTGCCCCAGCTGACGCGCAAAACCGACCAGCTGCCGGTGGGCAGCGTCATCGGCTTCTGCAACATGATCTGGAAGCTGGGCGAGGACCTGAAGGGCGACGACGCGCCGACCCACATGGCCGTGGTCTTCGACTATTCGTCGAAGACCTTCCGCGACGAAATCTACACCGAATACAAGCAACACCGGCCGCCGGCGCCCGAGGAACTGGTGCCGCAGTTCCCCCTCACCCGCAAGGCGGCGCATGCCTATGGCCTGCCCTCAATCGAGATGGAAGGCTTTGAGGCCGACGACATCATGGCCACCTATACCCGGCTCGCGCTCGAAGCCGGCGGCAAGGTCACCATCGTCTCCTCCGACAAGGACCTGATGCAGCTCGTCACGGCCGACCGCCGGGTCCGCCTGCTCGACACCATCCCGCGCCCCGGCCAACCGCCGCTGCGCTGGATCGGGCCGGACGAGGTGATGGACAAGTTCGGCGTGCCGCCCGAAAAGGTCATCGAGGTGCAGGCGCTGTGCGGCGATTCCGTCGACAACGTGCCGGGCGTCCCCGGCATCGGGGTGAAGACGGCGGCCGAACTCATCAACACCTTCGGCGACATCGAAACGCTGCTCGCCAACACCGCCTCTATCAAGCAGCCCAAGCGGCGGCAGATGCTCGAGGAGAATGCGGAGCTCGCCCGCATCTCGAAAAAGCTCGTCACCCTGAGGCAGGATGCGCCCGTCGAGCTGCCGCTCGATGCGCTCGTGCGACAGCCCATCGAGCCGGCAAAGCTCTTCCCCTTCCTCAACGCCATGGAGTTCGTCTCGGTGGCGAAGCGGCTGGGCGCCCTGCTCGATGCCGATCCTTCGGCATGGCCGGCCGATCCGGAACTGGCCGCCAAGCCGCCCGAGCCGGTCGGCTTCGACAACTCCGCCCGCGCCGAGGCCCGCGCCGCCCGCCAGGCTGCCGACGGCTCGGCCGATCGCCTGCCGGTGATCCATGCCCGCGAGGTACACGAGAAGATCAAGGCGATCCCGCTCGATCACTCGAAGTACGAGATCATACGGGACGCCGAAGGGCTGAAGCGCTGGATCGACGCGATCGTCGAGACCGGCATCGTCGCCACCGATACCGAGACCACCGGGCTCGACAACCAGACGGCCGATCTCGTCGGCATCTCGTTCTCCACCGCACCGGGCAACGGCGCCTATCTGCCGCTCGGCCACACCACCGGGGCAGGCGACCTGCTCGGCGGCGGCCGCGCCGAGGGCCAGATGGATTTCGAACTGGCCCTGAGCATGCTCCGGCCGGTCTTCGCGGATCCGTCGATCCTGAAGCTCTTCCACAACGTCAAATACGACCTGGGCATCCTCGCCCGCTACGACATCGAGGTGCGCTCGTTCGATGACAACCTGCTGCTGAGCTACGCGCTCGATGGGCCGCAGTTCAACACCATGGGCGAGCTCAGCGCGCACTGGCTCGGCCATGCCGGCATTTCCATCAAGGAACTGCTCGGCACCGGCAAGACGGCGCGCACCTTCGCTCAGGTGCCCATCGAGGAGGCGGCGAAATATGCCGCCGAGGATGCCGACCTCACCTTCCGGCTGTGGAAGGTGCTCAAGCCCCGCCTCGTCGCCGAAAACATGACGACGCTCTACGAAACGCTGGAGCGCCCGCTCGCCCCCGTCCTCGCCCGCATGGAGGGCCGCGGCATCACCGTCGACCGGCAGATCCTGAGCCGCCTTTCGGGCGAATTCGCCCAGCGCGCCGCCGCGCTCGAGGCCGAGGCCTACGAACTCGCGGGGCAAACCTTCAACCTTGGCTCGCCCAAGCAGCTGGGCGAAATCCTGTTCGGCAAGATGGGCCTGCCGGGTGGCACCAAGACCAAGACCGGCCAGTGGTCCACCGGCGCCGACGTGCTCGAGGACCTCGCCAGCCAGGGCATCGCCATTGCCCGCACCATCGTCGACTGGCGCCAGCTCACCAAGCTGATGGGCACCTATACCGACAGCCTGCCCACCTACATCAACCCGCGCACCGGCCGCGTCCACACCACCTATTCGCAGCATTCGGTGCTCACCGGGCGGCTCAGCTCCAACGATCCGAACCTGCAGAACATCCCGGTGCGCACCGAGGATGGCCGCAAGATCCGCACCGCCTTCGTCGCGCCGCCCGGCAAGCTCCTCATTTCGGCCGACTACAGCCAGATCGAGCTGCGCGTCCTCGCCCACATTGCCGACATCCAGGCGCTCAAGGATGCGTTCGAGGAAGGGCTCGACATTCACGCCATGACGGCGTCCGAAATGTTCGGCGTGCCGGTCGAGGGCATGCCGAGCGAAATCCGCCGCCGCGCCAAGGCCATCAATTTCGGCATCATCTACGGCATTTCGGCCTTCGGCCTCGCCAACCAGCTGGGCATCGAGCGCTCCGAAGCCGGCGAGTACATCAAGACCTATTTCGCCCGCTTCCCCGGCATCCAGGACTACATGGCGGAGCAGCGCCGCAAGGTGAAGGAAGATGGTTTTGTCGAAACCATCTTCGGCCGCAAGGTGAACTTCCCCAACGCCCGCTCGAACAACCCCGCCGAGCGCAGTTTTGTCGAACGCGCCTCGATCAATGCCCCCATCCAGGGCTCCGCCGCCGACATCATCCGCCGCGCCATGATCCGCATGGAACCCGCCCTCGCCGCCGCCGGCGTCGAAGCCAGGATGCTCCTGCAAGTCCACGACGAACTGATCTTCGAAGTGGACGAAGGCACGGAGGACGAGATCATCCCGGTGATCGTCAAGACGATGGAGAGCGCAGCCGAACCGGCCGTGCGGCTCTCAGTGCCGATCAAGGTAGATGCGCATGCGGCACGGGACTGGGACGGGGCGCATTAAGGGAGAAGAGGGGGACAGAAGCCGCCCCCTCGTTTGCCGATGACCTACGCGGTAGGAAAGTCGGGTGGCAGCTTGGTTGCAGCGGGGATTTTGGGGTACAGGCGACCCTTCATCACGTCCGCGATGCGGCCTTGATTGATCTGAAAGTACGACGCAATTCGTGCGTAGTTGTACTTCAAACTACGAGCCAGCTTGATGGTCGGCACCATGTCTGGTGTGACTTTGCGGTCTTGCATAAAGAGATTCTCACGACTTTGCGATTGATGGACACGCATGGCATGCGTGCGTTAAGTGTGAGAAGGGCGACGCAAGTCGCCCAACTCGGAGCGTGAGTTTCCGATTAAGGGTCGCTACCTTCCTTTGGACGGGTACGAGTAGCGACCCTTCCTTTTGCGTCCTCGCCTCACTGCCGGTCGGCAAGCAATGAGACTCTATACCCTCCTCATGGGTTGGAGCCCTCTGGTTTGCTATTGTTGGTGATAACGACTGAGCAGATTAGCTTCGATGCTTCATCTTTAGGCAATCACATTACTCCTCTGCTCCGTCTCCGGTGGACGTCGAAGCAATCGTTGCCCAGCCCATCGGTGTAAGTTTGTAGTGACTCAAGCCTAGAATCGGGTCCTTTCGGTAACGTGCGAGCCCCCTTTTTTCCAAGGTTCGGTGACTCACGAGGTTCCGAATAACTTGGCTCAGCCGGTCGTCACCCCGCCCCGCCAAGATCACCAGGTCTTCGGGCCAAGGTACAATCTGATCACGCAAGAGCGTGCGCAGCTTGCCGACTTCCAGGCCTTCGTCAGGAGACCCATGCTCGGCAATCAGACGCAAAGCTGGCATAATTAACTCCCGCTCAGAGGTTCGAGGCATCTGCCCATATGTAGTTGGAATCCGCATGTAGTCTCTACATATAGATGGGAATCCTTGGAATCAAGGATTCCTTAACTATCCCTGTTAACGAATCCGTCATCGGAAGGAGGTCGTAGCCATGCATGGTTCCTACTTGCGCTGGATGACAGCGGGAGAGGTTTGGGCTAGTGCACGAAACATGAACATCGTACGAGCGCAACGATGGGCGGCAACTACTTCGTCTACATTCTCGCCTCCGGCCGCAATGGAACGCTGTATGTCGGCGTAACAAACGACATCACGCGCCGGGT
>JGI12420J12819_1001154_pt1 | contig 11793 bp, 15 predicted proteins | sample Passage237A_FD_12819 | JGI IMG/M metagenome (IMG submission 12819) | reverse complement strand
CCGCTGGACTTCGCGATGCAGGCGGTTTCGAGCCGCAGGTTCGCGATGATGCTGGCGGTCGGACATTGCTCCTTCAGACGCAGCAACGCTTCACGTCGCGCGCGATCGAGCAATGTTTCATACGAGCGCACGCGCCCGCCGAAGATGTTGCGCAGATTCGCCAGGAAACGTTTGAAATAATCCAGCGAGATCACGACCGATGCGGAAACGAGCCACGCGTCCGCGACCGCCCGATCGGGAGGTAGCGTTTTGATGGCGACGGCCGGCTGATTCCGAGTCGCCGCTTCACGTGTTCGAATTTCCGCGTAGTGTCGCTGCTCCACCCAGCGGCCGATGAACCCGCAGACGATCAGCAGCACGAAGGGCGCGCAGTAGATAATCGCAAAAATGATCCACGGCACAGATTGCGGGTCGGTGGTGTCCGCGTTCATGGGCTCAGACGATCTTCACTGCCGTGCCGTAAGCATAAAGTTCGGCCGCGCCTTGGGCGACGGACGACGTCGAGTAGCGGATGTTCACGACCGCGTTCGCGCCCAGCGCCCGAGCCTGTTCGACCATGCGCGCGGTCGCTTCTTTCCGCGACTCCTGCAGCAGCTCGGTGTAGCCTTTCAACTCGCCACCCACGAGATTCTTGAACCCCGCGGCGATATCGCGACCAACATGTTTAGCGCGCACGGTGCTGCCCGATACGAGGCCGTAGTGCTCGACGATCTGACGTCCGGGCACGGTTTCCAAATTCGTGAGGATGACGTTGTCCATGGGGTAAGGAGTTGAGCTGGGGGGAGCGGAACCGCGGCATCCAAGTCCGACGTTTTTTTTGGAGCAATCATCGAATCGAACGATCTCTGGCATCACGCTGGGCATGGAGAAAAATTGCCGCCGTGGGATTTCGGCTAAACGCTGCGTGCATGCTTTCCCATCTCGATGCGAAAGGTCAGCCCGCGATGGTCAACGTCGGCGAAAAGCCCGTCACCAAACGCACCGCCCACGCCGTCGCCGTCGTGTCGCTCCCACCCGAACTCGCCGCGCTCCTTAAGGACGGCGAAATCCACACGAAGAAAGGCCCGATCTTCCACGCGGCCGTCCTCGCCGGCGTGATGGGCGCCAAGCGCACCAGCGATCTCATCCCGCTCTGCCATCCGCTCGCGCTCGACAACTGCCAGATCGAAATCCGACCCGACTCCTCGCACCGCGAGATCGCCATCCACTGCCGCGTCCAAACCCACGCCAAGACCGGCGTCGAAATGGAAGCGCTCACCGGCGCCACCGTCGCCGCCCTCACGCTTTACGACATGGGCAAGGCCGTCTCGCACGGCATCGTCATTCGTGAAGTCCGCCTGGTTGAAAAAACCGGCGGCAAGTCCGACTATCTCGCCCCGTAGGCCGCCCGCTCGCGCGAGCGCTTTTTCCACCGCACGCATGCCCAAACTCACGATCCAATATTTCGCCATCCTCCGCGAACAACGCGGCCTCACGCGCGAGCAACTCGACACCTCCGCCACCACGCCCGCCGCGCTCTACGACGAACTCCGCGCCCGCCACGGCTTCACCCTTCCACCCGATCGCATCCGCGCCGCGATCAACGGCGACTTCGCGCCGCCCGGTTCCCCGCTCCGCGACAACGACGAAGTCACCTTCATCCCGCCCGTCGCCGGCGGCTGATCGCCAAAAAGATCGTCGGAAAACGCGGCCTCGCCGCTCTCGCGAGCGATTTATTCCCCGCAGTGTCTCGCGGCCTTGCTCATGCCCGCCACCGCGCTTTCGTTCTTTTCGATGAACACACTTCCGCCCTATCTCCCGCGCTTCGTTCTCCAGCTCCTCCTCGCCCTCGGCAGCGGCCTTCTCATCGCGGCGCTGCTGTGAAGCGCTTCGCCTACATTCTCGATCCGCTCTGCCTGACCGCGTGTGCGCTTTACGCGGTGAACCGCTTCTACCTCCACGCGCACACGCACTCCGCTTTTCTCCATTCCTACTTCAACGACCTGCTTCTGATCCCCGCCGCGCTTCCGCTCGCGCTCTGGGTTCAACGCCGCTTCCACCTCCGCCGCGACGACGCGTCTCCCCGCTGGACTGAAATCGGGCTTCATCTCGCCGTCTGGTCGATCGCCGCCGAGGTCATTGCGCCGCTCATTTTCTCCCGCGCCACCGGCGACACCCGCGATCTCCTCGCCTACACGGCCGGCGCCCTCCTCGCCGGCTGCTGGTGGCAACGCCCCCGCCGCACCTACGCCTGATCCGTTCAGGCGGTTCTGCCGTCTTTTACGTCTGTGAAGGCGTGCCCTTCTTTGCGCCTTTTTGCGGCCATCTCTCTTCCCGCCGTTCCGTATCGCTATTCCTGATGCACGCCTAAACGGTCTCGCATTTCCTTCCCTCCCTCGCCGTCGCACTCGCCGCTCCTGCGATTTCCCGGCAACCTCCGCGCATCATGCCCCGCGCCGCCTTCACCGTCTTAGTGTTTTTCGCGCTTTTTGCGGTTAACTCCCTCCCCGCAGCCCCGGCCACCGCCAGCTCTCCCCGCGAACGCATCCGCCTCGACGACAACTGGCGCTTCGCCCTCGGTCACGCCACCGACCCCGATCGCGATTTCGGTCACGCCACCGGCTACTTCTCCTACCTCGCCAAAACTGGCTACGGCGACGGCCCCGCGAGCCCCGCGTTCGACGACCGCGCCTGGCGCATCGTCAACCTTCCCCACGACTGGGCCGTCGAGCTCCCGTTCGATCCTCGCGGCACTGCCTCCCACGGCCACAAAGCCCTCGGTCGCCACTTTCCCGAAAATAGCGTCGGCTGGTATCGCCGCACGTTCCACATCCCGTCGACCGACCTCGGCCGCCGCATCCGGCTCGATCTCGACGGCGTTTACCGCGCCGCCCGTGTGTTCATCAACGGCTTCTACGTCGGCGAAGAACCCAGCGGCTACGTCGGCGCCAGCTACGATCTCACCGAGTATCTCAATTTCGGCGGCGAAAACACCCTCGCCATCCGCGTCGACGCCACGATGGAGGAAGGCTGGTTCTACGAAGGTGCCGGCATCTACCGCGACGTCTGGCTCGTCAAAACCTCCCCGCTCCACGTCGCCCGCGACGGCATTTGGATTCGCACCGACCTCTCCGGCAACACCGCCACCATCACCACCGAGGTCATCGTCAACCACCACGGACGCACCGCCACGCCCTACACGATCGATCAGGAAATTTTCGCGCCCGACGGTCTTCGTCTCTCCCACTCCACCGTCAACGCCCGCTCGCTCGCACCCGGCAACACCGCCACGCACACCGAGGTCGTCCGCCTCCGCTCGCCTCAACTTTGGTCGCTCGAGACTCCAGCCCTTCATCGCCACGTCGCCACGCTTCGCGAGGGCGACCGCATTCTCGATCGCTACGAAACCACCTTCGGTATTCGCACGATCCGCTTCGATCCCAACCGCGGTTTCTTCCTCAACCACCAGCACGTCGTTCTCAAAGGGACCAACAATCACCAAGACCACGCCGGCGTCGGCACCGCCATCCCTGACGCTCTTCAAGAATTTCGGATCCGCCGCCTCAAGGAAATGGGCGGCAATGTCTATCGCGCCTCGCACAATCCCGCCACGCCCGAGCTCCTCGATGCCTGCGATCGGCTCGGCATGCTCGTCATCGACGAGAACCGCCTGATGGGCATCAACCCCTACCACCTCGGCCAACTCGAACGCATGGTTCGCCGCGGCCGCAACCACCCCAGCATCATTCTCTGGTCGATCGGCAACGAAGAGTGGGCCATCGAGGGCAACATCAAGGGCGCGCAACTCACCGTTCCCATGCAGGATTTCGTCCGCCGTCTCGATCCCACGCGCCGCGTCGTCGCCTCCATCAGCGGCGGCTGGGGCGGCATCTCCTCGAAGATCGAAGTCGCCGGCGTTAACTACGTTCGTCAGGCCAACATCGACCGCCAGCACGCCGAGTATCCGGAGCAAATCATCCTCGGCACCGAGGAAACCACCACGCAGCAAACCCGTGGTATCTACATTACGGATACGTCGCGCGCCCACCTCGCCCCGCAGGAGGACGGCTCCTCCGGCGGCAACTGCGAGTTCGGCTGGAACTACTACGTCGCGCGCCCCTGGGCCGCCGGCGTCATCTTCTGGACCGGCTTCGATTACCGCGGCGAACCCACGCCCTTCGGCTGGCCCGCCACCGGTTCCCAATTCGGCGTCCTCGATCAGTGCGGTTTCCCGAAGGACAGCTTCTACTACCTCAAATCCTGGTGGACCGACGAACCCGTCCTCCACGTTTTCCCTCATTGGAACTGGCCCGGCCGCGAGGGCCAAACGATCGAGGTTCGCGCTCACAGTAATTGCGACGAGGTCGAACTTTTCCTCAACGACACCTCGCTCGGCCGCCGGACGACGCCGCGTAACGGACACCTGTCATGGAATGTTGAATACATGCCCGGCACGCTCCTCGCCCGCGGTTTCCGCGACGGCCGGGAAATCGCCACGACGAAAATCGAAACCACGGGCGAACCCGCCGCGCTCACGCTCGTCCCCGACCGCACCGCGCTCGCCGCCGACAATCGCGACGTCGCCGTCATCACGGTCGAAGCCCGCGACGCCGCCGGCCGCCTCGTTCCCACCGCCAACATCCCCGTCACCTTCAACCTCCGCGGCCCCGGCCGCATCCTCGGCGTCGGCAACGGCGATCCTTCGTCCCACGAGCCCGATCAATTCATCGCTTCGGTTCGCACCGTGAAACTCGGCGAATGGAACGCTCCCGACGGTTCGATCAAGACCGGCCAAAACATTTTCGAGGCCACTTTCGATCGTCCCGTTCTTGCCGCCGGCGAAACCGTCACCCTCCTCCTCAACGCCCTCGGCACGAATCAAACCGCGACGCTCAACGGCGTCGTTCTTCACCAAAACGCCGCGCCCGCCGACGCCCGCGCCTCGCTCGCGCTCGACGTTTCCATACTTCGCGAAACCGGCAACGTTCTCCGCATCGAAGCCACCCGCTACGAAGACTGGGCCATGCGCGACAGCCTGAAACAACTCCACCCCGCCACCCTCCGCATCGACGCCCCCGCCCCCGCGTGGGGGCGCACCACCTTCAACGGTCTCGCCCAAATCATCGTCCAGTCCAAGGCCGATTCCGGCGAAATAGTCTTGGAAGCCACCAGCGAAGGCTTCGCGCCCGCCAGCGTGACCCTCGTCGCCCATTAAGCGCTCTCACCCTCTGCGGTTTCCGCGCGGCGGCCACTCGGGCAGTTCCACGAGCTCGCGTCGTCTCTTCTCTTCTTCGCGCAGCCGAATCCTTTCTGCAGCCGGCACCGCGAACACCGTGTCGGTTGGCACGACGCAACCCGGTCGGCCCGGCACGCAATCCGTCTTGAGGCGCAAGCACGCCTCCTCAGGCGCGAAATGGGGACAGGAAAAACTCATGGCGATTCGTGAATCCCGACAGGTTAGCAGCGTTCCTACACCGCGCCTTGATCCCGCTCAAGTTCCCGACAGTTCCCTATGCCAACCGGCGCCTTGCCTCGACCGCGTTGCGCGCCATGCTCCGTCTAGGCTCCCCCGCCACCCCGTGGCACCTCTTCCCGCAAGCTCACCCCAAGCTTTCCCCCAACTTGCCGCAGTTTCGGCTGCGTTTCGCCAGTAAAGCTCCGTTCTGTTGAGACGATTGATTCAGCGCAGGGCTTTGGCCCGCGACGAATTCCCTGGCGGCACCGAAGCCGGTCCACGGAGCAATCGCGTTCCGACTTTCACAATGGAAACACTCGCGAAGGCGCGGAATTTCCAGAGTGATTTCCGAGACTTCCTGCGCCCGAGTGCAGGCTGAAACACCGCACTACTTCCACACGTGCCCATGCCCTCCCCCAAAACCCAGTTCTACGGCGCCATCAGTCTCGACGGCTTTCTTTCCACCACCGACGACAACCTCGACTGGCTCCTCCAGTTCAGCGACTCGCCTCCTTCCTACGCCTCCTTCATCGCCGAAGTCGGCGCGCTCGCGATGGGCGCCGCCACCTACGAGTGGGTCCTCGTCAATCACGTCAAACCCGACTCTTCGTCCCCGCAGCCCTGGCCTTACACTCAGCCGACGTGGGTCTTTACTCATCGTGAACTCCCCGCCGTGCCCGGCGCCGAGATTCATTTTGTCCGCGGCGACGTCCGCCCCGTGCACGCGGAAATGACCCGACACGCCGCCGGCAAAAACACCTGGCTCGTCGGTGGCGGCGAACTGGTCGGCCAGTTCTGGGATCACGGCCTCCTCGACGAGCTCATTGTGCAAGTCACGCCCGTCACCCTCGGCGCCGGCAAACCGCTTCTACCCCGCTCGCTCCGCACCCCGCCGCTGAAATTGATCTCCGTCGCACAGTTCGGCCCGTTCGCCGAACTCACCTACGAAGTGCCGAAGACATCCGCCTGATCTCGAGCTTCGCGCCCGGGGCTCTCCGCGTCTCTTTGGTTCACACTTTTTCGCCGCCTGGTCGAAAACGCCCGCCTTCATTCGTCGATATAACGAACCCCTTCGCACCATGAGCCTGCTGAAATGCCAGATCACCCTTTCCCTCGACGGCTTCGTCGCCGGTCCCAACCAAGGTCTCGAAAACCCGCTCGGCGAAGGCGCGCTCCATCTCCATGACTGGGCGCTCTCCACCAAAACCTTTCGCACGCTGCACGGTGAAGCCACCGACGGCGAAACCGGCGTGGACGACGATGTCCTCCGCGAAGCTTTCGAAAACATCGGCGCCACCATCATGGGCCGAAACATGTTCAGCCCCTCGCGTGGCCCGTGGGGCGAAAATCCCTGGCGCGGCTGGTGGGGCGAAGACCCGCCCTTCCGCCATTCCGTTTTTGTGCTCACTCACCACGCACGCGAACCGCTCGCGATGTCCAACGGAACCACGTTTCACTTCGTCACCGACGGCATCGAATCCGCGCTCGCCCGGGCGAAAAACGCCGCCAACGGCAAAGACGTCACCATCGGCGGCGGTGCCCGCGTAATTCAGCAATACCTCGCCGCCGGCCTCCTCGACGAAATCGAGATTCACATCGTCCCACTTCTCCTCGGCGGCGGTGCGCGACTCTTCGACTTTTCCGCGCCGCCGGACCTTCAACTCGAGCCCGTCCGCACCCTCGAAGGCCGCGGCGTCGCGCACCTGAAATACCGCGTTGTCAAACCCGCCCGCTAATCCGCGGGCAGAAGTTGGGGGTTCCACACCACTTCCCAGAGGTGCTGATCGAGATCCTGGAAGTATCCGGCGTATCCACCCCAGAAAGTCTTCGCGGCAGGTTTCACGATCGTCGCGCCCGCCCCTTTCGCCCGCTCCATCACTGCGTTCACTTCTTCCTTGGAACGAACGTTGTGCCCGAGGGAAAACGACGGAGATCCCGCCGCGCTCGCCGGCAGTCCCGTGTCATGTGCTAGGCTGGTTCTCGGCCAAAGTGCCAGTCGCACGCCGTTCTCCAACTCGAAGAACACCACCGCGCCGTGCTCGAACTCATTTCCGACAATTCCGTCGGTTTTCCATCCCATTCCGTCGCGATAGAAATGCAATGAACGCTCCAGGTCGTCCACGCCGAGCGTGATCACACTGATCCGTGGTTTCATGCCTGCGTCTTCAGCGGTGAGGCACCGTTCGTCAACTCCGGCAAATTTCCTGTCGGTGTTTCGTTCGTGTGCGCTCGCTTCCGCTCATGGTTCCGGCGACCTTCTCGCTCGATCTACCTTCATGTCCTTCGACATCTTGGCGCCGCACTATACTTGGATGGAATGCATTATCGCGGGCCGGCGTCTTCAACGTGCACGTGTTGCCCATCTCGATGCCCTTCAGCACTGCGAACGCTTGCTGATCGCGGGCGTTGGACACGGCCACTTTCTGCGGGCGACCACGATACGTTTTCCCCGCCTGGAAATCCTCGGCGTCGACGCCAGTGAGGGCATGCTCGCGCATGCCCGCATTCAGTCTCGATTCGTGTCGCATCCCGAGCGTCTCCACTTTCGGGCGGCCACATTGCCCGCTCTTCCGCCTGCAATCGGTTCCTTTGACGCGTTCGCCACGCACTTCTTCCTCGATTGTTTTCCGCCCGACGAACTTTCCGATGTGATCGCTTCACTCGCCTCGGTCGCCCTCCCAAAGGCCGTGTGGCTTGTCTCCGATTTCTCGATACCGCCCCGCGGCTGGCGCCGCCACCGCGCTCGCGCGATTCACGCCGCGATGTATGCCTTCTTCCGGCCCGTCACGCGTATCCGGGCGCGCCGCGTTACTCCGCCCGACTCCTATCTTGTTCGCGAAGGGTTCACGCTCACCGCCCGCCGAACCTTCGACGGCGGCCTCGTTCAATCCGACCTCTGGTCGCGCGTTACTTCCGCTTCGCCAGGTGAGATTGAAGCTTCTTCAACTCCGGGCTGACGGCTCCGCAATCGCTGCCGCAACCGGGATTGCGGCGTTTGGCCATCGCACGCGCCACCAACCAGATCGCCGCAACGGCGACGACCGCAAGCGCGAGGAAGGTTTGGATTTCGGGAGTCATGTCAGTAGCCGAGCGCGCGCCCGGCTTGGTAAACAATGAACGACAAGATCCACGCGGTGCCAGTCATGTAGCCGATCTGGAAGAGCGGCCAGCGCCAGGAATTCGTCTCGCGCCGCACGATCGCGATCGTGCTCACGCACTGCATCGCGAACACGTAGAAGATCATCAGCGTGAAACACACGAGCGGCGTGAACAGCGGCGAGCCATCCGGCCAGCGCGCGCCGAGCAGGGCCTGACGCAGAGGCTCGGTGTCTTCTTCGTCTTCGGACTGCGCATTGAAAACCACGCCCATCGTCGAAACGAACACCTCGCGCGCGGCGAACGAACTGATGAGCCCGATGCCGATCTGCCAGTCGAAGCCCAGCGGTTTGATCGCAGGTTCGATGAGATGGCCCGCGCGACCGGCGAAGCTTTGCGCGAGCTGTTGTTGCGGCGGCGTGTCGTCGGGGGCTTTTGGATACGCGGAAAGGAACCAAAGAATGATGCTGATGCCGAGAATCACGGTGCCGGCGCGGCGGAGGAAAATCCATCCGCGTTCGAACATGTGCAGGAGGACGTCGCGCAACGATGGCAATCGATACGGCGGCAGTTCCATGATCATCAGCGGCGGCTCGCCTTTCAGCAGCGTGCGTTTGAAGAGCCACGCGAAGCCGAACGCGCCGAACGTGCCGAGCGCATACATCAGGAGCATGATGCCGAGTCATGATCGGCACGCGTTCGCCGGGCACGAGCGCGGCGATCATGAGCAGATAAACGGGAAGTCGCGCGGAGCAGCTCATCAGCGGCGCGACGAGGATCGTGACGAGGCGGTCCTTGTGATTCTCGATCGTGCGCGTCGCCATGATCCCGGGAATCGCGCACGCGTAGGAGCTGAGGAGCGGGATGAAGGATTTTCCGTTGAGTCCGACCCGGCTCATCAACCGATCCATGATGAACGCCGCGCGCGCCATGTAGCCGGTGCTTTCGAGCAGCCCGATGAAGAAAAACAAGATCAGGATCTGCGGCAGAAAGATGATCACGCCGCCGACGCCCGCGATCGCGCCGTCGGTAATCAGATCGCGCAGATCGCCGGGCGGCATGGAGCCTTTCACCAAATCGGCGAGCCCCGCCATCTGATCGTCGATGAAGTTCATCGGATATTCCGCGAACGTGAAGATGCTCAGAAAGAGCAGCGTCATGATCGCGCCGAGCGTCAGCCAGCCCCAGAGCGGATGCGTGACGAAGGCGTCGATTTTGTCCGATGTGCTCGGACCGGTCTCACCGGCGGGGATGACGACTTCGCGTGCGATCTCGCCGATCGCGTCGTAGCGCGAATTGACGAGGGTGCCCGCCCAGTCCGTGCCTTCCGCCTGCCAGCGTTTTTGCCAGCTTTCCAAGATCTCGTGCGTGCGCGGGCTGAGCGGGGTCGAGCCTGCGACGCGGACACTGTCCTGGTCGGTCAACAACAGCAGCGCTTCGGCCCGGGCGACGAGCGGAGTTTTTTTGTCGTTGGCGGTCAGTGACGCTTGAAGATCGGCGACGGCGGGCGCGATCTCGGCGGGAATGTCCCACGCGTGGCGCGCGAGTGGGAGGTCGACGCGGCTCATCGCGAGTCGCAGGTCGACGATGCCTTTTCCGTTCACCGCTTCGCATGGGATAATCGGAACACCGAGTTCGTGTTCGAGACGCGCGACGCGAATGTTGAGACCCGCCTTCGCGGCCAGATCCATCATGTTGAGGACAACGATGACGGGCCGGCCGAGATCGAGAATCTGGTGAAGCAGGTAGAGGTTTCGCTCGAGGTTGGTGGCGTCGAGAATGCAGAGGATGCGATCGGGCTGAGGCGTGTCGGCGCGGCGCCCGAGCAGCACGTCGCGGGTGACGGCTTCGTCAGGCGAACGCGCGGCGAGCGAATACGTGCCGGGAAGATCGATTACCGTCATCGGCTGGCCGTGCTGCGAATAGGTCGTGCCGATCTTCTTTTCGACGGTGACGCCCGGGTAGTTGCCGACCTTCTGTTTCAGGCCGGTGAGCGCGTTGAAGAGCGTGCTTTTGCCGCAATTCGGATTACCGACGAGCGCGTAGGTCGGGTTGCGCGAGGACGTGGAGGTCGGCGCGGCGGCGATGTGCGCGGGCAGGGCCATGTCAGGAAACGGGCTCGACGAGCACGTGCTCGGCCTCGGTTTTGCGAAGCGTGAGGCTGTAGCCGCGAACTTTGATTTCGATCGGATCGCCGAGCGGCGCGGTGCGGACGAGCGTGATCCGAGTGCCGGGACTCATGCCCATCTCGCGGAGGCGCAGGAACGCGGTGCCGGACTTCGGAAATTCTTTGATGATGGCGGAGGCGCCGACGGCGAGCGCGGAGAGAGCAACCGGAGTGGCCATGGAGGAAGCTCAGGCGCGCCGAAGCTGCTCGACGAGAATGTTTTTGGCGGCGTCGTGGCTGAGCGCGATGCGATTGCCGTTAACCTGACAGAGGACGGTGCTGGTGCCGGAAATCTTTGTGATACACGCCGATTCGCCCAAACCCATTTCGCGAACGCGCTGACAGAACTCGCTCTTGCCCGCCAACTCCCGCACCAACCCCACCCCGCCGGCGGGAAGCTGACAGAGCGGAAGGAGCGCGGTGGAAGTGCGGCTCATAGCGGTCACGAGGGGAATGAGACTCGGTTTCAGTGAAGCTTCAAGAAAAAGGCCCAGCCGCGGTGAGGCGACTGGGCCTTTGTAAGAAATTTAGCGCTTCCGGCGCTTCACGGCTAATTGAACACCGGAGAAGCGGACGAGGCCTTGGAGGCGTTCGAACTCGTTCGGATCGAGGTGAGCGGCGTCCTTGAGCTGCGCTTCGGCGCGGGCGAGCGCCTCTTCCACGGCTTTCTCGTCGATCACTTCTTCGTTGATGGCGTGTTCGGCCAAAACGCGCACGCGATCGCCTTCGACCTGGGCGAAACCGCCGCCGATCACGAGGAACTCGGTGGTGTTGCCCTTCGTGACGCGGAGCTCGCCGTCTTCGACTTGAGTCAGCAGCGGAATGTGGCCCGGCAGCAGCACGCCGATTTCACCTTCGACCGTCGGGATGACGACCGTGTCGACCGTGTCGGAGTAGACACGAGCTTCGGGGGTGACGATTTCGAGAGTGAGAGGCATGGATCAATTAACCACGAAACACACGAAAGACACGAAAGGACAAAGCCCTTGGTTCAGTTTGGTGTGTTTCGTGTATTTCGTGGTTCCTACTTAAGCCTTTTTCGCGGCGGCGAGCACCTCGTCGATGCCGCCCTTCATGTAGAAGTCGCCCTCGGGAA
>JGI12420J12819_1001146_pt1 | contig 11868 bp, 6 predicted proteins | sample Passage237A_FD_12819 | JGI IMG/M metagenome (IMG submission 12819) | reverse complement strand
CTCAACGTCGAAACCGTCCAACGCCTCAAAGCCGAAGGCACCCACGCGATCTACGGTGACGCCACGCGCGTCGACACGTTGACCCAGGCCGGCGTCGCGGACGCACGCGCCCTCGTTCTCAGTTCCTCCAGTATCAAAAACGGACGCGAGATCGTCCGCATGGTCCGCGAGCTCAATCCCAAGATCCACATCCTCGCCCGGACCGCCTATCTCCGCGAACTCGACGAGCTCCGCGCCGCCGGCGTCGATCATGTGTTCTCCGGCGAAGGCGAAGTCGCCCTCGCGATGACCGAGCACGTGCTGAAGGACTTCGGCGCCACGCCCGAGCAAATCGACCGCGAGCGCGACCGCGTCCACGCCGCTCTCTTCAGCCGCGAGGAAAAGTCCGCCGCTCACTGAGCTGCCGTGGCGCGGCACACCGGTAGGGGCGATTCCCCGAACCGTCCGCCCGTAAAAAAAGCGTGGACGCTTTTCGTCCACGCTCGTGATCCGTTATTCCAGCGCTGAAAAGCCCTGCCTCGGGCTCAGCCCGCCACCACCAAACTTTCGCCGGTCATCTCCGCCGGCTTCGGCAGCTCCATCAACGCCAGCACCGTCGGGGCGATGTCCGCCAGCCGGCCACCGCTGCGCATTTTCGTTTTCCCCGCGGCAAAGCCTTCGCCCACCACAAACACTTCGACGAGGTTCAACGTGTGCGACGTATGCGGGCTGTTCGTCGTCGCGTCCCACATCTGTTCGCAATTGCCGTGGTCCGCGCACACCACCGCGCGCCCGCCGACCGACTCCAGCGCCGCAAGCAATTCGCCCACGCCGCGGTCCGTCGCCTCCACCGCCTTCACCGCCGCCGGGATCGAACCCGTGTGACCGACCATGTCGGGATTCGCATAGTTCACGACGATCAAGCCATACTTGCCCGACAAAATCGCCGCTTTCGCCGCCGCCGTCACTTCGCCCGCCGACATCTCCGGCTGCAAATCATACGTCGCCACCTTCGGGCTCGCCGGACACGCCCGCTCCTCACCCGGAAACGGATCCTTGCGATAGTTGTTAAAGAAGAATGTCACGTGCGGATTCTTTTCCGTTTCCGCACAGCGGAACTGCGCGATCCCCGCATTCGCCACGACTTCGCCGAGGATGTTCTTCAACTTCTCCGGCTTCGGCGAAATCACGTTCACCGGCAGCCCGCTCTCATACTCCGTCATCGTCGCGTAGTAGAGATCGAGCTTCTCGCCGCGATCGAACCCGTCGAATCCATCGATCACAAACGCCTTCGTGATCTCGCGCGGACGGTCCCCGCGATAATTGTAGAACAACACCGCGTCGCCGTTCCCGATCGTCGCCACCGGCTTTCCGCTCGCGTCAACGATCCAGGTCGCCGGCACGAACTCGTCGCCGTTCTGGGTCGGGCTCAACGGCGAGTCGTAATAGCTCTGCACCGCCACGCTTGCCGAAATCGCCGTCGTGATCGCCTTCCGCCCCGTCAACATATCGTAGGCCTGCTGCACGCGCTCCCAGCGATTGTCGCGATCCATCGCCCAGAACCGGCCGCACACGCTCGCGATTTTTCCGATCCCGATCTCGCGGCACTTTGCCTCCACCTGCTGCACATAACCGAGCCCGCTCGTCGGCGGTGTGTCTCGCCCGTCGGTGAACGCATGGATAAATACCTGGTCCGCGCCCAACCCGTCCTCCTTCTTTTTTTTTTTTTTTGCCGCAAAATCCCGTAGAGATGTTCCAGCATCCCGTGCACGCCCGCGTCGCTCACGATGCCCATCAAATGCAGCTTCGCGCCCCGCGTCTTCACGCGCTCCACCGCCGCCCGCCACACCGGATTCGTCGCCAGCCGCTTCTCCGAAAACAGCTTGTTCAACCGCACCAGCTCCTGGTCCACGATCCGGCCCGCGCCGATGTTCTCGTGGCCGACTTCGCTGTTGCCCATCACCCCGTCCGGCAGGCCCACGTCCAGCCCGCTCGCCGCGATCAGCGTGTGCGGATACTTCGCGTGCAATGCGTCGTCGCAGGCCTTCTTGGCCAGATAGACGGCATTCGTTTCGTTCTGCTTCGGGTCGGGGTTCTTGCCCCAACCATCGCGAATCACGAGAAGGACCGGTTTGCGGGAGTTGCTCATGGGAAAATCAGTTCAACACGCACGACACCTTCCCGTCGAGACAAGGCAAATTTCGCCGCACCGCTTGACCTGATCCCGGTCAATTTTTGCATGAACGTGTCGAAGTTGGCAGCAACGCTGCTGGAAAGGAATCCTCGATGACCGTTATCATCCGAGACCAACTGGTAAATCCACCTTCGTGGTTCAGCTCCTTCCGCGACCTCACGCTCTACTGTCACATTTTCCTTCACGACGACGTCGTGATCGAGTCCGACGATCCCGATCCCTACTTCCGCTGGATGCGCCCGCGCGGCGGCCTTGATTTCGTCGAGGACTTCGTTCGCCCCGGTTCGGAAGACGGCCTGCGTCTCGACGTCGAGCACAACTATCCCCGCTCCGTCATCACCGACCGCATCGTCCCGGAGAACATCCACCGCCTCATCGCCCAGATCCGCTCCTGCCGCGGCATCTGATTTCCGCCTCCCTCAACTCTCGGGTCTTCAAATCCCACTCGCCGCCTCTTCGCGCTCGCCGCTCGCCAGCGCTTCACGCAACACCCGCGCCAGGTCGTTCACTTCATAAGGTTTCGCCGCCACCCCGCAGAACCCGTGCTCGCGATAATTCGCCAGCACCGGATCGCTCGAATAGCCGCTCGATACGATCGCCCGCACGTTCGGATCGATTTGCCGCAAACGGATCAGCGCCTCCTTGCCGCCCATCCCGCCCGGCACCGTCAGATCCATGATCACCAACGCGAAACCACGGCCTTCCTCGTGCGCGCTGCGATAGACGTTCACCGCTTCCTCGCCGTCCGCGACGCACGTCACCTCGAATCCAAACCGGCGCAAAAGAAAAACCGCCATCTGCCGGATCGACTCTTCGTCGTCCATGAACAGCACCCGCCCTTTCATCGACATCGTCTGCGGCGGCGTTCCCGCCTGATCCGCGGATTCCGCGGAGCGTGCCGACGCCGGCAGCCAGATTCGAAACGTCGTGCCCTTCCCGAGCTGCGACTTCACGTCGATCGTGCCGCGGTGCTTGTTCACGATCGAATACACCGCCGCCAGCCCCAGGCCGCTGCCCATCTGCTTCGTCGTGAAATACGGATCGAAAATCCGCGGCAGATGCTCCGGTTTGATGCCCACGCCCGTATCCGAAATCTCGATGCGCACGTAGTCCCCCGGCGCGAGGGGCAGCCGCGACAAGCCGTCGATCCGCTCGTTCGCCAGCGCGATCCTGACCGTCCCGCCTTCCGGCATCGCCTGCACGGCGTTGAGCACCAGGTTCTGCACCACCCGCCCGATCTGCCCCTTGTCCGCGTCCGCCGGCCACAAATCCGCCGGCAGCGCATACTCCGCCTTCACGCTCGATCCGTGCAGCGTGAAGGTCGTCATCTCCTTCACGATCGCATCCAGCCGCACCGCCGCGCGCACCGGCTCGCCGCCCTTCGCGAATGTCAGCAGTTGCTGCGTCAAATCCCGCGCCCGTAGCGTCGCCTTCTCCGCCTCGCGCAAACTCCTGCCGGCATCCGATGCCGGATCCACGTCCAGCGCCGCCAGCGCCACGTTCCCCATCACCGCCGTCAGGATGTTGTTGAAATCGTGCGCGATCCCGCCCGCGAGAATTCCGACCGACTCGAGCTTCGTCGCCCGCACCAGCTCCTGCTCGAGCCGGTCGTGCTCCGTCACGTCCCGAAACACCAGCACCGTTCCGATCACCGCGCTGCTGGCCGAGTGAATCGGCGCACAACACCCTTCGACCAGCCGGCTTGCCCCGTCCGCCGCCACCAGCCGCGTGCGGCTCGGCAGCTCCAACACGACATCGCCCCGCGCCACACGCCCCACCGGCACCTCCACCGGCTCGCCCGTCCGGTCGTTTTCCAGCCGGCAAATCTCCGACACCGGACGCCCGATCGCCGCCTCGCTGCCGCGCTGCGTAAATGCCGCCGCCGCCGGATTCATGAACTGCACCCGGCCTTCCACGTCCGTCGTGATCACGCCTTCCGCCATCGCCCGCAGCGTCACCGCCAGCCGCTCCTTTTCCGCCGCCAGCGCCGCCTCCACCCGCTTCAACTCCGTCAAATCCACGAACACCATCACCGACTGCCGCAGGTCCAGCCCCGCTTCCGTGCGCTCCATCCACCAGCGCAGATGCATCTGATGCACCTGGCCGTCGAAATCCTTCATCTCCATCTCCGCTTCCAGCGTGTTGCGCCCTTCCCACAAACTCACCATCGCCCGCCGGATCACGTCCAGCGATGACGGCGTCGCCAGCATCCACCGTTTGCGCCGGAAATCGCTCTTCGACTTCGCCCGCAGCATCGTCATCGCGCTGTCGTTGCAATCCACCACCCGCACCCGTTTCGCCGCCTCCAGCACCTGTCGCGGTTCCGCGCGCAACTTGATCCCCAGGTCGCGCACGCCCTGCTCCCGCAGGGCCTGCATCCAGCGCCCCACCTCCGAAAAATCCGCCTCCACGATCGCCACCGGCGTGTGCTGGTAGAGCGTGCGATAGCGCAGCTCCGACGCCCGCACCGCCTGTTCCGCCGCCCGCCGTTCGCTCAGGTCGGTGATCACCCCCACCAGCCGCCACTCGCCCGGCCCCACCGCCGAGATCGTCACCTGCTCGTGCAGCCAGAACGCCCGCTCGCCCCGCTGCGCGCGAAACTCCTGCTCGTATCCGTTCTGCCCCGACAGAATCGCCGCCGCCGCGCGCCCGTCGATTTCCGCCACCGTCGCCTCGTCGACCACCGCCGGCCACGCCAGCGTCGCCGGCGTGCCCGGATCCCGCCCGAACAACTCCCGATACAATCGCGAACGCGGCACGAACATCACCCACCGCAGCCGCTTGTCCGCCATCTCGAACACCCGCGCCTGCCACAACAGGCAGTCCACGCTCGCCAGCATCTGTTCGAGCTGCGCCTGGCTCGCGCGCTGCGCCTCCTGCGCCTCCCGCTGCGCCGTGATGTCCGTGATCACCCCGACCAGCCGCGACTGCCCCGCACCCGCCGGCGAAATCGTCACCACCTCCCGCAGCCACGCCACGCGCTGGTGCAGCACCACCCGGAACTCCTGCTCGTAACCCGGCGCCTTGCTCCGGATCGCCCGCGTCGCGCGTTCGTGCATCTCCGCGTGCTCCGGCACGTTCAATCGATCCCAACTGAATTCCGTCGTCGTCGGTCCTTCCCCGAACAACCGCCGATACAACACCGAGCGCGTCGTGTAGAACGTCCATTTGAGGTTCCCATCCGCCGACTCCGCCACCGTCGCCTCCCACACCATGCAGTCGGCCAGCTCGAGAATCCGGCGCAACTGCGCCTCCGTCGCACGTCGCGCCTCCTCCGCGTCGCGCCTCGCCGTGATATCCACGATCACTCCCACCACGTCCCACTCGCCCGGACCGCGCGGGGTGATCGACGCTTGTTCCGCCACCCAGATGTCCCCCTCGGGCTTCGGAATGTGAAACACCTGCTCGTAGCCCGGCGCACCACTCACAAACGCCGTCCGCGCCGTCCGCACCATCTGCGGCCATTCCGGAATCCCCAACTCCTCCCACCGGAAACTCTGCTCGTCCGGATCGCACCCGAAGATCTTTCGATGCAAACGCGACCGCGGCACATACAACTTCCACACAAATTCCCCCTCCGCGCTCCGCTTCACGTGTCCCTGCCAGATCATGCAGTCCGCGCGCCGCAGCAGCTCCTCCAGCCGGGCCTCGCTCCGCCGCTGCGCCTCGCGCGCCTCGCGCCGCTCCGTCACGTCCGTCACCACGCCCACCAACTGCCATTCCCGGTCGCTCACCGCCGACACCGTCACGCGCTCATGCAACCAGCGGTTCCGGCTCGCCCCTTCCGCCTGAAACTCCTGCTCGTAACTTCCCGCGCCCCGCAGGATCGCCTCCGTGCTCCGCTGATTCATTTCCTGCAACTGCGGCACCCGTTCCAAATCCCAGAGATGATCGCGCCCGTCCGCCGCGCGGATCCCAAACAGCTCCTCGCTCAATCGCGACGCCGGCAGCTCGAAATGTTCCCACGTCAACTGCCCCGTCGACGCATTCCTCCGCACCGTCGCCCGCCAGATCAGGCAATCCGCGCGCTCCAGAATTTCCCGCAACGCCCGCTCGCTCGCCTGACGCGCCGCCTCCGCGCTGCGGCGCTGCGTCTCGTCCGTCACGATTCCCACCAGTTGCCACTCCCCCGTCGCCACCCGCCGGATCGTCGCCTGTTCGTGCAGCCAGCACCGCGCGCCTCCGATCGTCGCCACCAATTCCTGCTGGTAACCGCTCGCCCCGCCGAGGATCGCCGAGCGCGCACGCTCGTCCATCTCCGCCACCATGTCGCTCTCCAGGATCTCGCCCCAGGGCAACACCACCGGCTCGCCCGGCTCCCGCCCAAACAGCTTTCGATACAGCGTGGAACTCGGCACCTGCATCACCCAATGAAGCCTTCCCTCCGCGGTCTGAAACACCCGCGCGTGCCACAACAGAAAATCCGCCGTCTCCACCACCTGCTGCAACTGCGCCTCGCTCGCCCGCTGCGATTCCTCCGCCCCGCGCTGCGCCGTGTTGTCGACCACCACGCCCTCCAACAGCCACGTGCGCTCCTCCACCTTCCGCACGCTCACCTGCTCGTGCAGCCAGAGCACCGTCCGGTCCAACACCACCCGGAACTCCTGCTCGTATCCGGACAACCCCTGCAGCATCGCGTTGCGACTCCGTGCCTCGATTTCCGCATACTCCGGCACGAGCGTGTTGTCCCACGGCATCCGTGTCGGCTCCGCACCATCCCCCGCGATCCGTCGAAACAGCTCCGATCTCGGCACGAACCACTCCCAATGAAACTCCCCCGCGTCGTCCTGCCGCACCGTCGCCTGCCACAACATGCAGTCCGCCCGCGCCAGCAGTTGCTGCAGCCGCTCTTCCGACGCCTTCCGCGCCAGCTCCGCCTCCCGCTGCACCGTGATGTCCGTCGCCAGCCCCACCAGCCAGAATTCGTTCGGTCCCGTCGGCGTGATCGATACGCTCTCGCGCAACCATATCGTTTTCCCATTCTCCAACCGGATCCGAAACTGCTGCTCGTAGCCCGTCTCGCCGCTCTCCAGCGCCACGCGGCAACGTTCGTCCATCGCCCGTTTCTCCGGCACGTCGAATTGCATCCACAATCCCGCGACATCCGGCTCGCTCCGCCCCTCGAACAACCGCCGCGACAACCCCGTTGGCTGCAACGTGAACTCGCTCCAGTGCCACGTCTCTCCCGCAAGTCTCACCTTCGCCTGCCACAACAGGCAGTCCGCGAACTCCAGCACCTCCTTCAACTGCTTCGTCTTGTTGTGCTCCAGCCACCGCCGCACGCGCCGCCGCACCGCCACCAACGCCCCGGCTCCCACCACGAGCGCGCCCGCCATCCACCACCACACCCCTTCCGTCACCACCATCCGCGTCGCCTCCGCCGCATTCGCCACCGCCGGCATTCCGCCACAACCCAACAACGCCACCCACCCCATCCCGACGGACGAATGGCGGCGCAGCCTCGCAAGAGGAGCGTGAAAGGAACCTGGCATTACGACGAGTGGAAGGGGACCGGCAGCCGAAAAGGTCTTCGGCGCGGCGTCACCCTACCTAAAGCGAAAACCTTGCCAAGCCTTTGCACCGCCCCCCCGCACCGAACGGTCCGCCTCCTCCCCCTCCGCCCTCGTTTGACATCCCGCCCGTTCCCTCGACCAATCTCTCCCCGCATGTCCAAACGCGCGGTCCTCCTCGTCAATCTCGGCTCTCCCGACTCGACGTCCATTCCCGACGTCACCCGCTACCTGCGCGAATTCCTCGGCGACGAGCGCGTCATCGACAAACCCGCCCAGCCGTTCCGCACGTTCCTCGTCAACCAGATCATCATCCGCAAACGCGTCGCCAATTCCGCCCACGCGTATCAACAGATTTGGACGGACCGCGGCTCCCCGCTCATCCTCGTTTCCCAAAGCGTCCGCGACAAACTCGCCGCCACCCTCGGCCCCGACACCCCCGTGTATCTGGCCATGCGATACGGCAAACCGTCCATCGCCTCCGTCCTCGCCCAGATCGCCGAGGACGGCATCGAGGAACTTCTCCTTTTCCCCCAATATCCCCACTACGCGATGTCCTCCTGGGAAACCGTCGTCGTGAAGGTTTACGAGGAAGCCGCCCGCCTCGCTCCCAAACTTCGCGTCGATTGCATCCAGCCTTTCTATCAGGACGCCGACTACATCGAAGCGCTCTACTCCGTCTCCGCGCCGTATTTTCAAAAGCCGCACGACTTCGTCCTCTTCAGCTACCACGGCATTCCCGAGCGCCATCTCCGCAAGGCCGACTCTTCTCACGCCCACTGCACGCTCGTGAAGGACTGCTGCACCACCTGCTCGCCGCTTCACGCCACGTGCTACCGCGCCCAGGTCCTCGCCACCACCCGCGCCCTCGTCGCTCGCGCCGGCATCCCGGCCGACAAACACAGCGTCACTTTCCAATCTCGCCTCGTCGGCGAACCCTGGCTCTCCCCCTACACCGACGAAACGCTCGCCGCCCTCCCCCGGCAGGGAAAGAAACGCGTCCTCGTCCTCTGCCCCGCCTTCGTCGCCGACTGCCTCGAGACCCTCGAGGAAATCAACGGCGAGGGTCGCGAGACGTTCATGGAAGCCGGCGGCGAATCCTTCGACCAAATCCCCTGCCTCAACGACCAGCCGCCCTACATCGATTTCCTCGCCAACCGCGTCCGTTCCTGGCTATCTGCTCCGCCATCATCCTGACGTCTTCGCTTCATCTCGATTCGTGTGCACCTGTGGTTGAATCAAACTGCCTGACTTCGCCCCACCTGTGAGCGACTCGCGCCCTTCTTCCGCCACTCCGTTTGCTTCACGTTCCGCGCCGCCGGATCTCGCGGCTGTCCTTTTGCTCGACGCCGCCGGTCGCATCACCAGCGCCACCCAATCCGCCCGCGCGCTCTGGCAGACCGCTGAAAACGAACTCACCGGCGAACCGTTCTCCTCCCTCTTCGCCTTCGAGGTCACCTCCGACGAACCCGACTGGCTAGAAGCCCAGTGGGAAGTCATCCTCGGCGCCACGCTCGACCACACCACCACGCTCCTCGCCCAACCGCGCGAGGGCGCGCCGCGCGAGGTTCGCGTTCGCCTCGAACGCTCCTCCGCCGACACCTACGTCGCCACCGTCCAGCCCGCCGCCGCCGCGCCCACGCCTTCCGCCGACGGCTCCGACCGCTACGCCGGCTTCTCTCTTCTCGCCGACAAAGGCGCCGCCGGTTTCTTCGATCTCAATCTCCGCTCCGGTCGCGTCACCTACTCGCCGTCCTGGAAAAAAATCCTCGGCTACGTCGACGCCGAACTGCCCGACACGCTCGGAACCTGGCGCGAACTCATCCACCCCGACGACTCCGCCGCCGCCCCCGACCAGCTCGGCCGCAAGCTCACCGTCGGCACGCGCCCATTTTCCGTCGAGTTCCGCATGAAGCACCGCCTCGGTCACTGGGTCTGGATCCAGTGCGTCGGCGTCCAAATCCTCACCGCCACCGGCGAACTCGAACGCGTCATCGGCCTCCACCTCGACATCTCCGAGCGCAAGGAGCTCGAGGAAACCTCCCTCGCCAACGACGAGCGTCTCGAACTCCTCGGCGGCGCCGGCCCGCTCGGCGCCTTCGATCTCGATTTCGCCAACAAATCTTTCTGGTTCTCCGCCGCCTGGAAAAAAACGCTCGGCTACCGCGACGACGAACTTCCCGACGATCTTTCCTCTTTCGCCATCGCCCTTCCACCTGACGAACTTCCCGGCGGCGTCGACACGTGGTTTCTCCTCCGCGCGCCCGGCCAGTCCAACTTCGTCGAGCCCGTCCTGCTTTATCGGAAAGACGGCTCGCAACTCCCCGTCCTCCTCGGCGCCCACCGCACGCTCACGCGCAAACGCGACCTCGCCCGCGTCATCGGCTTCATCACGCCCGCGCCCGCCTCGCTCGCCGCCGCCCTCGCCGGCGACAAGCTTTCCGCGCCGCTCGCCGAAGACGCCCTCGCCGCCCTCGCCGAAGCCGTCCTCGTCACCGACGCCACCGGCAAAATCCTTCACGCCAACGCCGCCGCGCTCCGCCTCCTCGGCCTCTCCGCCGAACAGCTCGCCCATCAACCGCTCGGCGACGTCTTCCGCCTCGTCCGCCGCGAATCCGGCCGCCCCGCCGACGATCCGTGCGACCGCGCGCTCTCGGCCGACAGCCCGCTTCCGCTTTTCAACGACGACGCGCTCCTCCCGCCCGGCGCCTCCGCCTCCGACGTATCCGCGAATCAAGCACGCCCGATCGTCTGGACCGCGCGCGCGTCCTACGATCCCACCGGCAAACCTCGCGGCGTCATCGTCGTTTTCCGCGACCCCGCCGAGATGTCCCTCACGCCCGAGGAACTCGTCAAAGCCAACCGCTTCGAATCCCTCGGCCTCCTCGCCGGCGGCATCGCGCACGATTTCAACAATCTCCTCACCACCATCCTCGGCGGCATCTCGCTCGCGAAGGACAACCGCGACTACTCCGCCCTCGACGACGCCGAAAAATCCTGCCTCACCGCCAAGGGCCTGACGAAACAGCTTCTCATGTTCGCCAAGGGCGGCGCCGGCACCCAGAGCGTCGTCGCGCCCAAGGACATTCTCGCCGACGCCATCAAGATCGCCGCCGCCGGCTCCGACGCCGAAATCACCCTCGAGGTCGCCGAAAACATCGAGCCCGTCCGCGTCGACCGCGCGCAAATTCTCCAGGTCTTCCAAAACCTCATCGTCAACGCACTCCAGGCGATGCCCCCCGCGCCGCATCGCGCCAAACTCCAGCTCCGCGCCGCCAACACCCAGCTCGCCGCCGACCAGATTCCGCCGCTCCCCGCCGGCGACTACGTCGAGTTCGAGGTGCGCGACAACGGCAGCGGCATCCCGCCCGAAAATCTCGAGAGGATTTTCGATCCGTTCTTCACCACCAAGAAACACGGCACCGGCCTCGGCCTCGCCACCGTGCTTTCGATCGTGCGCAAACACGGCGGCCAGCTCGGCGTCGATTCCGTCGTCGGCACCGGCACCGCGTTCACCATCTTCCTCCCGCGCGCCGACGCTCCCGTCGAAATCCAGCCGCGCCGCGCGCCCTCTCTCCGTTTCGGCACCGGCCGCATTCTGTTCATGGATGACGACCCGAAGATCTCGTCGCTCACCGCGAACATGCTTCAGAGCCTCGACTACAAATACGACCTCGCGAAAACCGGCGAAGAAGCGATCACCCTCTACAAACGCTACCTCAACATCGGCCGCCCCTACGACGCCGTCATCCTCGACATCACCGTCGTCGGCGGCATGGGCGGCGAGGAATGCTTCAAGGTCCTCCGCGATCTCGATCCCGACGTCCGCGCCATCGTCTGCACCGGCTACGACAACGAGGACATGCACCGCCGCTTCATCGACATGGGCTTCTGCAACTACCTCACGAAGCCCTACCGCGTCGCCGAACTCGGCAAAGCCATCAAATCCGTCCTCAGCTGAGCGAACGCGCCCTCATCCGCGTTCATCCGCCCCCACGAATCGTAATTCGTGTCCGTTCGTGGTTCAGATCACCCCTTCTCCCAAACAAACCGCCAAGGCTTCTTCGCCCAAATCTCCCCCGCATAATCGACCCCGATCCGCGGTGTCGCCTTCACCGTCCCGCGCGGCACGCGCACGCCGCGATCCTCCAGCCATAATCCGCTCGCCGGCTCCGCCGCCGCGCG
>JGI12420J12819_1001138_pt1 | contig 11954 bp, 14 predicted proteins | sample Passage237A_FD_12819 | JGI IMG/M metagenome (IMG submission 12819) | reverse complement strand
TCCACGGAAACACATCATCTCCATCCCCGCCGACGTTCATCGTCAGGAAGTAGAGCGAATTCATTTTCTTCCCCGCGAGGTAGTTCAGCGCGCCGATAATCGCCTTCCCTTTTCCGCTCTTCCACGTCGGATCGCCCGGACGCCAGTCGCCGAGGTGCGGCGCATAGCAATGCAGCGGCTTCTTTCCCGCCGTCGTGTTGTCGAAATCCGCAAACGCCAGGAAATTCTCCGGACTGCCTGCGCCCGCTTTCACGAAATACTCCTTCGTCCCCGCGAACTGCAGGTAGTGTTGCCCGACTTCGACCAGCCGCCCTTTCGCCCGAAAATCCGCCCCGCTCTTGTCGCTCTCCGTCACGATGAAGCTGCCGCGCTCGCCATCGAACGCCGTCGGCTCGCCCGCTTCACCCAACGCCACCGCGACGTCCGCGCCCTGCCGAAATGACGCCACATACGTCCACGTGCCCGTCGCCTCCGGCGAGAAATGCACGCGCCACTTGTTGCCCGACGTCGCGCTCGTCCCCGCCGCATTTCCATCCGCCGCGAAATATCCCGGCACCACATGGCTCGCCCCGGTCGCGGCATGCGTGAACGTCACGTTCAACCGGTAATCGCGAAATGGATTCGGCGCGCTCGCCTCGCTTGCGACGGGACCGTTGAACGTCACCGTCACCTTGTGCCAGCGCTTGGTCTCCCCCGACACCTCCGCCGCCCGGCCTGCCGCCACCCACGCCATCGCTGCCGTCACCAAAATCACAATACTGCCGATACGCTTCATGAACTTTCTTTCGCTGAGGTTGAGGGTTTCTCCGCGGCTCTCACCGCGGTCGCCAAAGCCGGACGCCGCGCGCACACTGTTTTCGCCGGTGGCCTCGTCGAGCGTTTTTCCCCATGGCATGTATCGGAGTTTTACCTACATTTCGGCCGCGATGTTTTCTAAACACTTGCAACGAACGTCCTGCGACGAATCGCGCCGCGCCCGCGGCGCCCTTTCCCGCTCCCGCACTTAAATCCGTTTTTTACACGTGCTTCCGCTCCCTGTCCGACTCCGTCGCCTCGCCTCGCGCAGCCTCCTCGCGTGCCTCGCCGCCGTTCCGGGTCCGGTGCTCGCAGCGGCATCCGACGGCGTCACGGTCGACGTCCGCTCGCCCAACATCGTCCGCCGCACGTTCGATCCCGCGAATCCACCGTCCGACATGCCGCCGCTGCAGCCGCCCGAGGTCGGCCAGTGCGTGTATGAATTCGCCTGCGAGATGGAAACCCGCGTCGTGCAGCCGGCCGCCATCGGCGGTTCGCGCCACGCCCGCATCACCGCCACCACGCTCACGACGCGCCTGAACGTCACGCTCTGGATCCCCGTCGCCGGCCCCGACGGCGTGCTCGAACACGAGGAGGGGCATCGCATCATCGCCGAGCACTACTACCGCCGCGCCCGCGAGGTCGCGCGCCGCCTCGGTCAGGAGGTGCTCGCCACCCCGCTGGCCGTGTCAGGCTCCGGTCGCCCCGCGCTCAAAGCCGCGCTCAACGATCTTCAACAGCGCACGATCCAATCCTACCTCGCCGAAACCCTCGATCGCTGCACCGTCGCCCAGACGCGTTTCGACGAAATCACCCGCCACAGCCGCGCACCCGTCCCTGTCGACGACGCCGTCGCCCGAGCCATNGCCGACGAAACGTCCGCNTACGAAAGTCGTCCCGCTCCCGCCCCGCGCCGGCATCCGCCCACCCGGCCGCGCTCGTCCTGAGCCGGCCCGCCGGTGGCGATGATAGACGCCACCTGCAAATCCACTCAGGCCACGGGCCGCGCCAATTCCTCCTCCGGCTCGTCCTCGTCGACCGCCTGCCGCGCTTCCACCTCGTCCTTCCTCAACTCGCGGCTCACATAGCTGTAGATCGCCGGCACGACGTAGAGCGTCAGCAACGTCCCCCCCAGCATCCCGCCGATCACCGCGACGCCCATCGGCACGCGGCTCTTCGCGCCGGCGCCCAGCGCCAGCGCGATCGGCAAAATGCCCAGGATCGTCGAGAAGCTCGTCATCAAAATCGGACGGAACCGCGCCGCCGCCGCCTCCTCCACCGCTTCGCGCACCGTCAGCCCCGCGAGCTTCCGCTGATTCGCAAACTCGACGATCAGGATGCCGTTCTTCGTCACGAGTCCGATCAGCATCACCAGGCCGATCTGACTGAAGATGTTCAACGTGCTGCCCGTCAGCCACAGCGCCAGCAGCGATCCCAGCAGCGCCAGCGGCACCGTGAACATGATGATCAGCGGATCGCGGAAGCTCTCGAACTGCGCCGCCAATACGAGGTAGATCAACACCAGCGCGAATCCGAAGAAGAACAGCAGGCTCGACGAGCTGTCCTCGAAGTCGCGCGACTGCCCCGCCAGTTCCGTCGTGAACCGTTCGTCCAGAATTTCGTCGGCGATCAGCCGCATCCGCGCGATGCCTTCGCCGATCGTCTTCCCGGCCGCCAGTTCCGCCGACACCGTCGCCGCCGCGTAACGATTAAACCGATACAACGCCGGCGGTGTCGTCGATTCGGTCACCGTGATCAAATTGTCCAGCGGCACCATCTCGCCGCTCCCGCCGCGCACATAGATTTGCCGCAGGTCCGCCGGCTGCGACCGGTCGCCGCGCTGCAGTTGCCCGATCACCTGATACTGTTCGTCGTCGAGAATGAAGTAGCCGTAGCGCTGTTCGCTCAACGCGAGTTGCAGCGTCTCCGCCACGTCGCGCACCGATACTCCGAGCGCCCGCGCCCGCTCGCGGTCGATCGCGATTCGCAGCTCCGGCTTCGTGAAGCGCAGGTTGGTATCCACGAACGTGAACATCGGATCGTCTCCGGCGCGCTCCAAAAACTTCGGCAGCACGTCTTCGAGATCCTCGAGCTTCGGCGCCTGGATCACGAACTGCACCGGCGCGCCCGCCCGCCGGTCTCCGATCGTCGGCTCCTGCTGAATCGCCACCCGCGCGCCCGGCAAATTGCGCAGCTCCGCCCGCAACATGTTCGCGATCTCCTGCTGGCTCCGCTCGCGTTCATGCGGCTGCTTCAGCGTGATGCGAAGGAAGCCCGAGTTCACCGACGCCGACCCGCCAAAGCCCGGCGAAGTCATCGCCGTCATTTCCGCGATCTCCGGCACCTTCTCGATCACCAGCGCCTCGAGCCGCGTCATGTAGTCGAACATCGTCTCGTAGGACGTTCCCTCCGCCGCCGTCGCATTCACGCGCAGCGTGCTGCGATCCTCCAGCGGCGCCAGCTCGGTCGGGATCGTGCGGAACAACCACCACGACGCGCCGCCGCACACGGCCACGATCACGAGCGCGAGCCAGCGCGCCCGCAAAAACATCACGAGCGTCGTCCGATAGCTGTCGGTGAGCTTCCGATACAGCGGTTCCGTCTTCCGATAAAACCACCCTTCGTGCGCCCCCGTCTTCAGCATTCGCGTGCTCAACATCGGCGTGAGCGTCAGCGCCACAAAGGCCGAGATCACCACGGCCGCCGCCATCACCACGCCGAACTCCATGAACAACTGCCCGGTCAATCCGCCCAAAAACAACAGCGGCGTGAACACCGCCGCCAGCGCCGCCGTCGTCGCGATCACCGCGAAGAAAATCTCCTTCGTCCCCTGCAGGCCCGCCTGCATCGGACTCATCCCCTGCTCGATCTTCGCATAGATGTTTTCCAGCACCACGATCGCGTCGTCCACCACGAGCCCGATCGCCAGCACCAGCGCGAGCAGCGTCAGCACGTTCACCGAAAAGCCCGCCACATACATCACGAAGAACGAACCGATCAGCGAAATCGGGATCACCACGATGGGGATGAACGTCGACCGCCACTCCCGCAAAAACAGGAAGATGATCGCGACCACCAGCGCCATCGCCACGAAGATCGTTTCAACGACTTCGTTGATCGACGCCCGGATGAAGTTCGTCACATCGAATCCGTAGCTCACGATCACATCCGCCGGCAGCTCCGGCTTGATCTGCTCCACGCGGCGGCGGAACTCGTCCGCGATCGCCACATAGTTCGCGCCCGGCTGCGGTCGCAGCACCACGCCCACCAGCGGCACGCCGTCGCGCCGCAACAGCGTCCGTTCGTTCAACGCCGTCAACTCCGCCCGTCCGACGTCACGCAGGCGCACCAGCGAGTCGCCCGATTCCTTGATGATCAGCGCATCGAACTCCTCCGGCGTCGAAAGCCGGCTCAACGTCCGCACCGTCAACTCCACCAGATGCCCTTCGATCCGCCCCGACGGCAGTTCGACGTTCGCCCGCTGCAGCGCATTGCGCACGTCGAGCGGCGTCAGCCCATACGCCGCCAACCGCACCGGATCCAACTGCAGCCGCATCGCGTATTCCTTCTCGCCCCAAAGATCCACTTCGCTGACGCCCGGGATCGTCTGCAGGCGCGCGCGGAAGATATTGTCCGCGATCGCCGACAGCTCCAGCAGCGAGCGCAAACTCGACCGCACACCGATGAACGTGATCGGCTGGCTGTCCGCATCCGCCTTCGACACCCGCGGCGGATCCGCATCCGGCGGCAACTGCCCGATCGCACCCGACACCTTGTCGCGCACATCGTTCGCCGCCGCCTCCAAATCCACGCCCGGCAGAAACTCCACCGTCACGATGCTCACGCCGTCACGGCTGATCGAAGTGATATTTCGGATACCCGCGACCGCGTTCACTTCCTCTTCGATCGGCGTCGTGATCTGCGTCTCGATCACCCGCGCGTTCGCGCCGGGATACGACGTCCGCACCGACACGATCGCCGGATCCACCGCCGGAAACTCGCGCACGCCCAGAAACGTGAATCCCACCACGCCGAAAATCACCAGCACCAGCGACATCACCGTCGCGAGCACCGGCCGGCGAATACTAATGGAAGAAAGGCTCATCGGCTTGCCGCGAGTTCACCGCTTCCCGTGTTCACCGCGCCCGGCCGATCCACCGGCCGCACCGGCATTCCCGGTCGCAACTGCAGTTGTCCCGACGTGATCACCGTCGCGTTCGGCTCCAAGCCCGACACAATCTGCACCTCGCGCGCGAGCCGCAGTCCGATCTTCACCTTTCTCGGCTGGGCCCGTCCGTTCTCGATAATATATACCTGCTGTTCGTTCAGGCCCGGGATGATCGCATCCGCCGGCACCATCAACGCGTTCGGGACTTCCCGCAACGGCAGTTCCACCGTCGCAAATCCTCCCGGCAGCGCCCGTCCGCCCGGATTCTCCGCCCGCGCGCGCAGCCGCAACGTCCGCGTCGACGCATCGATCCGCGGTTCCGTCGCATAGAGTTTCCCGCGAAACGGCTCGTCGAGCCCCGTCAGGCGGATCGTCACCTCCGACTCGGGCTGCACCCGCCCGAGATGCCGCTCCGCGATCGAAAACTCGATCTTGATCGTATCCAGTTTTTGGAGCGTCGCGATCCTCGTGTTCGGCGTGATGTTCGCCCCCACGCTCACATAACGCAGCCCGGCCACGCCGTCGAAGGGCGCCAAAATCCTCGTTTTCGCCAGTTGCGCCCTTGCCAGTTCGACCTCCGCCCGCAACACGCTCACTTCGCTCTCCGCCGCATCGAGATCCGCCTGCGAGGTGCCACCCGCCGTCACCAACTGCCGTTGTCGCTCCGCCTGCGCCTTCGCCAGCTCCAGACGGCTCTCCGCCCGCGCGAGCTGCGCCGACAGCTCCGCGTCGTCCAATTGCACCAGCAGGTCGCCTTTCTTCACCGGCGCACCTTCCTCGAAACCGAGCCTCGTCACCTTGCCGGCGATTTCACTCACCAGATCGACCGACTCGTCCGCCGTCACCGATCCCGTCGCCGTCACGCGTTCCTGCAGCAACCGCGGCTCCACTTTCGCCGTGTAAACCGGCATCGCGTTGCCCGCTCCTCCCGCGGGCGCCGCCGCGCGCTCCGGCGCTTTGGGCGCGGCGGAATCGCTCCGCCAACGCACCACTCCCACCATCGCGGCCACGGCCAGCAACAGCAGACCGAAGTAGATCGCCTTTCGTGCACTTGTCATTGAACGGCGCATCCTGCGCGCGCCGCTCAATTGGGCAAACCCGCAGCGCGGAGATTATGCAGAAAAATTCCCGCGAGCCGTGCCACCTTTTGCCCGGCTCGACCGTCCGGCTTTCTCCGGCGATTTGCCGCCTGCTTTGCTCGATCCCCGCCGGCGCTCGCGCACGCGAAACATCGCCGCCCGCCCGACTTCGGTCACGAGCAGTTCTTTTTGCTCGAGCGCGGTCGCGAGCTCTTCGCACCAGCTTCGCAACCGGCCGCGACGGTCCGTGCATACGATCACCTGACGCGCCTCTTCCTCGATGAAGCGCCGCGCCTCCGGATCGAACCACGCTCCGTCCGCATTCAACACCGTGAATCCCTCCGGAAAATGCCGCGCCGTGATCTCCCGCAACGTCTCTTCGTCCTCCGCCAGAAACCGCGCGCCTTTTCCCGGAGTCGATCTCGCGCCGAGCAATAATGAATAACACGTCAGCATGGCGTGCTTCGACACGTTCGCGCGTCCCAGGTCCCGTTCGCGCCAAAACGTTCCAGAACCGCTCCGCCGCTCCGCGGTCAGTGCCGCACCGATCCCCGCCCATGAAAGCGATCCTGGTCCTCAACACGCACGCCGGCGCGTCGCGCGACAACGACGCGCCCTCGCCGGAAGACTTGCGCCACGCGTTCGCACAGCTCGGCGTCAGCCTCGCCGTGTTCGAGGTCAACGGGCTCGGTCTCGACGAGGCCCTTCGCAACGCCATCGCCCGCCGCCCGGACGCCGTTCTCGTCGGTGGCGGCGACGGCACCGTCAGCGCCGCCGCCCGCCAGCTCGCCGGAACCCGTCTCCCGCTGGGTCCGCTTCCGCTCGGCACGCTCAATCACTTCGTTCGCGATCTCGGCCTGCCTGACAACTGGCGCGAGGCCGCCCGCGTTCTCGTCTCCGCGCGCCCTCGTCACGTCGATCTCGCCGAGGTCAACGGCCACATCTTCGTCAACAACTGCTCGCTCGGTTCCTACGGCGAGGCCGTCCGTCGCCGCGACAAGCTTCGCCGCGAACGCGGCCACGGCAAATGGCGCGCCATGGCTCTCGCGTCCTGGCACGTGTTTCGCCGCCTGCGGCGTTTTCCTTTCCGCATCGAAACGCCCGAAGGCGTCGTGACGATCCGCTCGCCTTTCGTCGTCGTCGCCAACAACCGCTACTCCGGCCAGATCTTCGACGCCTCCCTCCGCCCGCGACTCGACTCCGGACGCCTCGCCCTCTACGCCGCGCGCGTCCACACTCGCTGGTCCGTCCTCCGCCTGATCGCCCAGGGGCTCACCCGCAAACTCGACGAGCCCGAAGATCTCGACGTCCGCGACGCCACCCGGGCCACGATCACCGCCGCATCCTCCACGCTGCCGGTCGCCTGCGATGGCGAGGTCGTCACCCTCACCGCCCCGCTGCAGTTTCGCATTCTCCCCGGCGCACTCCGCGTGCTGGCCCCGCCGCCCGCCGACGCATGAGAACGATCGCGCATCTCTCCGATCTTCATTTCGGCACCGAAATCTCTCCTGTCGTCGACGCTCTCTCCGCAGAACTCAACGAACGTCCGCCTTCGCTCATCGTCGTCAGCGGCGATCTCACCCAGCGCGCCCGCCGCGCCCAGTTCTCCGCCGCGCGCGATTTCCTCGCCCGGCTGCCGCAGCCGCAGCTCGTCGTGCCGGGCAATCATGACATCCCGCTCTTCGACATCTTTCGGCGCTTCCTCGCACCGCTTCGCCGCTACCGACACTTCATCCGCGAAGACGTGAACCCAACGTTCTCTGACGAAGAACTTCACGTCGTCGGCCTCAACACCGCGCGTTCGTTCACCTGGAAAAACGGCCGTATCTCACGCGCACAGATCGACTGCCTCGATCGTGAACTCTCCGTCATTCGCAACCGCCTGAAGATCGTCGTCACGCACCACCCGTTTATTCCACCGCCCCACGACGCCGGCATCGAACTCGTCGGCCGCGCCGCCCTCGCCATCCCGCTCCTCGATCGCCACGGCGCGGACCTGCTCCTCGCCGGGCACCTGCACCGCGGTTACGCCGGCGATATCCGCCCGCATTATCCTTCGTCGCAACGTTCCTTCGTCTCCGTCCAGGCCGGCACCGCCGTCTCAGGACGGACCCGCGACGAGCCCAACGCCTACAACTGGATCGAACTCACCCCCGACCGCATCCGGATCATCATCCGCGCGTGGAACGGCACTCACTTCGCGCCGATTCGGGAAACGATCTACGAGCGCCGCGACACCAATTGGTCCCCTCTCGCCGACGGCGCCCCTTCGTAAAACGCAACACTCGCCTCCGCGATCGCCCGCCCCCCTCGCGGGAACCGCCCCCGCCCCAGGCCCACAATATCTCGTGACCTTGTCCATCGCCCTGTTGCTCGGCCTGGTTCTCGTCGCACTCATCCTTTTCTCCTTCGAATGGGTGTCCGCCGATGTCGTGGCGCTGGGTTTGTTGCTCACGCTCATTATCACCGGCTTGCTCCCCGCGCGCGACGCCTTCGCCGGTTTCGGCAGCGACACCGTCATCATGATCCTCTCGCTGCTGATCATGACCACCGCGCTCGTCCGAAGCGGTGTCGTGGAATTGGTCGCCCGCGCCATTCTTCGCTACTCCGGCACCCGCTACGACGTGCTGCTCGCGGTCATCATGATCACGGTCTCGGTCCTCAGCGCGTTCATCAGCAACACCGCCGCCGCCGCTCTTTTCCTTCCCGTCGTCATCGGCATCGCCGCGCGTGCCAAGATTTCGCCCTCGCGACTCCTCATGCCGGTCGCATTCGCGTCGATCCTCACGAGTTCCGTCACACTCATCAGCACGTCAACGAATCTCGTCATCAGCGGTCTCATGACGCGCGCTCAACTCGAGCCGCTGAGCATGTTCGAACTCACCCCCGTCGGCATTCCCATCGCCCTCGTCGGTCTCGCCTACATGTTCTTCATCGGCCGCCGCCTCATCCCCGACCGTGCACCGCCCGAGAGCCTTCTCGAACAATTCGGCGTCCGCTCCTACATCACCGAAGTCCTCGTCCTCCCGGACTCGCCGCTCGTCGGAAAAACCTTCGCCGAAATTAATCTCGGCCGCGACTTCGACCTCCAAGTCGTCCGCGTCCTGCGCGAACCCAATCTCAACCTCTGGCCGCGAGCCCGCATGGCCGTTCGCGAGGGCGACGTCCTCCTCGTCCGCGGCGCGCGCAACGAAATCCTCAAGGTCAAGGACACCGCCGGGATCGAAATCCGTCCCGACGTCGAACTTTCCGACCCCGATCTTCGCACCGAGGAAGCCACCTTGGTCGAAGCTCTCGTCGTCCCTCGCTCACGCCTCGCCGGCCGCACGCTTCGCTCCGTCGGTTTCAGCGAACGCTACCGGCTCCAAGTCCTCGCGCTCAATCGCCACGGTCGAAACATCCTCGAGAAACTCAGCCGCACCGTTCTCCACGTCGGCGACGTTCTTCTTCTTCAGGGCCACACCACCGCGATCGCTCGCCTCGCCGACGATGGCGCCGTGAGTGTTCTCAACTCCGTCGAAGAAAGCCGCGTCGACCGCCCCCCCCCCCCCCCCCCTCATCTTTGTCGGCTCACTCACCCTCGCCGCGCTCGAAGTCGTCGCGCTCCCCGTCGCCGTCCTGCTCGGCGCCTTCGCCGTGTTTCTCACCAATTGCATCGCGCCGGCCGACGCCTATCGCGAACTCGAATGGCGCGCCGTCATCCTGATCGCCTGCATGCTCGCGCTCGGCGAAGCCATGATTCGCACCGGCACGGCCGACTACCTCGCCCAGCAACTCGTCACCTTCACGCCGGATGTATCCCCTTCCTGGGTGCTCGGCGGCTTCTTCGCCCTCACCGTCGCGCTCACCCAGCCGATGTCCAACCAGGCCGCCGCCGCCGTCATCCTGCCGATCGCCGTTCAAACCGCCCTCCAGCTTCAACTCGATCCGCGCCCCTTCGCCATCATGATTGCCGTCGCCGCCAGTTGCTCCTACCTCACCCCGCTCGAGCCCGCCTGCCTCATGGTCTACGGCCCCGGTCGTTATCGTTTCATCGATTTCCTCCGCGTCGGCGCCCCGCTCACCATTCTGCTTTTCATCATCTCGATCCTGCTCGTCCCCCGCCTCTGGCCGCTCTGATCGAGCCGTTCCGGCGCCATCCTGCCTCCCAAACAGGAGTCCGCCCCATGGCGGCGTTTCTCCCGCGAACGTAGATTCGTCCATCCATGAAAATTCGCGAAATGATGACCAAGGGAACGCGCTTCGTCGCGCCCGACACGCCCGTGATCGAAGCCGCCGGCCTCATGCGCCTCCACGACATCGGCGTCGTGCCCGTCCTCGAGGAGAACAAGATCGTGGGCATGCTGACCGATCGCGATATCGTGCTCCAACTGGTCGCCGACGGTCGCGATCCCAAGAGCACCCTTGCGCGCGACGTCATGTCGACCGGCTCCATCTCCGTCTTCGACGACCAGGAAGTCGACGAAGCCGTGCAACTCATGCAGCGCTACCAAGTCCGCCGCCTGCCCGTCCTCGATCGCACCGACAAGCTCGTCGGCATCGTCTCCCTCGGCGACATCGCCGTCGATGTTCACGCCGGCCTCTCCGGCCGCGTCCTCAAAGACGTCTCCGAGCCCGCCGCTCCCCTGTTGTAGCAGCTTCCACCGCTGTCATTTTGAGCGAAGCGAAGAATCCATCTTCGCGCCCGCTCACGGCGACGAGGCCACCCTTCGCTTCCAACGCCTCCAAAAAAATTCGCATCGGGCGACCTCCGGCCCGTGCCGGAGATCGCCCGCAAGTTCCTCCTTTAATCTGAGGGCGATCGCTACTCCGCCACGGTCTCCTTCTCCGTATTTCCGCCCGCACTTCCCGCCGGTCGCCCCGCCGAATCCGTCCCGGCCGTCGATGACGCATTTGCGGCGTCATTGTCCGTGCTCGCACCCGCCACGCCCGGCCCCGCGGCGCCGCTGTTGGGATCCGTCGTGTTCGGAGCCGATCCGCTTCCGCTCGTATTGCCCGGTTGCGCCTGCGACTCGGTGTTTTGCGTCGTGGCGCCGCCCGCGCCCACCCCCGGATCGCCGCCTTTGCGACAACCCGCTCCCAGCGTCAAAGCCGTCGCCGCCGCCACCGTAAGAATGATCGAAGTCTTTGTTTTCATCCCCGCACACTAGCCGCCACGCCGCCGCACAGCCATGGGGACGCCTCCCGTTCCCACGGCCCGGCGTCTCCGGCTTTTCGATTCAGCTCACCCCTAATTCGATCGTCCTCTCGCTCACCGAAGGCCCGTCGCAGCGCGGCCCCTCCGCCGTGAAGATCAACGGATCGATGCACATCCGCCGCGCCGTCCTCGCCCTATCCCAAGCATGATACACGAGAAACAGCGTCTTCTCATCCGGCCCCACCACCACGCTGTTATGCCCCGGTCCGAGCACTTTGCCTTCGACGCCGCGCAACACCACCGGTCCCGCGTGACTCCATTCGTCGCACCACGGCCCCGACGGATGATCCGCCACCGCATAACTCACCCCGTAGCCTTCCGTTTCCCAACACCCGCCCGAATAAAAACAATAATACCGCCCGTCGCGCTCCACCACGAACGGTCCTTCGACCGTATGCCACGCCTCCCACTCGCGGTCATACCAACGCCGGTTGCGTTGGAATATCTGCCAGTCGCTCGTCGCCCGCACCACCGTCCGCGGTTTGCCCATCACCGACATCATATCGTCCGCCAACTCCGCCACCGCCGTCCCCGTTCCCACCCGTCCGTCGAAAAAATCCTTCGCGAAAAACAAATACCATTTCCCGTCTCGCGGATCGCGAAACGGACTCGCATCGATCGAAAACTGCTCATCCGGCAACAGCTCCCGCCCCACATCGCGAAACGGCCCTTCCGGCGTCTCCGCCACCGCGACCCGCAACCGCATGTCCGCCGC
>JGI12420J12819_1001117_pt1 | contig 12114 bp, 5 predicted proteins | sample Passage237A_FD_12819 | JGI IMG/M metagenome (IMG submission 12819) | reverse complement strand
AAGATCATGTAGCCGATGTGGCTCACGAGCGTGAATGACAGCAGTCGTTTGATGTCCGCCTGCACGGATGCGCCAAGGATGCCGATGACCATCGTCAACAGCGCCACCCACATGAGCGGCACGCGCAGGTCGCCGCCTGGTGCGTCATCAGGGAACAGCAGCGTCTCCGTGCGGATGATCGCGTAGACACCCACCTTGGTCAGCAAGCCCGCGAAGACCGCGGTGACCGGAGCGGGCGCCGTGGGATAGGAGTCCGGCAGCCAGAACGACATCGGGAACAGTGCCGCTTTGATGGCGAAGCCCAGCAGGAGCATCACGTGGAGCAGCAGCGCGGTGCTGGGCGGCAGGTCGCCGATGCGCTCCGCGACCTGGGCCATATTGACCGTGCCGGTGGCGCCATAGACCATCGCGATTGCCGCGAGGAAGAACGTTGAGGACACGAGGCTCACGACGATGTACGTCACGCCCGCACGAATGCGCGAACCGGTCCCGCCAAGCGTGAGCAGCACATAACTCGCGGCGAGCAGTATCTCGAAGCCCACAAAGAGGTTGAAGAGGTCACCGGTGGTGAATGCCACCGCAAGTCCCGCGGACAGCATCAGATACGTCGGGTGGAAGATCGTCAGCGGCGTCTCTCGGTTGCCGTCGGCAATTCCCTGCCCCACGGCGTACACGAGAACCCCAAGCAGCACGATGCACGAGACCACAAGCATGATCGCGCTGAGCCGGTCCACCACGAGGGTGATGCCATATGGCGTCTGCCATGCGCCCACTTCGACAATCGCCGCACCGTTGCGGTCCACGTAGTACAGCAGCCACGCGGCCGCGAGCGTCATGAGCGAAAGCGTCGCGGTGCTGATCGCGACCTGGAACTTCTTGTACCGACCCATGGCAAGAGCCAGCGCGGCGCCAAGCAGCGGCAGCAGCACTACGAGCGGGGGAAGCACACGCGTCATGCCTCACCTCCCGGCTCTGCCTCGGGGGCCGGAGACAGCTCATCACTGGCGCCAACCGCCTCGACGATGGCCTCACCTTCAGCAGAGGCGCTGACGAAGATCTCGCCCGCGAGCTCCCTGTCTTCTTCGTGCTCGCGCACCAGGGTGTCGCCTTGGTCGCCAAGGCGTGCCAGCCACCACGACCGGTACAGCAGCGCGAGCAGGAACGCCGTGACACCAAAGTTGATGACGATGGCGGTGAGAATCAGCGCCTGCGGCAGCGGGTCCGAGAACGTCGCGGGATCCACTCCGTCTTCCATGATGGGCGCCCGTCCGGAGCGACCGCTCATGATGAGGATGAGCAGGTTGGTCGCGTTGCCGATGAGCATCAGCCCGATGATGACTCGCGTCAGGCTGCGCTCCAGCAGCACATACACACCAGCCGCGTACAGCACGGCCATCACGATGATGAGGGTCAGCGAAGCGCTCATGACTTGCGCCTCCTCTGTGCCGCGAGCAGCTGGTCCTGGTGGCGGTCAACCTGCGCGCCAAGGCTGCGCAGGATGTCGAGCACCACGCCGAGCACCACGAGGTACACACCGATGTCGAACAACGTCGAGGTGCCAACACTGATGCCGAACGGGCCAAGGCTTCCCTCGAACCACGTGGACTGCAGCACCTGCTGACCAAAGATGAGCGGCACGGCTGCGGTGCCGGCGGCCAGCAGGATGCCACCGCCGAGCAGGCGTCCGGCATCGAGCGGAGCAGCCTCGCCAAGCTCGTAGCGGCCACCCGCCAGGTAGCGCGCGACCAGCGCCAAGCCGGCGAGCAGTCCGCCCGCGAAGCCACCGCCGGGTGCATTGTGACCCACGAACAGCAGGTACACGGACACCACCATCGCCGGGTGGAACAGGAAGCGCACGAGCACCTCGAGCAGGATCGAGCGATTCGCGGCGGACAGCGTTCGCCCGGCGAGCAGCCATGTCTGTCGCGTGGGCGCGCGGTTGGCTCCGGCGGAGAAGTCCATGGGTTCGTCGCCAGCGATCTCGTAGGAGTCGCCATCGATCTTGGTGACGGGCTTGGACGTCGCCGGCTCCGTGACCTGAGCGGCGGCGAGGTCGCGACGTCGCGGCGTGCGGCGCGAAGACTCGCCACGGCGCGTAAGGCGCGGGGCGGTCCCCTCACGGCCAGTCACGAACAGCAGGCTCGCGATGCCGGTAGCGACCGCGACGAGCACCGAGATCTCACCCATCGTGTCCCACGCACGGATGTCGACAAGGAGCACGTTGACGACATTGCGGCCGTGGCCCTCCTCGTACGCCATCTGCGGCAGCTCACCCGAGATGGGCTCATCGACGCGCGACCCGAGCGACGCGACCGCAACGACGGCCATCGTGAGGCCAACGAGGATGCCGATCAGCGCTCGGGGCACGCGTTTGTTGGGCTTGTTGCGAGCGGCGATGCGGTGCGGAAGTCGCCGCAGCACCAGCACAAACACCACGAGCGTCACGGTTTCCACGAGCGCCTGCGTCAGCGCGAGGTCCGGCGCCCCGTGCAGTCCGAACAGCGCGACCATGCCGTAGCCCACCATGCCCACGAGCAGGATCGCGGTGAACCGCTGCCCCACCATGGCCGACGCTATGGTCGCCAAGATCATGAGCGTCGCGATCACCGTCTGCATGGGGTAGTCCCACAGCACGAACGAGCCGCTCAGGTTGCCATCGGCGATGGCCGTCACGGACGCCGACGCCACGAAGACGATGAGGATCATCGTCAGGTAGCCGGGAAGGCCCCGACGCTGCAGCAGCCCCGTGGTGAACAGGCCGACGCGGTCGACAGACCGCAGGAACGCGTAGTAGCCGCGGGCAGCGTCGGGCAGTTTCGGCACAGAGGACTGGATCCGCACCACGGCGGCGCGCTGCAGGTACAGCAGCAGACCGATAGCGATCACACCAGCCGTGATGAACAGCGCGGGGACCAGGCCGTGCCATAGGGCCAGGTGCTCCGGCCCCTCACCGGAGAACGCGTCCGCGTACGGAAGGAAGGCGCGCTCGAGCACGTTTGGCACGATGCCCACCACCAGGCCAAAGGCCGCGAGAACGGCAGGGACGGCCACCATCATCCACGGCGACGCATGGGTCTTGCTGTCCTCAGCGTCGGGCCGGGTACCGAAGGCGCCGCGCACAAAGCGAGCGCTGTACGCGAACGTGAATACCGAGCCCAGGACAACGCCGATGAGGGCGGTCCACGACCAGACCTGCTCATGCGCGGTCTCCTCAATGAGGGAGGTGAGAACCGCCTCTTTCGCGACGAAGCCCAACAGCGGCGGCAGGCCGGCCATCGATGCCGCGGCGAGCGTCGCGACGGCGGCGAGGCCGCGGCGGGTGCGGCCAAGGCCGGACAGCTCGCGGATGTCCCTGGTGCCGGCGTCGTGATCGATGATGCCAACGACCAGGAACAGCGTGGCTTTGAAGGCCGCGTGCGCCACGAGCATCGCGAGGCCCGCGAGCGCCATGGCTGGAGTGTTGAAGGCGAAGCAGATGGTGAGCAGGCCCAACTGGCTCACGGTGCCGTAGGCGAGCAGGAGCTTGAGGTCCGTTTGGCGAAGGGCGCGCCAGCCGCCCACGATCATCGTGGCGACGCCAAGGACCACGAGCGCTGCGCGCCAGCCGGGGGTGTCCGCGAAGCCGGGAGCGAGGCGAGCGATGAGGTAGATGCCTGCTTTGACCATCGCCGCCGCGTGCAGGTAGGCGCTGACCGGGGTGGGCGCGGCCATCGCGGCGGGCAGCCAGAAGTGGAACGGCACGAGGGCGGACTTGCTGATCGCGCCGGCGAGCACCAGCAGCACCGCGGTGACGATGAGCGGCTCGCCAAGCGCGGGGGGACTCGCGACGATGCTGGCCATCGACGTGGTGCCCGTCTGGGCGATGAGGATGACGATGCCCACGAGCATCGCGAGTCCGCCGAACGTCGTGACCATGAGCGCCTGCAGTGCAGCACCACGGCTCTCGCGGCGCCTCGTGAAGTGGCCGATGAGCAGGTAGGACAGGACGGATGTCGCTTCCCAGAAGATGAACATCAGGATGATGTCGTCTGCCGTGACGAGGCCGAACATGACGCCTGCGAAGCTCAGCAGGAACGCGGCGAAGCGACCGAGGCCCTCAGAGAGCGGGCCGAAGTACCACGCACAGTAGACGAGCACGAGAGCGCCGACCACGCTCACGATCATCGCCATGACCCACGCGAGCGCGTCCATGCGGAACGCGAGATTGATGCCCAGTTCTGGGATCCAGGCGCGGGATTCGGCGACCACTCCCCCTGCGAACACCGCCGGTCCCTGCAGCGCAGTCCAGACGGCGGCGATGGCGGGCGCGATTGCGATGAAGAGGAAGGTGCGCGGACCCCACCGCGCGACGAGCCAGGGCGTGACAAGAGCAAGTGCGCCGAACATCAGCAGCAGAACTGACACGTTGCTCCTCGCAGGCCGAGACTTCGTTGTGTGGACGAGTCGCTCGAGGCGGCTGCATGCACCCTCGAGGGCGCATACGAGCGAGGAACCAAGCGCCTCGTGCGGTAAGTCTACCGGCTGCTGCGGGCGCCCAGAGAGCCTCGACGGAGCCGATTACTCGGCGTTTGCCTCGACCTTGAGTGGCTTGGTTGCAGGGATGACCGCGAGCGCGAGGACGGACACCGCACCCACCACGAGGAGGGCGTTGAGCACGCCGAACTTGTCGCCGAAGAAGCCAAGCAGCGGAGGTCCGGCGAGGAACGCGGTGTAGCCGATGGTCGAGACCACCGACAGGCGCATAGGAGCGCGACGCGGGTCGTCGGCCGCCGCCGACATACCCACCGGGAAGCCCAAGCTCGCGCCAACACCCCACACAGCAGCGCCGAACAGAGCGATCCACACATTGCCGAACACGACCAGCAGGCAGCCAACAATTGCTGCGGCGAACATCACGCGCAGCACCAGCAGGCGGCCGTACTTGTCGAGCAGGTTGGTGCCCAGGATGCGGCCAGCCGTCATGAAACTCAGGAAGACAGCGAGCGCCACCACGCCCATGGCGTTGCTGACGTCGTGACCGTCAACGAAGGCGACGGCCATCCAGTCGTTCGCAGTGCCCTCCGCGAAGGCGGCCGCAAGCACCACCAGGCCAATGAGAAGTGTGCGCGGCTCAAGCCAAGCGGAGCGCTGCTTGACCTTGGTGCCGTCCGCAGCAGCGTCGGCCTCATGGTCCTCATCGAAAGCGGGAAGGAAGTTGGCGGTGCCCCACCACGCGGCGAAGGCGCACGCCACGGCCACCGCCACAAGGTGCGGCACGATGCCGACCCCCGCCCAGACGAGGCCCGCACCGATAAGCGCGCCGAGCACGGTGCCACCGCTGAAGAGCGCGTGGAACCAGGGCATGATCGCGCGGTCGAGCGCTCGCTCGATGATGGTGCCTTCGAGGTTCTGCGAGACATCCCAGACACCAAAGCCAAGGCCCACGAGGAACAGTCCCGGCATCACGAGGTACATGGAATCGGTGAACTGCACGGCGAGCGCCGCGAGCACCAGGCCGGGCAGCGAGGCGACGGCGCCAAGGCGCACCGCGAACGCCGCACCCCAGCGGTGCGCAATGCGACCGGCGACAGGCAGACCAATGAGTGAGCCGACGCTGATCGACAGCAGCATCACGCCCAGCTGGCCAGGCGTGAGGTCAAGCATCTGCTTGGCGTCGGGGACGCGGGACATCCAGGTGGCGAACGCGAAGCCGTTGGCAGCGAAGATCACGAAGTCCGCGTTGCGGGCGCGAAGTGTCGCGGGCGCAGGCGCAGCGGCGCTGGTCATAGGGCCTCTTTCACTAGGCGCGCGAGAGCCGCGCGCCTACCACTTGGTAACTAACCAAAGGTACCAGAGCGACCCTGTCGCAAACGTCGGAAATCCACCGGACATTTCGCTCCGGCACAATGGGCACATGAGCAAGAGCGAGCTTGCAGAGTCCCCCACGCCCCACAGGCTTGGCGTCTTCCCCGTCGAAGGCGGCGTCACAGTGGGGGTCTGGGCCGCTCACGCCACGGCCGTCCACCTGTGCCTCTTCGATGATGAAGGCAATGAGACGCGCCACCTGCTGAATGGTCCAACGAACGGCGTCTGGCACGCCTTCGTCCCTGGTATTGGGGTGGGTCAGCGATACGGTTTCCGTGCCTCGGGACCGTGGAATCCCAAGCAGGGACTGCGCTACAACCCCAACAAACTGCTGCTCGATCCCTACGGTCGCGGCATCGAAGGCGAGCTCGCCAAGATGACCGATCCCGGAGCGTCGGCCCTGCTGTCCACGCGCGACGGGACGGACTCCGCTCCCCTCATGCCCCGCTCCGTCGTGACCGAGCCGCCGCTTGAGCCGCTGCCCACGCCCAAGCCGCGCATTCCCGCCACGGACACAATCGTCTACGAGATCCACGTCAAGGGCTTCACCCAGCTCATGCCCGGCGTCCCAGAGGAGCTGCGCGGCACCTACGCAGGCCTCGCGCACCCCGCCTCTGTCGAGTACCTCAAGAACCTTGGGGTCACCGCCGTCGAGCTGCTGCCCATCCACGCCTTCGCTTCGGAGCCTCACCTCGAGCACTTGGGCCTCAGCAACTACTGGGGCTACTCGACGCTCGGTTTCTTCGCGCCTCACCCCGGCTACGCAACGGCCGACGCTAGGGCCAAGGGAGCGCAGGCCGTCCAGGATGAGTTCCGGGGCATGGTTGACCTGCTGCACCAGGCCGGCCTCGAGGTGATCCTCGACGTGGTCTACAACCACACCACGGAGGGCTCGCCCACGGACCGCGTGGTCAGCTGGAAGGGTCTCGACAACCGCACCTACTACCGTTCGCAGCCGCACAATCCGCAGCACTACGACGACGTCACGGGCACCGGCAACACGCTCGACTTCGGCCACCCCACGGTGGTGAAGATGGCGCTCGACTCGCTGCGTTATTGGGCGTACGGGATGGGCGTCGATGGCTTCCGCTTCGACCTCGCCGTCACGCTTGGCCGCACGGCGAACGGCTTCTCGACGGACCACCCGTTCCTCGTGGCCCTCACCACCGATCCGATCCTGAGCGGCGTCAAGCTCATCGCCGAGCCGTGGGATGTGGGCCTTGGCGGCTGGCAGGTGGGCAACTTCCCGCCGCCGATGGCCGAGTGGAATGACCGCTTCCGCGACTATGTGCGCTCGTTCTGGCTCGAGTGGGGCTCCGGCAAGGTGGGCGACCGCCACCACCCCACCGCACCGGAGCTCGCAACCCGCGTCGCCGGGTCGTCTGACCTGTTTGGCCACTCGGACCCCTACGGCATGCGCGGCACCGTGGCGTCCGTCAACTTCATCACCGCCCACGACGGCTTCACGGCGCGCGACCTCGTGACCTACACGAACAAGCACAACGAGGCCAACGGCGAAGACAACCGCGACGGCACTGACAACAACCGCTCCTTCAACCACGGCGTCGAGGGCGAGACCGACGACGAGAAGGTCAACCGCGCGCGCCGGCGCTCCCTGCGCAACCTGCTGGGCACCCTCCTGCTCAGCGCCGGCACTCCCATGCTCCTTGGCGGCGATGAGATCGGCCGCACCCAGCGCGGCAACAACAACGCCTACTGCCAGGACAACGAGATCGCGTGGATCGATTGGAACTTGGAGCCGTGGCAAGAGCAGCTGCGCGCCTCCGTGGCACGACTCATCGAGCTGCGCCGCACCCACCGCGCGCTGCGCCCCTTCCGCTTCTATGACGGCACCGACGAGGACCCGCGAGACGGCAAGTTCCGCGCCGACCTCGCCTGGTTCCGCGCTGACGGGGAGCACGAGGACGAGGACTGGTGGGAGGACCCCAAGACCCGCGTCCTGCAGTTCATGCGCTCAGTGAGCGACGAGGATGAGGCCGACGCTCTGGTGGTCATCAATGGATCGCGCAGTGTCGCCGAGGTCACCATTCCCGACGACGGCGGCGAGCCGTGGGAGCTGGTGTGGGACTCGGCGCTCGAGACGCCGGACGACATTCCGGCCGGCATCGTGAAGCCCGGCGATCAGCAGGAGCTGCGCCCCATGAGCCTGCGCCTGTACATCAGCCACCCCGCGTAGCGCCCCCAACCCGGTCCCCCGCGGCCCTCCTCCACACAAATCGAGGTGAGCGAGCGTCGGGCATTTTCAACATGCCTGGTAGACGGGTTCTATGCTCCGGGCGCAACCGAAAATGTGTGGAGGAGGGCCGCGACGCGGGAGGCGGTGCCCAGACGGCGAAGCGGGCCCGGCCGCCGTGCCGGACCCCGCCGAGTGCGGTGGCGCTACCGCACCGTCTTCGCGGATGAAGTGTGACTCGTAGGCAGGTAGCCCGACTTCTTCGCTGTCACCTTCACCGTGATCCGCTTTCCCTTGTCCGCGGCCTTGACCTTGTAGGTCGCTTTGTTGGCGCCAAGGATCGGCTGGCCGTTGCGGTACCACTGGAACGTGTAGCTCGATGGAGCCGGCTTCCACACGCCGCGGTGAGCGGTGAGCACCTTGCCCACCTGAGGCGTGCCGGAAATGGACGCGTAGCCGGTCGAGGCGAACTTCTTGACCACCTTCACCGGCGCCGAGGTGGTGGTCACCGTCGTGTAGCCCGATCGCGTGGCCTTCACGGTCACGGTGATCTTCTTGCCCAGGTCGGCACCCTTCACCTTGTACGTGGACTTGGTGGACACCACCTTGGCGCCGATCTTCCACTGGTACGTGAACTTCGTGGGCTTGGGTGACCAGGTGCCGACCTTCGCGGTCAATGTGGTCCCCACGACCGGCTTGCCGCTGATCTTCGGCTTGGGAGCCTTGGTGAAGATCTTCTGCACTGTGACCCCGGCCGAGACCTTGGTCGTAGTGACGTAGCCCTCTGCGGCACCGGTGACCGCGACGGTGATGGTGCGGCCAGCGTCGGCCTTGGCGAGCTTGTAGGTCGCCTTGGTCGCCCCAGCGATGTCCGCGCCGTCACGGCGCCACTGGTAACTGACCGACGCTGCGGGAACCCAGGTGCCCGCCTTCGCCGTGAGCGTTGAGCCCACCTTGGCAGAGCCAGAAATGGTGGGCGTGGGGGCCGTGGTGAACTCCACGTCGATGAGGTCAAGGCCGTCGAGCGCCCCTTGGAGGGCGTTGGTCGCGGCCGTCACCTTCGACTGGCTGGGGTGATCGGCACTGAGCACCGTCGTGGCCCCAGCCACAGCGGCATCGAGCGCGGCGAGCGTGTAGTCCGTGTAGAGCTCGCGCTCAATGGCGGCAGCCTCGTCAAGAAGCGCCTCGACTGCAGAGGTGTCGACGTCGACTACGGCCTTGGTGAGGCTGAAGTCGTCGAAGAATGCCCAGTCGCCCGCCCCGCCGGTGCCACCGAGCGCGACAAGGGCGTCGCCGTCCTGAGGAACCGTGAAGTTCACCGTGAACGTGGCCCAGTTGCCCCAACCACTCACGGTGACGGGAGTGCTTGCTGTGCCTTCGCTCGTGGTCGCGGAAAGTGACATGTCGAACGCCGGTTCCGCAGCGTCGGATCCGCCGTGGGCCTGCGCCGCGAGCGTGTAGTCACCAGCCGGCAGGCCAGAGACGGCCTGGGACAACGCGAAGTCGTAGGCGTCAGAGCCGTAGATGTTCACCGCTGTGGTGCCGTGCACGCTGCCACCGTCCTGGCTGTACCAGAAGGTGCTTGGCCAGTTCGTTGCCGTGGTGGTCCATCCGGTGAGATCGCCGGCCTCGAGGTCCCCGTTGACCAGGTACTCGCGAGCCGCAACGGTGATTGTTGCGGTGGTCGGCAGGCCGTCCTCGACGCCCTCGTAGGGCACGAGGCCGCGCACGGTGTAGGTGCCGGGACCGTCGATCCACTCGAGAAGGTCCTCCCACACCACCGGCTGCTGCTGGTGGCGACCATCGAACAGCGTGATGGTGACCTCGCTGGGCAGCGTAATCGCGTCGCCGTCAATGACGCTCATGCCGGTGGGCGTGACGGTGGGGTCGGGAACGTCTCCCACCACCACGAGCGCCTCGAAGGCGGTGCTCAGCAGCTCCGTCGCGTCCGCGATCTGATCGGTCGTTGGGCTGGAGGCCGCGAGCACGATGTTCGCGATCTCGAGGGCCGTGTCCAGCACCGCAAGCGACTCCTCGGAGTACACGGAGCGCGTGGTGCCGTTCGCCTGGTCAACGAGAGCCTCGAGCTCGCTCGTGTCTGCCTCGCTGGCCACGGCGTCCACGAGTGCGTAGTCGTCAAACCACGCCCAGCCACCCGCAGCTCCGTTGCCGGTGGTTCCCACCGTGACGTCCTGAGCCGTGTCGATCGTGAAGGTGACGGAGGGCGTCTTCCACGCCGTCCAGCCCGTCAGCGCGGCCCCAGCCTGCTGCGTCCCTTCCGGGGTGGTCACGTACACGGTTGGTGTCACGTCCTGGCCGTGCATCTTTCCGCTGAACGTGTACGTACCGGGCGCAAGCGAGACCGTCTGCTGGAAGCGGAAGTCGAACGCGCTCGCGTTATAGACATTCACCGCGTAGGTGCCCAGGGCGTTGTTCCCTGGGGAACTGAAGACCCAGAAGGTGGAGGGCCACGGGCCCTCCGTCGAGGCGCTCCACGGAGGCATGTCGCCACTTTCGAAGTCCCCGTTCGAAAGATGGTTGACCGCGTTCACGACGATGGTCGCAGTAGTCGCGAGACCGCCCTCCGTCACACCAGCAACGGTGTACGTGCCAGGCGAGATGATCCAGCCGAGCACGTCGCTCCAGGCGACCGTCTGCTCCTCAGTCGAGGAGTCATTGAACGTCACCGTGACCGCTTCCGGGAGCGCAATCGCGTCGCCCTGCGTGAAGGTCACCGTTGGGTGCTCGACGTCAGTGACCTCAAGCGGAGCCACGGCTCCGGTGCGCGCGTACTGGAAGATCCGCAGCGACGCGAGCGGAGTGCCGTCAGCGGCGAACAGCGCTTGGTTGTCCCATGCGGAACCTCCGTACCACTCCCCCGCGTCGTCGGGGTCGTACTCCGCGGCAGCGCTCGACGCCCAGCCGGAGCCGTACTGCTCCCACAGCGCCTGACGATCCGGCAGCGTGTCCCCCGGAACCGGAAGCCACGCAGGCTCCCAATAGAAGACACCAAGGCCGGCAGAGCCGACGTCGCTCACTGCGGCGATGACATCTCGCACCGCCGTGGCCTGGCCCTGAACTGAGACGGGATAGGTGATTCCCGTGGAGCCCGGCTTGATGACGTTCTCATGCCCGTCACTGTCCTCGAGCGTGTACGCGTATGAGGTCTCCGCGACCATCACCTTCTTGTCGTAGGTGGTGGCGATGGAGCTGAGCACCGAGGTGAGGTTCGCCGTGGTGCCATGCCAATAGGGGTAGTACGAGGACGCGAAGACGTCGTAGTCCACATCGCGAGCGTCGAGTGCCGCCGCATACCCCGCGTACCGGCCCGCAGTCTCCGGGTTGGTGAAGTGCACGGCGACCAGAGCGTCGGGATAGACCTCCCGCACGGCAGCGGAGCCGGCGCTGAACACCCCAGCCATGTTGTCCCAACCCGTGAGGCCCGCAACGGCGTTGTTGGTCTCGTTGCCCACCTGCACCATGCCGACGTCCACACCGGCAGCGGCCATCTGCTCGAGCGTCGCCTCGGTGTAGTCGTGAACGGCGTCGATGCGCTCTGCAGCGTTGAGTCCCGCCCACGCCTTGGGAGCCTGCTGCTTCCCAGGATCTGCCCAGAAGTCCGAATAGTGGAAGTCGACGAGCACCTTCATGCCTGCCGCGGTGGCGCGCTCGCCGATCTCGGTAGCGCGGTCAGCGTCCACATTGCCGCCTCCGTAGCCGATGTGGCTCACGGAGTTGAAGGGGTCATTCCACACGCGCACACGCACATAGTTCACGCCCGCCTCCGCGAGCACCTCGAACGGGTCCGCCACATTCCCGTCGAAGTCGCGGAAGACCCCGCCGCTTTCCTCAAGCGACAGGATCGACGAGACGTCGACGCCGTTGATGAAGTCCGCAGACAGCCCATCAACCTTCTGTACGTAGATGGGCGCCTCGACCGGCCCGTCGTCGGCTGTTGCTGCCGGCGCCACCAGCACGCTCGCGATCATCGCAAGCGCAGCCGCCACTGCGGTAGCCGCTCCCCATCGGTGTGAGGTCGTCATTGGCCTCTTCCTCTCCCTCTCGCTGCCAACTCG
>JGI12420J12819_1001107_pt1 | contig 12200 bp, 12 predicted proteins | sample Passage237A_FD_12819 | JGI IMG/M metagenome (IMG submission 12819) | reverse complement strand
ATCTCGGAGGTATGTTCCATCTGTATTCCATGCACAAAAAGCCATAGTTTTCTATGGCAGGTGTGCAGATAGGAGATATGGGTACCAGTGAGAGGCATGGAAGTAAAGAATAATCAAAGTAATCTATCTTTAATATTTTCATCAATTTTATAATAACCAATAACTGGGTCATATATTAAATTGTTAGCAATCAAGACATCTTCAGATTTTTTATGTTTAGAAATTTCTGCTTCGTAAAAATATACTTGAACCAATAATTGATTTGCCTCCAACAACCTGCGTTGTTCAATTTTTTCTTCATATTCATCAATAAGATTAAAACATAACACCTCAATTTTTTGATTTTTATTTTGTAGTGTATCTTCCACCCAGTCGCGCCAATGACCAGCTATCCAATTTTCTTCATATTCATTAATGATTGGATTATTCAAGCCATTGTAGAAGTCCTTTAGCTGATTAGCATTGTATCCGTCTTTATATACACTATTGCATAATTCAATTAAATCATCTTCTCCTAGCTCACTGTTATTTAGTAATAACAAATTTTTCCATGTATCGGTTAAAACTTGGTCGTCATAAAATGGAGTTTTACCCAATGATTTCTCAAAAACATAGACTGGAACTGTATTATTTTGCAAGTCTATTTTTTTGTCTATCGGATTAATTTTTTTTCTACCAGCTCTATTAACTCTTCCAAAGCGCTGAATCAAAGCATCGATAGGAGCATTTTCAATAAATGCAATGTCATAATCTATATCCAAACTAACTTCTACAGCTTGAGTTGCAATTAACAATTGGGGACGTAAGGAAGCATCTTCACTGGTTATTGTTTTTTCTATTTTCGTTCTATCTCTATTGTTAAATCCGCTATGTAATAATTGTACTGATCCATTATATCTAATTTCCTTATAAAGCTTCTGTGCGGTTTTTACATTATTGACTATAATTAATACAGATTGACCATTTTCTAGATAGTTGTATATCATTTGAATTTCATTTTCTATTGTTTCATTTTCCATACAATATAATTGATGCCTTTTCCTATTCATTACAATTCTATCTTGTTTGTTTGTTTTATCTGGTCGTATTAGTTTTGAATAATCCCCATCATATATTTCCTGAATGATAAGTTGTAACATAAATTCTGGAATGGTGGCTGATAAAAAGAGAAATTTCGCATTAAATAACTTTCTATACAATTTTATAGAAGCTAACAATAGCCCTGTTAACAACGCGTCATAGGTATGAAATTCGTCAATAATAAACAAGGCATTTTTGTAATCAAATAATGAAAATTCCCAGCCCTTACCCTTTAGAGAAGTTTTCAATATTTGATGAAGCGTTGCAACTTTTATAGGATAAAATAGTTCTTTCGACAAAGATTTTTTACTTTTCGCTTCTTGTACTATTACATGATAATCTTTTTCATCATTACTATATTCTTCTGAAATTTGATTGTAAAAGAAATCTAAAGTTTTTGAATGCAACGCCGTCACGACATCTTGATTATAATACTTTTGCAATCGTATAACCATAGCATTGATACTTGCCGTGTAAGGCAATAGATAAAACACTCTTGCATTTTCTGTTTGATTTGCAAAAACCCAACTCATGGCTGCCTCTGTTTTACCAGAACCTGTAGGAGCATGTAGTATTACGTCTGTCTTTATTTTTTGTAAACGCTCTTGGAAGGGACGAAAAGGGATATACACACCATATTTTTTAGGTTGAAAATCAACAAGCTCAAGTTTCTTATAACATGGTATCTCTCTCTCTTTTCTAGCAGATCCCAGATGGTCGGCTGCCATTAATAGAGCTCTTGTAAATGAAAACTGTTTCCTCATCTCTATGCTTTGAATTGCCTTTTTCTGATATTTTGCATTCAAATACATTTTAATGTTTTTGGGTAATTCTTTTTTTGTTCCCTGTTGAATTACTTCTAGATTTAATCCGAAAATTTTCAGCCACAATTCAATAACCCCCAGTTCAAATATTGAACTGTCTGCCTCATACCAATATGTGATATAATCCACAATTTGGTTAATAGATAAGGTTCCTTTTGTTTGTAGATGTGTATCCACAACTCCTTTATGATGTGTAGCTATTGCAAAGAGTTCATCATCTTCTAACTTTAAGAAATTAATGCATAAAAGCAATGAAATTAGTTCGTGTCTAATATCACCAACGTCTTGACCTGATAATCGACTAACAAATGTTTTATGAATTTTTCCAAGATCGTGTAAAACAGCTACTCTGACCAGTTTTTTACTCCAAAATTCCCTTTCTTCTTGTTTCAAGGGAAGTGAACATAATAAGTTTTTTCCTGCCGTAGCGACATGTTGAGTATGCATTTTTAGAGTTGTAACTCCATCACTTTTCGCAAAAAACTGGTCAAAATAATTTTCAGTCATATTAAAATTCGTGCAAATAAAAGGCAGTAGGATTATCGACCTTGGTTCTGTATATATTATTAAAAGTTACCTCTGCGTCATTGTCATGAGGTATGGAAATAAAGGCCCTCGAGGCATTTGGGGTCCTTCCTGAACCCACATATTCATTTTCGATATATGATTCAGCTAACTGCACCAATTGCCCGCCAGCTTGCAAATCCGCAGAGAAAGGTAACAGTGAGCCCCCTAAACTAGCCCTATCTACTTTTTCGACATGAACAATTTTCACGCTTTCAATTTTCAGAATATCTTGCGAGCGCCCCAAAGAGGGAGTTCCTACCGGATTATCAAAATATTCTTTCCAATCTATTCTGTCAATCCAAATTGTTAACTTGGGGAAAATGTGGAATTCTCTTCTATATGCATCAGTCCCCTCAGAATGTGATTTTACTTTGCGTCCGTCGTATTCTAGTCGCTGTCTAGTTTCCAAGTCTTGAGCGATAGTTTCGTAAAAATATCTAAACCCAATTTTGACTTCATCAGCCTTAACGATTCTGCCCAAGCAACAGCCAATAATTCCTAAAATTAATGAATAGGTCGGCGTATGCATACAAACAGCATTTCCAGAAAGGATAAAAGGCAGTCGCGGCGTTGCTGTCCACCCTGAAAATTGTATTTCCAGTAAATTATTCATTCGCTAAATAGTTTTTGATGAACTGATTAACAATTTCAACTGGTGAAGCCAATATAAATCCATCTTTTAGTTTTGCGTTAATCTCATCTTCATTTTGTAAATATTCTTTCCTCAATCCGACATATATTGGCGTTGCCAATTTGTCTTTATAGTCTTGGGACAGCTCCAGCAACAAATCAACATTTAAAATTGGTTTTTCTCCAGTTCCGATAAACAAATTATTGAATATTGGATTGGCTGATACTAACCCGGCAAGAATTAACACTTTAGGAGATACATCAGCTCCAAATGCTGCTTGTTTTGCGCCTCCTCTTAAATAAGCTAAACCTTTTAAGAGTCCTGCTGCGTTTCTTTTTCTATTCTCCTCTGCATTTTTTAATTCATAACGAACAAACTTTCCTCCCAAACTTGATTTATTTAGCACACTATCATATTTTTCCACAATCGCAGAAGATAATTCCTGCTTGCTACCTAGGTTATCGTAAACCCCCAAACGATAATACTCTAAAATGAAAAATCCTTCTAAATGAGCAGAGTAAAATTTTGTAGAATAAGGCAATGGTGTACCTTCCTTCAAATGTACAAATGCTTCGTCAATATTGATGGTACGCATATTTTTGATACCTTTCAGGATAGACGATTTGAAAGGGGAGGTTCTTTGTACACTTTCTTCGCCTTTCGAACCCGCTTTCATGTAACCGAATAAATCATCTTCAGGAAATTCAATCGGATTTAATTCTGTTGAGATTTTATTTGTTGTACCTTTTTCCGACCCTTCTCCAATAGCTTTTAATTCGCTTGGATTCCAACTATTCTCCTCGTTTGTAGTATCACGTAGCCATCTTCGCCATGCTTGTGCAGAGACATAGGGAACTTCTTCAATTCGATTATTTACTTTCTCCTTATAGGTTTTTGGAATGACACGGTTTTTGTCTTCTTGTACTCCTAAACCTGCACCATTTAGAAATGTTGCAGTAGCATCAATTAATAGTGCACCAGCAATGTTGTTTAATTTTACCATAATCTATTTATTTATGTTAGTTAATAATTCATTATTAGATTCAGTTGCGATCTGCTTCAACAGAAACTTAATAGCCAAAACAGAAATACTGAAATTTTTATTGCCTAATGGACATGTTAACAGTTCTTCAATTGACCATTTGTCTTCTTTAATTTGCTCGCAATTTTGTATATATTGATTAGTGTTATATACCATCTCATTTAACAATGAATAGAATTTATCATTCTCTTTGATCAAAAAATTTATTGATTTTTCAAATTTTTTGTAAGATGGACTTCCTGTATCGTAGTTGAAATTATGAGCATAAAAATAACTTTGATAGTCATTTGCAAACTCTTGAATTTTTATAATCCATTTTCGACAAATACTATTATCGCTTAAATAGCATTTAAAGTTCTTAAATGCAAATTTTTCATGATTGGGTTGGAAAAAGAATATTCTCAAAAGTTCAATCATTCCATGCTTCCTGAAATTAAAATACTCATCATAAAAAATATCAATAACTTCTTCTAATTCAATGTTATTTTCAGGAATTGCATCCAAAATAATTCTCGTAAATCCAACTTTTTGATTTTCATTTGGATTAGTAAGGGTAGAAATTATTGAGTTAACCTTTTCATCTTTTTGAATTAAACTAATTATCCATTTGCATGCTTCAAAAACTTTCGTTTCAGCAATATCTACTTTAGGCAATTCGTTGCTCTGGATCTTCTTTTGGGTATAATAATGGATGAGCTTTTGATACTGATAATAATTGTTTTTGATTGGCAATTCATCAGGATTATCTAAAATTGAAATTTGGTGCTCTAAGCTCCAATCTCCGTTTTTAGTTGCATTTATCAAAACCTTAAATAATTCGACTTTGTATTCAGCCTCATTCCAAGCATCCGTTTTTTTCAATAATTTTTCCAAATGCACAGATTTATATTTTTCTATCATTCCGGCAATATATTTGGCCGTATGGAGCATTCCTGATTTCCCAATTTCTAAGTAATAAGTTTCTAGAAATTCTGGAGAAGAACCATTGTAGTCAACTTTCTTTTTCCTTGTACCAAAAACATTCGGATATAGTAAATACCAATCCTTATTGCTCTCCAAAGCCTCTAAAAAACTATATGAACTTTCCTTTCCCAATAATATACCCTTTAATTCTGTGCTTATTGTTGGATTCTTCAGAATTCTCCGGAGCTTCCTTATTAGAGCATTTGGCACTCTGTCGATTTGACAACTAGCTCCAGTGCCAAAATTGGAAAAACTCCACAGATTCAAATCTGAGTAGGTTTCCTCGTATTCTTCCTTGTTTTTTAGAATGTCAAGAACTTTTAATAAATAATCTCCTTTCGAAAAGTCACGAATATTCTCTATAGGTTCGCTCGATGAAACCGAATGAATTTTTTCGGTCAAAGTTTTGACATTATCTCTGACCATATCTCGAGTTAATTCAAAATTGGAAGAATCAATCAATAGGATTCCACCTTTATACAATAGTGCTGAGTAAGGCAAAAATTGAAGTATTACAATGCAAATCGGATGAATTTGTACAGTAAATTTCGCTTGCGGCAATGCCTGCGCATCAGAACCGAGCCCACCAATTAATGGAAACCAAGTTCGATTAAGCGAAGTATCAATATTATCTAATTTCTTTAATTCTTTGTTGAGTTGTTTTTTGTCCGTGATTTTTTTAATTAATATTTTTTTTTGCCTATCAATTTCTTCTTGGTAAAACTCCTCGAAAGTCTTATTAAATCTTAATCCCGAAATCTCGCAAATTTTATCACCATCCTGTTCGTATCCATCTATTATTGCATTTAATAAATTGTGGTAGGTATTCTCTCCGGCATTCATAGCTTTTTTTTGGGGATTAACCAAAGGATTGTTTAGGCTAAAAATCATAGTGTAACTCTTAAGCCGTTTATTGATTTCCTTTAAGTCAATTTTTATGTACAATTCTTTCAGAATCGAAGGGTTGATTTCGGATACTTTTTTTAATTGACCTAGTGCTTCTATGGTCATCAATGCATTGTTAAGCATTGCATTTCCTGTGTATGTTTTAAAAATGGTCATACTATTTTCATTTTATTCTTGCTGGTTTACCTTTTCCTCTACCACCCCCACACACCCCATCCCTTGTGCGTTATATAGCCCTACTCCTGCATTTAGCAGCAACTCAATATATCTCCGCTCTGCTAGTAGCTTTATGCCCATTTGCATCCACCCTCGAACACGTGTCTCTTTTTCAGTATTAGCTTTGATGGCAATTAATCTGGATTTAAATGGCTTATTGATAGAAGTTATCTCAACTCCTAAAACTGCCTCTCCGGCCTCTACATCTCCATAACTTGCAGCAATCTTACTCCGCCAATTGTACCGTATATTCTCCGCAAACCGACTATCTGAAGGATCGAGATACAAATACTTCCCATCCTCTTTTTTCTCGCCAACCACCACCGGCGACAATGGCTTTAATGAAACTTCAATTATTTCCCTTTCTCCATAGCTCACAAATGGATTGGGCAAACTCTCAATTGATTTTACATTAAAAACTGCTTTCGATTGCTTATCTGCAATCACGATCTCCTCACTCTTAAATAATCCCTTCACAAAATTTTCCATCGCCTCGGGAAGATGAAAACACACCATAAACATCGCTTCGTTAGCCTTCAATATCATCCTATCTTTCCTATTTCCCCCAATCTCAAAAGGAACACGCATCTCTGAAAAGGTAAACAACTTCAACCCTTTACCATACCCATGCTCATGTAAGAATTCTGCATATTTTGCATCTCCTCTAGACAATATCCTATAAATCGCCGCACTCATCGGATAGGCGTAATTCAAAGGCATCTCCCACCCATCCCTCTTCTCTAGTACAATCTTAAAAACCATATAAACTTCCTATAATATTGACAAAACTATTTGGTACAACTGACAAATACTGTCAGCTTTCAATTTTTTTTCGATGTTTATTTATCCACATATGCAAATGTGCACGAAATGCGGATGATGCTTCTATTATTACCTCGTCTAATAAACCCACTACAAATCGACCTACTCCTTTGTAATTGGCAACGGGAACTGTCAATATATAACTATTATCATCTAACCTAGTAATATACTCTTCACTCAACGGATATTCTTCTCTAAGTAAATTGCTGGCTTTTAAGGATAACCGCAATCTTACTGTATCTACAGGCTCCTCAGCAGACATGCGAAATATATCTACAAAGGGCTTTCGATGTTTACCCTTATACTGAATGTATGTTGTTAACAACGTAACTCTTACTATTCGCTGAATTCGAAATTGCTTACATATTCCACTAGATGGCTCATAGGCCCACAAATGCTCGTAATTAGGTGAAAAATCAAAGGGCTCTACAATTTTATCTGCTATGGTCTGACTATTGGATGAGCGATAACTCATTAATTTAACTTGCTTGCCTTGCCTAATGGCTGTAGAAAGTGTTTCTATCTTTTTTAAATCATCACTCCCACTTAACTGCTGCAAAACATTTAGATCATAAAACACATGCAACTTCTTCACTAACTTCTCTTTTATAGCTGAAGTCCCTTTCATTGATTCCAGTATATGGTATAAAATAACTGCCTCTTCTTCGGTAAAATGAAATAATCTGTGTAACCGTGACTGATATACAGACTCTGATTCTAATCGATATCTTCCATCTTTGCATTCCACCAATAAACCCACTTCTCTTAGTGTGTCTAAATCTCTAAATATGGTCCGCTCAGAGGTTTGAAATTTTTCTGCTAAGTCCTCTAAAGCATACCTTCTCGTGCCGGAAAGTAGCATGACTAATCTTAATACGCGGGCAGTACGTGTTGTGTTCATATTTATCAATAATGAGTTTGGTACTCCAATATGCTTTAGCTGCATGCCTAAGCCGGGCTATAGTCAAAAACAAATAACTTGAATTGCCCTAGCAAGTCAGCACATACTTAATTCCTTATGGAGATAAGAGTAACGAAAGAAAAACCTATTGAATCCACAGCCCAAATACCTATTCTAATGCTCGCAGTCATTACTTACGATACTCCTACTTTGATTTGGGTCAGAATGTTGATTCTACATATAATACAGAAATATACAAAAAATAATATAAAACAACCAAAAACACCTAAAAAATAAAAACACAGCTTTTCTTTCTATAAAGCATTTAAATTATCATACAGTTACTAAACCATTAAATTGGAATAAGTTTTTCTGGGTTACTGTGTTGACACAGGGAAGTCTTTATGTGGTATTGATGGAAATATTGATGGCATGACGCCTATGATATAATGATAAGATTGAATTTATGCTCTGCTGTCTTGAGCAATGATGAAAATGTTGGTATGAGTACAATGATTTTTTGAAGATGGAGAATGAAAATTTCTATTGACTTTTTCAACAATCCCCATTGTTTTCATGTAAACGGATTAGTCATAGTTCGGTAATTATCTTACCATCCTTCTACACCTGATAAGGCCTCAGTCTTTTTATGATATAGTATGCAACGATCAAGTTAGGTACCCAGCACAACCAAGAAACAACTATATATGCAACTATATAATCTCCCAATATAATCATCAATAACGGCAGCCAGATGCGCAGGGTTACCGCAGCAAAACATGCGGCATAACTATATACCATAAGCCGGCGATGGGCCTCTATCTGTAATGCTCTTATTTTTACATAAGCCTGCCAGGTGGTAGTAAACCATACTGTTCCTAAACCTATAAAACCTACAGAGGCAATCCATCCACCGGTAGCAGTAAATCCTATTCCAATACCAGCAAGTGCACTTAACAACACACTCACTACATAGATCTTGCCTATAAATCGGTGAAGGGATGACTTTTTTTGCAACAACTTTTTATTAAACTGCATCCAACCAACCAGCAGGGCTATCCCGCCAAATATGATATGGGTGTAAAAACCAATATTCCATAATGTATTGGCTAGTAGTTCACTACTCTTGGTACTTAATAGACCGAAAGTACGCTCTTGTACGATAAAGTAAATAGCAGGATAAAGCCCTACGATAATAGCAAAGAAAGCCAAGATAGCCTTAGATAGCCTTAGATATTCTTAATGCCATAGCAAATGCTGTAAATAAANTTGGATGATACTTATAGTAAGCTTAGCAGACCGGCGACCGACTACACAACGAAGCCATCCCTGAATGTAAGGTAAGCTCCACTTAGTCTTACCGCTACAGCTGCTGTGAAATTGGCGGCAAATTTAAAGAAAATCAACATACACAAAATCAGGATATTTTTTCTTTAAAAAAGAATGGGAAAACAATATTACTTGAATCTACCCGCTATCTTTTATCAACTAAAATTTTATTAAGGCTGGTCTAGGGAGCTAAACACGCATCACAGGACTATTCGGATTTACCCCTGTCTTTTGGAAGTAAATGTCGCTGCTCAAATATATAGGGTGTATTTCTGTCAGCCATCCAGTCGATAAGTTTCAGGATCCCCACTACATTTAAAATAATCCCTAAGGGTATTCCGATGAGATAATCTGTAAGGGTCACTAAGTGTTGATGGTAGAGGAGAACTGCAAAAAAATACATACAGGGAACAAACAACAGCCAACAAGTGGCTAACCCGGCATTATATAGGGTCTTGCCCTTTATATTGAACAAAGTTGTATGTACCACAGTATTTCCTAAGGATACCATCATGGTAGCAATGCCGAGCCATACTGCTTTTTCTCCGCATAAAGCTGCCAACAGATACACGCCCCAGCCTACTACCACATTTACATAAAAGGCAGTGTTGGTATTTAAGGGATATCTATCTGGTAAATCACTATGAAATATAACCTTATTGATCATACCAGGAAATGTACCCACTATTCTATACTCTTCAAGCTGATGCAAAAACAATGAAATTAAACTCAACCACATCAGTATCTGATAGTCTGAAAGATTATGATAAAAGAAGTAAAGTCCCACAAGGGTAATAAAGGCTAATATGCCTGCAAGATCATACCAATGTTTTCGTAAAAATTGCATGATATAATGAGTGTACCTTTTAGCAACTATGCTTGCTTTTATATTGCCTATTTCTTAATAGCACGCATGGATTTAATTTTCTTAATGCGTGGATTGTTCAAAAAGCTTTGATATGGCTGGGTTTCCATTCCGTAAAGTGCAATCTTTCCTTTATTATCAAAATGAATTCCAAATCCGTATGTTCTTGTCAGCGGAGAAGTTCTAAGACAAGCTTGACCTTTTGAGAAAAACTTTTCTCTGGCTAGTTTGTAGGCTTCTTTTGATACATTATTTCTCTCTGCAAATACCTGAAACAGTACATCGTCTGATGTGTATTGGTAAGGATTTTGAGCAATAAGTTCGTATTGTCGTTGAGCAATAGTCTTTTTTTCTTTCGATGGTGGCTTTGTTCCGTAGTCCACCTTGGTGTCATCTGCCACTTCAATGAAAGTGTCAAAATAGTTTGTGGTGTGCATTTTCATTTTGTATATTATTTGTTGGCTGCTGGGCTAATAGAAAACTGATATTCCATGCCCACCTTGTTTTCTATCTATATGCAGATACCTCAACTACCGCTATTTGTTATTTACTAAATTTTTAAAAAGGAGAAATTTAAAATTCCTTGGTAGGATTGCACATAATTTTTTCCTCCTCTCAATGTTCTTTTAAAACATTCCATTTTCGTTTACCATCTCCTCAGGAACGGCTTGTCCGAAGTCCCAGAGTTCAGCAATCTTATCATGCTCGAAACGGAATATATGCATAACCACACCTACCCAGCCATTTTCACCCTCCTGCTCTACTCTGGAATGAACCGCGACTAGATCTCCATCTTCTAAAGATCTTAATATTTCAAAGATTTTATTTGGCGACTCCTGGTGAGATTCTTCCATGGCGAGCATTAAAGTTTCGCGGTCTCCTTTATAATATGCATTATGATGAATAAAATTATTTGCGACATATAATTCAAATGCCTTTCTGGGTTGTCCACTGCTGGCAAGTTTCAAAAAGTTGTGTGCTATTTCTTTCTTGGTCATATCATGTTGATTTAGAAGATTATCAGATAATCAGTAGTAATGACTTCAAACATTACCTGGAGTGCGGCAAATGTGTTCATAAACACTCCAAAGTGAGCAGAAGGCTAATGGATGAATGAATTTAATAAATAAAACGGAATATACTCCAGCCAAGCATACAGTAAGTGAATATTGGATTGAGGCTAAGTAGATTTACATACCCCTACTTGAAGTAAAATAACTCATTACTATAGAAAGTCAGCCTAGTCGTTATGAAACCTACATTTTGCAATGAAGATCTTGACAAATCGTGTAAGATTAAAGGATGATAGGATTGAGCAAAAGAGGAATTTGTCTGAACTATGATTTAAATGATTTAATGAAGACTATGATGAGGGTTGAAAAATTAACAGAGAATATTTGCTAACTCCAATATCATAGTCCTCATGCCATCAAACCCATCATAGTGCAAGACAAAAAAGCCGAACTATCCTATTTGTCTGAACTATGATTTAAATAATTTAATGAAGACTATGATGAGGGTTGAAAAAAAAAGGAATTATTTGCTACCAACATTATCATAGTCCTCATGCGGCTGACTGGTTAAGCTAAAAGTTGCTGATGTTTTCGCCTTATATGATAGAGTGAATAAGAAGTAAATACGATCACAAGTGCAAATAAAGGGATGAGAATTTTACTCCATGAATGATGTACAGAAAGTATGGAATAAATTGCCCCCATAACATCAAAAATGAGACCTGCATAGGCCCATTCTTTAAGCTTAGATAGCTTGGGACTAAAGATGGCAATTAAAGCAAGTATTTTCACAATGCTTAAAAAAAGTAGCAAATAAGTCGGATACCCTAAAGAAGTGAGGACTTCCTCTTGTGCAGGACTACCGATCAATGCAATAAGAGCCCCTATACCAAACATGGGTATGAATAAAAGCGTAACAACCCAATAAAATACATTCAACCTTTTCACGACTATTTATTTTGAAAGTTTATCATCCAATTGACACCATATTTATCAGTAAACTCACCAAAGTAGGCGCCGAAAAACATATCTGCCATAGGC
>JGI12420J12819_1001094_pt1 | contig 12329 bp, 11 predicted proteins | sample Passage237A_FD_12819 | JGI IMG/M metagenome (IMG submission 12819) | reverse complement strand
CCCGCCTCAAGCACGCGCAAGGCCTCACGCTCGGCTGTCACGGCGGCTCGGGTGGGAACGTCATCGAGGAGCCGGACAGCGTCGGCGACCGTCGCATCGGCGTCGGAACGAATCTCGACGGCGAGAGCTCCCTGACCCGGCGCGGGAACCATCACGTCATGCGCAAGGAGCTGACTCACCGCGTCCGCGCGACCAATGCGGTTGAGGCCGGCAGCGGCGAGCACGACCGCGTCGAATCGCTCCCCCACAGCCTTGAGTCGCGTATCGACGTTGCCTCGCAGACCGTTCACCTCGAGATCTGGGCGAGCCGCGAGCAACTGCGCCGAACGGCGAGGCGAACCTGTCCCGACCTTGGCTCCATGGGGCAGTTCTGCGAGCGTCTTGCCGGCTGCGCACAACGCGTCGCGGGCATCCTCGCGGACGGGAATTGCGGCAAGTTCGATGCCTTCGGCGGGACCTACCGGCATGTCCTTGAGCGAGTGAACTGCGATATCGCATTCGCCAGCGAGGAGCGCGGTGCGCAAGGCGCTGACAAAGACCCCCACCGACGATTGGCCGGTGAGCGGGGTGGTGGTCGTGTCGCCCTCGGTGGTGACGATGTGGAGTTCGACGGTGAGGTCGATGCCTGTGGAGCGGGCGGCTGCCTCGAGATCGTCGGCCACCATGCGGGACTGGGTGCGAGCGAGCGCGCTTCCGCGAGTGCCAAGCAGCAGTCTCATATCGTTATCGTCCCATGCAGTGCTCGGGGGATTCCCGGCTAGATTTCTGTGTCGTCGGTGCCAGGGCTCTCGGCGTTCTGCGTCCCGCCCGCGCGTCGGCGTGCGGCAGTCATCGTGCCGAACAACGCCGCAGCAAGGGCGACAGCGATGGCAACCCACACCGCCACGGATACGCCCGAGTTCGCGTCGCCGCTCTCACCCGACGGGGCGGGGCTCGGCGTCTCGGTGGCAGCGATGTCCGTCACAACGGGCGCAGCAGACGCGGACGCTGTTGGCTCTTCGCTCGGCTCGCTCGGCTCGGGCGCGGGCGGAGCTGCCGCGACGTATGCAAGGGTCCCTTCGATCGGGTGACCATCCTCTGCGACAATCCGCCACGAAAGCGTCGCGTCTCCTGCGGCCACCTCGGGAATCGTCACGATGAGCGTTCCCGCCTGCGACAAATCGACCGCAGCCGCTGTCACCGTGCCGGTCGAGTCAGTGACCGAGGCCTCGGCGCCCAAGTCGAGCAACGCGGACGAGAAGGTGAGCGTCACCACGTCTCCCGCCTCGACCGTTGCCCCCTCAGCTGGGTCCACTCCAACGAGTTGCGTGTGCGCCTGAGCGGGAAGGGCGATGAGGAAGGCCGCGGTGAGCGAGGCGAGCACAGACAGCGCGATGCGANGGATTGTTCTCATGAGGTCCATTGTCCCCCACTTCGGAGCACACATGACCCGACCGAAACTCACGCCGTACGCCACAATGAACCCGTGAAGGTTGCCCTTGTCGCGGAGTCGTTCCTGCCGCACTCGAATGGGGTGACGAATTCGCTCCTGCGGGTGATCGACCATTTGGCGAGCCGCGGGGACGAGGCGATGGTGATCGCCCCCGAATCGCGCGGCTCCGAAGGGCCGGTGCGCTACGGCATCGCATCGATCACCCGGCTGCCTGCGATGGGCTGGCCGGGGTATCGGGATGTGCGGGTTGCGCTCAGCGGTGTGGGCAAGATTTCGCGAGTGCTCGAGGAGTACGAACCGGACGTGGTCCACCTCGCATCGCCCTTCACTCTTGGATGGACCGCGGTGCGCGCCGCAAATGAACTCGACCTGCCCTGTGTCGCGGTGTATCAAACGGAGATCCCGAGCTACGCGGAGCGCTACAACCTCGGCTGGGGCGAAGGCATTCTGTGGAACCGCGTGCTCAATATTCACGAGCGTGCTGACCTCACCTTGGCGCCGTCGACGTACGCGATGCGGCAGCTCGAACAGTTGGGTGTGCCGCGATTGCGCCTCTGGCCCCGGGGCGTTGATGCCGAGCGGTTCCACCCCAGCAAACGCTCGGAAGAGCTGCGTTCCGCATGGGCACCGCATGGCGAAGTGGTGGTGGGCTACGTGGGCCGCCTCGCCGCCGAGAAGCGCGTGGAAGATCTCGCGCACCTCGCCTCGATTCCCGGCATCAGCGTCGTCATCGTGGGGGAAGGCCCGTCACATGAAAAGCTCCGCACGATGCTTCCCGACGCGCACTTTCTTGGCTTCTTGACGGGCGAGGACCTTGCCCACGCCGTGGCGAGTTTCGACCTGTTCGTTCACTGCGGTGAGCTTGAGACCTTCTGCCAGACGATTCAGGAGGCTCTTGCCTCGGGCGTGCCCGTCGTCGCTCCGCGCCGGGGCGGGCCGATCGACCTTGTCGACCACGGCGAGACGGGCTTCCTCTATGCGCCGGGAGACATCGACGGCTTTGTCGCCGCGGTGACATCGCTCGTCGAGTCACCGCAGCTGCGTGAGGAGTTCTCGGGTCACGCACGTCTCTCGGTCGAAGGGCGCACGTGGGAAAAGGTGTGCGAACGGCTCATCGACTACTACGCCGAGGCCACTCGGATACGCGGCGAGCTGCCCGAGTTGCCGGCCGCCGTGGACAAAGCGGTGAAGGGCCTCGCGTGGCGACCCTCTGAGACGAGCGGGCATACGCGTGGAATCCACCGCTCAGAGCATCGCAAGGACACGCACTGATGCGGATTGCTCACATCGCCAACTTCTACGGGCCGACGTCGGGGGGCCTGCGCACAGCGATGCACGCGCTGGGCGCCGGATATGCGGAGCTCGGGCACGAGATGCTTCTCATTGTGCCGGGCGCAGAAGACGCCGACGAGGACACGCCATACGGGCGGCGGATCACCCTCAAGTCACCCATCGTTCCTGGTACCGGCGGCTACCGGGTGATCCTCCGAACCTCCCGGGTGCGGGCTGCGCTGCGGGACTTCGCCCCTCACGTGCTCGAGGTGTCCGATCGCACGAGCCTCCGCGGCATCGGCAGGTGGGCACGCAGACAGGGCATCCCGTCAGTGTTCTTCTCCCACGAGCGTGCCGATGGGATCCTGCGCGCGAACCTCCCTCGTTGGATGTCGCGGATGCTTCCCGTCGACGCGTTGGCCGATTGGCACAATCGAGGCACCTCCCGACGCTTCACAACAGTTGTGTGCACCACCGACTTTGCGCGGGCTGAGTTTGAGCGGGCGGGTCTGCCAGCGGTCAAGATTCCGCTGGGCGTCGACCTCGAGCGCTTCACCCCCGCCAACTACAGCGCGGCTGTGCGGACACAGTTCGCTGGTGATGACGAGGCGCTCATCTTCATGGCGTCGAGGCTGTCAACAGAGAAGCGACCCGAACTCGCCATCGATGCGATCCGCATGCTGGTGGAGCGGGGCCTGGCGGTCCGGCTCGTGAGCGCAGGAACCGGCAACATCGACGCGGCGATGAGGGCGAGGGCTGGCGATCTTCCGGTGACGTTCTTGGGCTTTGTCACGGATCGCGATCTGTTCGCACAGCTGCTCGCCTCGGCGGACGTGGTCGTGGCTCCAGGACCCATTGAGACGTTTGGATTGGCAGCGCTCGAGGCGCTCGCCTCGGGGACTCCCGCTGTTGTCAACGCGGCATCGGCCCTGCCCGAGGTCGTGGCCGACGCCGGAGTTGCGGCAGCAGGCTCCGCGGAGTCCTTCGCGGATGGGATTGAGGAGGTCCTGCGCAAAGACGAGCGCACCCGGCGCCGTGTTGCGAGGGACCGTGCGGAGGCGATGCCATGGTCGGCGACGGTGACGAGGCTCCTTGACCTCCACAGCGAGGCGATCGCCGCGGCGCGCTTCTGACCCCAGACATGGCAGTGGGGGCCGGTGCGATTGCACCGGCCCCCACTACATCGAGGAGGCGGGATCTAGACCAGCCACTGGTTCTTCTGCACGATGGGCAGCTTGCGCCACCAGTTGCCAAGTCCGATGGACTGGCGCTGCAGTTCGACGTAGACGGTGGCCACACCGGCAACTGCGTAGATGACGTGGTAGTCGACGACGGGGTTGGTGCCGACGACGGCGCCGGGCCATGCGTGCGAGACGTACATCATGGCGAGCATCGCGACACCGCACCACGAGGCGATCTTGGTGCCGATGCCGAGCATGAGCGCGAGGCCGATGCCGAGCAGACCGATCATGAAGATCCAGTCGGTCCAGCGCTGGTCGCCGAGCGAGACGAAGACGTCCTCGAGCGGACCGGACGAGCTGCCGAGGTAGCCCTTGGTGATCTTGCCGCCCGAGAGCCATGCGCTGTCACACATGACGTCGATGGCGGTCGAGCCCTCCTCCTTGGAGCGGCAGGTGGTGAAGCCGAGGCCGATCAGCTTGTCGATGAAGGCCCAGAGGAAGATGAAACCAACGAGGATGCGGGTGACGCTGAGGGCGCCCCAGCCCAGCTTTGAGCCCGAAGCGACTGTCGTGTCCTTCGTGTCGGTGGTGGTGGCCATGGAAGAGAACTCCTTGATCATGGTCTTGGGGACCGTGACGCCTCCTTGACGTCTGGCACAACAGTAGGACGGTCCCGGGTCCCAGTCCCGGGACCCACGTCCCATGTTGACAAGATTCCCCCAAAATTGCCCCGATACCTGGGATTTCGCCGAGAACTTGGGGCGCTAGAGGGCCCGGACCAAAGTCCTAAGGAACGCGGCGAGGGACTTCTCCATATCCACGGCGTCGGAGTCGAGCAGCCACTGGATCTGAAGGCCGTCCATCACCGCGATCACTTGGGACGCAGCCTGGGCGGGCGTGACGGTGTCCACGAGAGCCCCTTCGCTCTCAAGTGCTGTGAAAGAACGCTCGAGGTCCGATCGAAGTTCAGCGTAGCGCCGGTCAAAGTACTCATGCGCGGGATGAGACGGGTCCGACGCTTCTGATGAGAGCTGCGAGAAGAGTTCGACCACCCCGCGCTGCTGGGTGTTGTTGCGCGCAGTTCCGACAAGGTGGCGCAACATCTCGCGCGGCCCAAGCTCCGAGAACACCTCGTCTTGAATGTCGATCTCGTCGCGTCGGCTCAGCACGGCTTTGAGAAGGGCGGCCTTCGAGGGGAAGTGATAGAGCACGGTCGGATGCGCGAGGCCGCATTTAGTGGCGATGTCGCGAATGCTCGCGGCGCGGTACCCGGCGGTCGCGAACACCTCAAGCGCGGTATCGAGAATGAGGGTGCGGGTCGCCGCCGACCGTGCGGCCTGATCGCTCACGAAGGAGTTGGCAAGCGGCGTCACGTTGTCATCGGGCGCGACAGGCTCCCTCTGCGTCGCATCGTCGTCTGCGCTCACGCTGTCACCTCCGCCCACACAGCGTTGTTCCCCGGCCTCTATCCAACCCTACCGAGTGGTAGAGAAACCCTCTACCACGTGGTAGAAAAGGCTGAGCGGTGAAGGCGCCGCCCTGCAGTGAGAGGAGTCCGTGTGAGCCGCGAGCCCTATTGGAACCCTGAGCTCCCCATCAGCGAGCGTGTTCGTGACCTTGTCGGCCGCATGACACTCGCCGAGAAGGTGGGCCAGATGCTCCAGCTCAACGGCAAGCAGGGCATCGAGCAGCCGGTGATGGAGATGCACGTCGGCTCACTGCTCCACATGTCGCCCGACAACATGCTTGCGGCACACGAGCTGACGCAGCGCACTCGGCTGCGCATTCCTCTCCTCATCGGCGAGGACTGCATTCATGGACACTCGTTCTGGGAAGGCGCCACGATCTACCCCACCCAGCTCGGGCTCGCCGCGTCATTCGACCCCGAACTCGTGGAGAAGGTCGCCCGTGCAACCGCCGTCGAGGTCGCGGCAACCGGCATTCACTGGACCTTCTCCCCCGTCCTGTGCATCTCGCGCGACCTGCGCTGGGGTCGCGTCAATGAGACGTTTGGCGAGGATCCCCATCTCATCGGCGAGCTCGCGTCGGCGATGGTGCGCGGCTACCAAGGCGACGGACTCGATGACCCGACAGCAATCCTTGCCACCGCCAAGCACTTCGCGGGGTATTCGGAGACGCAAGGCGGCAGGGACGCGTCGGAAGCCGACATCTCCCGCCGCAAGCTCCGCTCCTGGTATCTGCCACCTTTCGAGCGTGTGGCCCGCGAGGGCTGCGGCACCTTCATGCTCGGCTATCAAGCGACCGACGGTGTGCCGATCACCATCAACAAGTGGCTGCTCCAAGATGTGCTCCGCGAGGAGTGGGGCTACGAGGGGATGCTCATCACCGACTGGGACAACGTGGGCAACCTGGTGCGCGAGCAGCGCCTCTTCCCCGACTTCGCCCAGGCGGCCGCGGCGGCGGTGAACGCAGGCAACGACATGATCATGACGACGCCAGCCTTCTTCGAGGGCGCCCAAGAGGCCGTCGCACAGGGACTTCTCGAGGAGTCCCGCATCGACGAGGCCGTGAGCCGCATTCTCACCCTGAAGTTCGCGCTCGGGCTCTTTGAGAACCCGCGCTTGCCAGACGTCGAACGTCAGCGCGCCGTCATCGCGCACCCCACGCACAGTGCCCTCAACCTCGAGGCGACACGCCGCTCGATCGTGTTGCTCGAGAACAACGGACTCCTCCCCCTTGCCGGGGACACGCCGGTGCGCATCGCCGTGTCTGGGCCCAATGCGGACGACGCTCAAAACCAGTTGGGCGACTGGGCAGGCAAGTCCGGTCAGGCTGACTGGCTGCCCGACGGTCACCCGCGTGAGCAGATCACCACTGTTCTCGACGGCCTGCGCGGGTTCGCACCCGCCGGGTCGAGCGTCACGTACGCGCGCGGCGCGGAGATCATCACGACAGGNCCGGACCCGATTGGCGANTTCTTCCCCGACGGCCAGCCGCGCCCGCACATCGCAATGCCCGTAGACCCTGACCCGGAGATGATCGCCGAGGCTGTCTCGCAAGCGCGCGAGGCCGACGTCGCGGTCGCCGTGCTCGGAGACCGCATCGAGCTCGTCGGCGAGGGACGCTCGACGGCAACCCTTGAACTCCAAGGCGGCCAGGTGGCGCTCCTTGACGCGCTCATCGAGACGGGAACCCCAGTGGTGCTCGTTGTGCTCGCGTCGAAGCCGCATGTGCTCCCCGCCTCGGCAGACAAGGCCGCCGCGATCATCTGGGCGGCCAACCCGGGGATGCAGGGCGGCCGCGCTCTTGCCGAGATCATCTTTGGCCACGTGGCGCCAAGTGGGCGACTGCCGATCTCATGGCCACGCCACGTGGGTCAGCAGCCCACCTTCTACAACCAGATCGACGCTCAACACGGCTACCGCTATGCGGACCTCACGCAAGAACCGCGCTGGGTGTTCGGCCACGGACTCACGTACGGCACCATCACGTACGAGAATCTCGCCGTCACCACGCCCACGGTGCTTGAAGAGGACACCGTCCACGCGGAGGTCACCGTCAGCAACACAGGGGACGTTGAGGCGATCGAGACCGTCCAGGTCTACATCCGTGACGTCAACACCTCGGCCACGTGGGCGGATCGAGAGCTCAAGGCTTTCACCCACGTGCGCCTCGTTCCGGGCGAGACGGCGCGGGTCGGCATCGACGTGCCCGCAGCGTCGTGCACCATGGTGACGGCGGATGGGCGCCGAGTTGTGGAGCCTGGAGAGTTCGAGATGCTCGTCGGCCCCTCGTCGCGACTGGATGACCTCCTCGTCGCACCTTTCACCATCAAGGAGTGAGCATGTCCACCGAGATCGACGCAGCGCGCCTCCGCAAGGCTCGCTGGGGGGTCAGCCTCTTGTTCCTCGGGAACGGAGCGATGTGGGCGAACCTCGTGCCACGTCTGCCCGACATCCGTGAGCGCCTCGACGTCGGCTACGGCGCCTTCGGCATCGCGGTATCCTTCGCGTCGATCGGCGCGATCGCGTTGGGCTTGCTTGCGGCGACGCTCATCCGACGCTTCGGCTCGGCACGGGTGGCGGCGGCGACTCTTGCCCTCCAGGCGGTGGCGGTGTCGGGGGCCGGCCTTGCGCCGTCGGTGATCCTCTTCGGCCTGTTCCTCTTCATGAACGGTGCGCTCGACTCGATCACTGACGTCGCCCAGAACGCGCATGGCCTCATCGTCCAGAAGCGAATGAAGCGCTCGATCATCAACGGACTCCATGCGATGTGGTCGGCGGGGGCCGCGATCGGCGCGTTCCTTGGCCAGACCGCGGTCACGCTGGACCTCGACATCACGGTGCACCTCGGGATTGCTGTGGTTGCGTTCGCTGGGTTGGCGCTCATCGCGAAGCGCCTCATGCTTCCCGACGACAGCGCGCGCCCGGTGGAAGAGGAGCAGGCGGCGGAGGATTCGGCTCCCAGGCCACGTCGCGTCGGCATTCCGGCGGCGGCGGCGGTTGCGCTCGGCATGCTCGGGCTCGTGTCGATCGCTGGCGCGGCGGTCGAGGATGCAGGCTTCACGTGGTCGTCCAACTACATGGCCGATGAGGTGGGCGCCCCGAAGTCAGTCATCGGTTACGCGCTCGTGGGCTTGATGGCGCTGCACTTTGTCGGTCGCATCACGGGCGACCGCCTGGTGGATCGCTTTGGCGAGCGCGCCGTCGTGCGCGTGGGCGGCTTGGTCACGATGCTCGGCATGGGTGCGGCTCTTGCATGGCCGTCGGTGTGGGGCACGATTCTCGGCTTCTCTCTTGCCGGCCTTGGCGTCGCGACGACGGTGCCGATCGCTTTCGCCGCCTCGGACAACATCCCGGGGCTCCGTCACGGAACGGGCGTCACCATCACGAGCTGGCTGTTGCGTATCTCGTTCCTCGTTGGTCCCCCGCTCGTGGGCGCGGTCGCCGATGCGACGTCACTGCGGGCCGGATTGCTCGTCGTGCCGCTGTGCGGGCTCGCGGTTGTGCTGCTTGCGGGCAGCCTCTCGGGTCGTCACGAGCCGGCAGACGCGATGCAGCCGCGGCCGATCGCGTAGGAGGGCTGGCGAGGGGCCCGTCATTGGGTGCCCTGGTATGCATGACCTATGGCGACGTTTCGCAAGGAGGACGCCCGCGCGCCCCGCGGCTTCTTTGAGGCCGAGGCCGCGGGTTTGCGGTGGCTTGCGGACGCTGGTGGCGCTCAGGTTGCTGAGGTCCACGGCGTCGGGCCGGGCTGGATCGAGATCGAACGCGTCGAGCGTGCCCTCCCGACGGCCGACGCTGCCCGCAGGTTCGGCGCAGCGCTCGCTCGCACGCATCTGGCGGGCGCGCCGAGCTTCGGCGCATCACCCGATGGGTGGCAGGGCTCGCTGTTCATCGGGTCACGGGAGATGCCGCACACGACGCACGACACGTGGGGCGAGTTCTATGCGCACACACGGGTGCTGCCCTTCCTCGACGCAGCGGTCCACGCCCGACACCTCATGCCGAGCGAACGCGACATCGTGCGCGCGGCTTGCGAGGTGATCGAGGCCGGCGCCTTCGATGACGACGAGCCACCTGCGAGGATCCACGGCGATCTCTGGGCCGGGAACGTGCTCTTCTCCCCGGCGGGCGTGGTGCTCATCGACCCGGCGGCCCATGGGGGTCACCGCGAGAGCGACCTCGCGATGCTCGCGCTGTTCGGGGCGCCGTATCTCGACGAGATCTGCTCGGCGTATGAGAGCGCGGCGCCGTTGCACGCGGGATGGCGCGACCGCATCCCGGTCCATCAGCTCCATCCGCTCGCTGTCCATGCGGCTGGCCATGACCGCTCCTATGGCGTTCATCTTGTGCAGGCGGCTCAGGCGACTCTCGCTCTCGCACGCTGAGCGCGCTGGCTGCCACAGCGCCGCGCACTCCCGACCCCACCCGCGCAAAACTCCCCGCCCCCGCGGGAATGAAACACCGCGATGTGCGTTATTAGATGCAAACGCATATATTTGTTGAGACACCTACAGGAGGCTCCCCCAATGCAGTTCGGCATCATGTCCGTCTCGGACATCACGCGCGACCCGATCACCGGCTACACCCCGTCGGAGGCCGAGCGCATTGACGCGATCGTCACGATCGCCACTCACGCCGAAGAGGTGGGCCTCGACGTCTTCGCGATCGGCGAGCACCACAACCCGCCGTTCTTTTCCTCATCTCCCACCACGCTGCTTGCCAACATCGCGGCGCGCACGGAGCGGCTCGTGCTCACCACCTCCACCACACTCATCACCACGAACGACCCGGTGCGCATCGCCGAGGAGTACGCGATGCTCCAGCACCTGAGCAAGGGCCGCATGGACCTCATGCTCGGTCGCGGAAACACCGCACCCGTGTACCCGTGGTTCGGTCAGGACATCCGCCAGGGCCTGCCGCTCGCCCTCGAGAACTACAACCTGCTCCACCGGCTCTGGCGAGAGGATGTGGTGGATTGGGAAGGCAACTTCCGCACCCCGTTGCAGGGCTTCACCTCGACGCCGCGCCCGCTCGACGGCGTCCCGCCGTTCGTGTGGCACGGCTCGATCCGCACGCCTGAGATCGCGGAGCAGGCGGCGTACTACGGCAACGGCTACTTCGCGAACAACATCTTCTGGCCCAAGGAGCACTACCAGCGCCTCATCGACTTCTACCGCCGCCGCTTCGAGGCACACGGCCATGGCACGCAGAAGCAGGCGATTGTCGGTCTTGGGGGCCAGGCGTTCATCGCGAAGAAGTCCCAGGACGCCCACGAAAGGTTCCGCCCCTACTTCAACGAAGCCCCGGTGTACGGCCATGGCCCGACGCTGGAGGAGTTCACCGAGATGACTCCCCTTTCCGTGGGCAGCCCGCAGGAAGTCATCGACAAGACGCTCACATTCCGCGACGCATTCGGCGACTACCAGCGCCAGATGTTCCTCGTCGACCACGCCGGCCTGCCGCTCAAGATGGTGCTCGAGCAGCTCGATCTGCTTGGCGGCGAAGTGGTGCCGGTGCTGCGCGAGGAGCTTGAGAAGCGTCGTGACCCGGAGGCCCCGGCCAACCCGCCGTCGCACGCCGACCTCGTCAAGAACATGTATGGCGACGCGGAGCCCCGTCAGCCCCGCCCCAACGCAAACCGCGGCGACAACGTCACGGGCGGCTCGCCCTACCAGGACTCCGAGCAGACCGTCTCGGCCTACCCCACTTTGTAGCGATGAGCACGACGGTGACGAGTGAAGGGGCCGCAGCGTCGGCTCCTGCCGCCGAGGAGCGTCCCGTGAGCCGGGCCAAACTCGCCAACGAGGCGTGGGAGGCGATGCTCACGGCGCACTCGGTGTTGATGAAGAACTTCTCGCGTTCACCCGTGTGGGAGAAGGCGTCGATGCGGGAGTACGACGTGCTCTACACGCTGTCGAAGTTCGAGGCACCGCGTCGGTTGAGCGAGCTGGGACGGCACGTGCTGCTCAGCCAGCCTGCGCTGTCGCGCTTGGTGGACCGGCTTGAGGAGCGCGGTCTGGTGAGCAGGTGCGTCGATCCGGAAGACGGTCGCGCCGTCAACCTCAGCCTCACCGACGCCGGACGCGCCTTGCAGCGCGAGATTGGCCTCTCCCACGGCCGGGATGTTGCCCGCGCCGTCACCTCAGCTTTGACCGACGACGAGCTTGCCACCTTGCGCGAGCTCGCCACCCGACTTCACACCGCCCAGGAGGAATCATGAATGAGACCGCATTCAGCGTGATCGTGGTGAGCGCGGGCGTCTCCGACCCCTCGTCCACGCGTCTGCTTGCCGACCGCGCAGCACAACGCATCGTGTCTCTTGCCGCAGAGCGTGGCCGCGAGACGGTCGTCAAGACCATCGATCTTCGCGAGTTGCTGCCCGAGCTTCCCGCCGCGTTGTCCTCGCAGCTGCTTGGCCCCAAGTTCACGGCCGCCGTTGAGGCACTCGCGGGCGCCGACGCGATTGTCGCTGCCGCTCCCGTGTACAAGGCGGGAGCGTCGGGCCTGTTCACGAGCTTCTTCCAGGTGCTCGACAACGACTTGCTGATCGGCAAGCCCGTCGTGCTCGCCGCGACCGCGGGCACGGCGCGTCACGCGCTGGTTGTCGATGAGGAGATGCGGGCGCTGTTCGCATTCTTGAGAACGTTGCCCGTGCCGACGAGCCTGTTTGCCTCGACCGAGGACTGGAATGACAAGGCTCTTGGCGAGCGCATTGACCGCGCGGCCTTCGAGGCCGTGCTGCTCATGGAGTCCGGCTTCGCAAAGTCGGTGCGCGAGGAATCGTGGAAGCGATACCAGCACTCTTTCGGTTCTGCAGGCGGCACGGAGCTTGACGTCGACCTGACGAGCGACCTCATGCGCCTCGCCACGGGCGGCTCGGCGCGACCGACCCCGCCGGCCGCCTTCTAGGCAGCAAGCACCCCCGAGTCACCTCGCACCCCCGAGTCACCTCGCTCCCCTGCCTCACCGCGCGCCCCA
>JGI12420J12819_1001092_pt1 | contig 12350 bp, 13 predicted proteins | sample Passage237A_FD_12819 | JGI IMG/M metagenome (IMG submission 12819) | reverse complement strand
GCCGTCGGCCTGCTTGACCTTGACGGTCCCGGGGCCGAGCACCGACAGAATCGGCTCGTGCCCAGGGAGCAGACCAATCGAGCCCTCGATTGACGGCGCGCTGATGAAGGAGGCCTGACCCTCCCACAGCACCCGGTCGGGGGCAACGATGTCGACGGTGAGCGCCATGGCTTAGCCGATCTCCTTCTGGATGCGCGCCCAGTTCTTCTCGAGGTCCTCAAGACCACCGATGTTGAAGAAGGCCTGCTCAGCGATGTGGTCGAATTCGCCCTCGGTGATTCCGCGGAAGGCCTTGATGGTCTCCTCGAGCGGAACGGTCGAGCCCGGCACGCCGGTGAACTGCGTCGCCATGTAGGTGTTCTGCGACAGGAACTGCTGGATCTTGCGCGCACGGGCGACGATGATCTTGTCCTCTTCGGACAACTCGTCGACACCCAGAATCGCGATGATGTCCTGGAGCTCCTTGTTGCGCTGAAGGATCGACTTCACCGAGTTCGCGGTGTCGTAGTGCTCCTGGCCCACGTAACGCGGGTCGAGGATGCGCGAGGTCGAGGCCAACGGGTCCACAGCGGGGTACAGACCGCGCGAGGCGATCTCACGGCTGAGCTCTGTGGTCGCATCGAGGTGTGCGAAGGTCGTTGCCGGGGCGGGGTCGGTGTAGTCGTCAGCGGGCACGTAGATGGCCTGCAGCGACGTGATCGAGTGACCTCGCGTCGACGTGATGCGCTCCTGCAGCTGACCCATCTCGTCGGCCAGGTTGGGCTGGTAGCCAACAGCGGAAGGCATACGGCCGAGCAGCGTCGACACCTCGGAACCGGCCTGCGTGAAGCGGAAGATGTTGTCGATGAACAGCAGCACGTCCTGCTTCTGCACGTCACGGAAGTACTCCGCCATCGTGAGCGCCGACAGCGCGACGCGAAGACGCGTGCCCGGCGGCTCGTCCATCTGGCCGAAGACGAGCGCGGTCTGGTTGATCACGCCGGACTCGGTCATCTCGGCGATGAGGTCGTTGCCCTCACGGGTGCGTTCGCCGACGCCCGCGAACACCGACACACCGTTGTGGTTGTTGGCGACGCGGTAGATCATCTCCTGGATCAGAACGGTCTTGCCGACACCGGCGCCACCGAACAGACCGATCTTTCCACCCTGCACATACGGGGTGAGGAGGTCGATGACCTTGATGCCGGTCTCGAACATCTGCGTCTTCGACTCGAGCTGGTCAAAGGCCGGAGGCTTGCGGTGGATCGGCCAGGTCTCGGTGACCTCGATCTTCTCGCCTTCCTTGGCGTTGAGGACCTCACCGGTCACGTTGAAGACGTGGCCCTTGGTGACGTCGCCAACCGGCACGGAGATCGGCTTGCCCGTGTCGGTCACCTTGGTGCCGCGCACGAGGCCGTCGGTCGGCTTCAGCGCAATGGCGCGCACCATGTTGTCGCCGAGGTGCTGCGCAACCTCAAGCGTCATGTGAAGAACGCCTTCGGACTCGCCCTGCGCGCTCAGGTCGATGTCGACCGTGAGGGCGTTGTAGATGTCAGGAAGCGCGTCGGCCGGGAACTCAATGTCGACGACCGGGCCGATGACGCGGGCCACGCGGCCGTATGCGGCCTCGTTCTCGGCCGCGGCAGTCTTCTTCGCGGTCTTGGCGGTGGGGCTCATGTCTCTCTCTTCCCGTTACGAGGCCGCGAGCGCATCCGCGCCCGAGACGATCTCGCTGATTTCCTGGGTGATCTCGGCCTGGCGCGCCGAGTTGGCGAGCCTGGTGTACTGACGAACGATGTCTTCTGCATTGGACACTGCGGTGTTCATCGCAGACTGACGGTTGGCAAGCTCCGAAGCCGCGGCCTGCAGCATGCAGCTGTGGATTCGCGACTGGATGTAGCGCGGCAAGAGCGCGTCGAGCACTTCCTCCGCGTTCGGCTCGAAGTCGTACAGAGGCTCGACGTCCTCGGTAGCCTCGGCGACGCCTTCGACGATCTCAAGCGGCAACATGCGGACGACGCGGGGCTCTTGGCTCACCATCGACTTGAAGTGCGTGTAGACCACGTGGATCTCGCTCACACCGCCTTCGTCTGCAGGTGCGAGGAACGCATCGAGCAACACGTGGGCGATCTCTGTCGCGACTGCGTGGCTCGGCGCATCCGAGTCGCCAGTCCACGAACCGGCGAGCTCGCGCTTGCGGAAGTTGAAGTACGACACACCGCGACGGCCGCTGGCGTACTGCACCACGTCCTTGCCCTCGCGGGTGAGCCGCTCGCGCAGACGCTCCGACTCACGGATCGCGTTCGCCGAGTAGGCGCCTGCCATGCCGCGGTCTGCTGTGATGACGAGGACGGCGACACGGTTGGTATCGGTGCGCTCGGTGGTGAGCGGGTGCTCGACGTCCGAGTGGGTCGCCACTGCCGAGATCGCACGCGTGATGGCGCGCGCATACGGCGCCGCCGCTGCGACGCGTTCGCGTGCCTTTCCAATGCGCGAGGCCGCGATCAACTCCATTGCCCTGAAGATCTTCTTCAGGGACTGAGTTGAGCGGATTCGCGCCTTGTAAACGCGCTGCTGACCAGCCATGGGTTACTTCTTCTTCTTTGCGACGATCTGCTCTTGCTCGACCTCGGCCTCGCCGCCGCCAGCAATCGTGGCGTCGGTCGTCAGTTCCGCGTTCTCGGACTCGAGGAACGTGGTGACGAAGGAGTCGACTGCCTCGTTCAGCTCTGCCTCGTCCTCGTCCGAAAGCTTGCCCGAGCCAGCAATGTGCTCGAGCACTCGAGTCGACTGACGCAGGTGGTCGATCAGCTCACGCTCAAAGCGCAACACATCGCTCAGCGGGATCTTGTCGAGCTTGCCCTTGGTGCCAGCCCAGATCGAGACAACCTGCTCCTCCACCGGGTACGGCGAGTACTGCGGTTGCTTGAGCAGTTCCATGAGGCGCGCACCACGCGTCAACTGCTGACGCGAGGCGGCATCGAGGTCGGACGCGAACATTGCGAAGGCCTCAAGCGAGCGGTACTGGGCGAGGTCAATCTTCAGCGTTCCAGACACCTGCTTCATCGCCTTGACCTGAGCCGAACCGCCGACGCGGGACACGGAGATACCGACGTCGATCGCGGGGCGCTGGTTCGCGTTGAAGAGGTCCGACTGCAAGAAGATCTGGCCGTCGGTGATCGAGATGACGTTTGTCGGGATGTATGCCGACACGTCATTGGCCTTGGTCTCGATGACGGGCAGACCCGTCATCGAGCCCGCACCCATCTCGTCGGAGAGCTTTGCACAACGCTCGAGGAGACGGCTGTGCAAGTAGAAGACGTCGCCGGGGTATGCCTCGCGGCCCGGAGGACGACGCAGGAGCAGCGACACCGCACGGTAGGCCTCGGCCTGCTTCGACAGGTCGTCGAAAATGATGAGAACGTGCTTGCCGCCGTACATCCAGTGCTGACCGATGGCCGAGCCGGTGTAGGGGGCGAGGTACTTGAAGCCTGCAGGGTCCGAGGCAGGAGCAGCGACGATTGTCGTGTACTCAAGAGCGCCGGCCTCTTCAAGTGCGCCACGCACCGCCGCAATGGTCGAGCCCTTCTGACCGATCGCTACGTAGATGCATCGCACCTGCTTGCTCGGGTCGCCGGACTCCCAGTTGGCCTTCTGGTTGATGATCGTGTCGATCGCAATGGCGGTCTTGCCCGTCTGGCGGTCGCCAATGATGAGCTGACGCTGGCCACGGCCGATGGGGATCATCGCGTCGATGGCCTTGAGGCCGGTCTGGAGCGGCTCGTGCACCGACTTGCGCTGCATCACACCGGGAGCCTGCAACTCGAGGGCGCGGCGCGCTTCGGTTGCCACGTCTCCGAGGCCGTCAATCGGGTTGCCGAGCGGGTCGACAACGCGGCCAAGGTAGCCATCGCCCACGGCGACGGACAGCACTTCACCGGTACGGTGCACCGTCTGGCCCTCTTCGATGCCGGTGAACTCACCGAGCACCACGACACCGATGTCGCGCACGTCGAGGTTGAGCGCAAGGCCGAGCGTGCCGTCTTCAAAGCGCAGCAGCTCATTCGCCATCGCACCCGGCAAGCCCTCAACACGCGCGATGCCGTCCGCAGCGAGCGTCACGGTGCCGACCTCTTCGGTAGCGGCACGCTTGGGCTCGAAGGACGTCACGTGAGCGTCGAGCGCGGCCCTGATCTCCTCGGGGCTGATCGTCAACTCGGCCATTCTTGTCTCTCCTGTCGATTCCGCTGGGGGGCGGTAGTCGTGCGTCGGTCGTTAGCCGACAAGTCTGCGTCGTGCGTCGGAAAGGCGGGCGATGACGGTGCCGTCCACCACCTCGTCCCCGACCTGTACCTTGATGCCGCCGAGCACCGTGGGGTCAACGGCGACGTTGAGCTGAATCTCGTGTCCGTAGGCGTCCGCGAGGATCGTCGCCAACCGTGCTCGCTGAGCAGCGCTCAACTCGACGGCGGCGCTCACGAGAGCGACGAGGCGTTCGCGGCGCTGTGCGGCAGCCTGGAGCAAGTCACGAATCGCCGTGAGGAGGCGCACGCCACGCGGCGAGGCAACCTTGCGCTCAACCAGCGCATACGTGATCTCGTCCACCTTGCCCTTGAGAACGTCCTCAAGGATCGCCACTCGCGACGTGGATGGTGCCGTGCGGTCACCCAGCGCGGTCAAGAGGCTGCGTGATGCGACGAGCTGGCGCTCAATGTGGAACAGCTCTTCTTCCACGGCCTGCAGCTTCTTGGCCTGCTGGGCGGAAGCGAGCAAGGCATTGACGCCTGCGTCCTCGATTGAGGCAGCAAGGTCGTCTTCGTCCGACCAGCGCGCCTTGACGAAGTCCCTCACCACGTCCACAACGCGCGAATCGAAAGCGCTGAAGAGTTGCGAGACGAGAGCAGCCTTGTCGTCCGCCTCGCGCGCTGGGTCGGTGAGGGCGCGCCGCAGCGAACCCGATCCGTCAAGCGCCTCGACGACGGCAAACAACTGCTTTGCGAGCACAACGCCGTCCTTGCCCGCGGCATTCACCACGGCATCGAACGAACGCAGTACAGCGTCGTGAGCAGTCTGGCTGGTCCCTCGCATGCTTAACCCTTCGCCTTGGACGCCTTGGTCGAGGACTCAAGCTCGTCGAGGAAGGAGTCGATGAGGCGCTGCTGGCGAGCGTCATCGGCGAGCGCCTCGCCAACAATCCTCGATGCCAACTCGGTGGCAAGCGCGCCGATCTCTGATCGCAACGACACCACGGCCTGCTGGCGCTCCGCCTCGATCTGCTTGGACGCCGTGTCCACCAGACGCTCGGAGTCGCGGACGGCCTTTTCCCGTCCGTCAGCAACGATCTGGCCGGCCTCAGCACGCGCGTCCTCACGGATCTTCGCGGCCTCGGCGCGTGCCTCGCGCAACTGTGCCGTGTACTCCTCGAGCGCAGCAGCGGCTTCCGCCTGTGCCTGCTCCGCCTTGGAGATGCCGCCCTCGATCAGCTCTGCGCGCTCATCCAGCACCTTTTGCAGGCGGGGCATGATGACGCGCATGAACACGGCCACGATGACCACAAAGAGGATGAACGACCAGAGGATGTCGTAATTGGTGGGAAGAATCGGGTTGAACGTCGACGCGTTCTCCCCGTGTTCTTCCGCAGCGGCGATGAAGATGTCCATCTTTAGAAGATGAAGCCCGTCACGAGGCCGAGGAGCGCAAGCACCTCAACGAACGCGACACCCAGGAACATCGTGGCGCGCAGCATGCCAGCAGCCTCGGGCTGACGGGCCATGCCCTCGACGGTCTTACCGATCAGGATTCCCAGACCGATGCCGGGGCCCAGGGTGGCGATGCCATAGCCAATCGTGGCGATGTTGCCGCTCACCTCAGCGAGAGTGGTGGTGTCCACAGTGCTTCCTTCCGTGTTGACGTAACCGGGGTGGCTACGCAGATTAGTGCTCGTCCTCGAGCGACAAGTTGATGTAGACGGTTGACAAGATGGTGAAGACGTACGCCTGAAGCAGCGCGACGAAGATCTCGAACAGCGTGAACGCGAGGCCAGCGGTGAAGGACAGCACGCCCACACCCTTCATCGCGCCGGAGGCTTCGAGGAAGAAGTAGTGGGTCGCCGCAAAGCACAGCACGAGCAGCATGTGGCCGGCGATCATGTTGGCCGCGAGTCGTAGGGCGAGAGTGGCCGGACGCAGGATGAAGACCTGCAAGAACTCGATGGGAGTCAGCAGAATGTAGATCGGCTTCGGCACGCCCGGGGGGAACAGGTTGGCTTTGAGGAAGCCGCCGACGCCGTGCTTGCGCACGCCCTCGCCGAGGTACATGACGTACACCCACAGCGCCATGATGAGCGGCAGGCCGATGAGCGACGTTCCAGCGATGTTGAGGAACGGGATCACACCGGTCAGGTTGAAGAACACGATGGCGATGAAGAGCGTCGACATGAACGCGACGTACTTCTTGGCACGCTCCTCGCCCATGATCTGTTCGATGATCTGCACGCGCACGAAGTCGACGATCATCTCGACGATGGACTGACCGCGTGAAGGAACGATCTTGGCGTTGCGGGTGACGATCCAGAAGAGGCTGATGAGCACGATGACCGCGACAACGCGGACGAGCGTGATGCGGTTGAACTCGAAGATGGTGCCGCCGAAGAGCAATGCTTCGGGGTCAAGCTCACCAATGCTGGGGGCGTGGAAACCGTCCGTCGAGAAGAGCCACTCAAAGAAGTTGCGCGACGCACCTTCGGAGTCGCCCGGCTCAGACGTGGTGAGCACGCTGGCAGCCAAATTCAGCACTCGCTTCTCTCCCAGAAATGGCGGCAAGGCGCGCACACATGGCGCCTGCGTCTGTGTGGAACTGGTGGCAAGCCTAACCTATGCGGAGCCCGGTTCTGAACTGGATCCGGTGTAAGAAATGCGTGCTTGCTTCACAGCCCGCAGGTCGACACCGAGCGTTGCCACCACAGCGACGATCGCAACGATGCCGAAGGTCGGCCGATGTAGGGCATCTACCTGCGCAAGTGCCAGAAGTCCCACGACGATGACGACCATTTTGGCGAGCCACGATCCACCCACGTAGGTGGCGAAGACATGCGGCTCTTTTCGATAACCGAGGATCATCGCCGCCTGCGTGACAAGACCCGAAATGGCCGCGACGGCCACCGCGGCGAACGCACCCCACACGCCGGCCGCCCCCGCGACGATTCCGCCGACGACGCCACCGACGATCGCGATCGCGCCAAGCACGATGCCCGTCACGCGCAATGCCCAGCGGTATGCCGCGCCTTCTGCTTCGTGAGCCTCAGCCACGTTCTGCCTCCTGTTGTGTACTCGCCTTGTCGGCGACGCCTCGCCCGGCATCTTCTCCAGCACCAGCATCATCCCCAGCCGCAGCGTCGGCGTCGTCCACATGCGTGGAGCCGCTGATGTTGTGCCACACGCGAACCACAAGGCGCCTCACCCCAGGCGAGAACGTGACCGCGGATGCGACAAAGGTGCCGATGATGAGAACTGCGAGTCCCCACCGCATGCGCATGAACACGAGCGACACGGCCGACGCTGACAACACGAGCGTCCACAGCCACAGGACGAACACGGCCCAGCGGTGCGAGTGGCCAAAACGCAAGAGGCGGTGGTGAAGATGGTGAGCGTCGGGCTTGAAGGGTGACTGCCCGCGACCAAGGCGGCGGAAGAAGGCAAGTCCCATGTCGATGAGCGGCACGGCCACCACGGCGAGCGGCAGGATGATCGGCAGGAACGCGGGGATCTGCTCGCGCTGGCTCACAAGGCTCGGGTCGATCTGACCGGTCACGGTGATGGACGCTGCCGCGAAGGTGAGGCCGAGCACCATCGAGCCGGAGTCGCCCATGAAGATGCGCGCCGGATGCACGTTGTGCGGGAGGAAGCCAAGGCAGGCGCCCACCATGACGGCGACGATGACGGTCGCCAGCGACGAGTAGTCGCCTGGCGATGCGCCGCGCGCGATGACGTAGGAGTAGACCATGAAGGCGCCGCCGCCGATGGCGACAACGCCCGCGGCGAGACCATCGAGTCCATCGACAAAGTTCACCGCGTTGATCGCGAGGACGGCGATGACGACGGTCGCGATGAGAGACAGGTAGGAGTCACCGATCGTGCGGCCACCGATGGGCAACGCGACCAGCTGGATGCCACCCCATGCCATGAGGAGAGCCGCAAGAATCTGACCCGCGAGCTTCGCCATCCAGTCGAGGTCCCACACGTCGTCAGCGACACCGATCGCGCACACGAGCGCCGCACCGCCGAGCACAGCCCACGCGGAGTTCGAGACTTCGAAGACGCGCGACAAGAACGGCACCGTGGACGCCACCACAAGTCCTGCGGCGAGCCCAAGGAAGATCGCAACGCCGCCTAGCCGCGCCGTCGGCACCACGTGGACGTCGCGTTCACGCACAGCGGTCACCGCCCCCAGACGAATCGCGAGGTGGCGCATGACAGGCGTGGCGACGTACGTGACAAGCGCCGAGATGACGAGGAGCGCGAGGTAGACCTTCACTCGGCGGCTCCATCGTCAAAGGCGTCAACGCCGGCGATCTCCACGAGGCGCTCCCAGGCCACTCCCCCGTCGCGCACCACCGTGAGGGCGGGACCGGTTGCGTCGACGATGGTCGATGCACTGCCGAGCGGGCTGTCGCCACCGTCGAGGTACACCGACACCGCAGTGCCAAGCTGCTCCTGTGCATTGTCTGCGGTCGTGGCAGGCGGCTCGCCCGTGCGGTTGGCGCTCGTCACGGCGAGTGGGCCGGTCCGTGCGAGCAACGCGAGCGCGGCGCCGTGGTCAGGAACGCGCAAAGCGACAGTCCCGTGGGTCTCGCCCAGATCCCACGCGAGGCTCGGCTGGGCCTTCACGATGACGGTGAGCGGCCCCGGCCACAACGCCTCCATCAGCGCGCGGGCGCTGGCCGGCACGTCGATGGCGAGTCCGTCGACGGTCTGGATCGACGGGATCAAGACCGGTGGGGGCATCTGCCGATCCCGGCCCTTTGCCAGCAGCACCCTCTCCACCGCATCCGGGTTGAAGGCGTCAGCGCCGACGCCATAGACCGTGTCGGTGGGCAGCACCACTACCTCGCCGCGAGACACCGCGTGAACAGCGGCATCGATCGACGGGCCCCACGTGGCGGGATCGAAGCAGGGCAGAATCACGCCCCTTAGTCTGTCACGCGCGCCGAGCGAGAAGGATGCGATCGAGCCCGGCGAGGTCAGGCACCGTCGTCGCACCGAAGAATCCGCCGTGTTCTTCGAGCGCCGCAACTGCATCCGCACCCTGGCTCGATGAGTGCTCCATGACGAAAGTGCCACCAGGCTTCAGCAGCCGGTGAGCGGCCGCCATCACTGCACGCGGAACGTCCAGGCCGTCCATTCCGCCGCCAAACAGAGCGGCGTCGGGATCGTGGCGCGCCTCGGGCTGGGTCGGCGCTTCATGGGGTGGCACATACGGCGGGTTCGAGACGACGACGTCCGCCTTGCCCTCCGCCGACGCCAACACTGCTGCGTCCGTCACGTCGCCTTCCACCACGGTGAGGCGCGCCCTGGCCTCACTCGGCAGGGCGTCGGCATTGCGGTGCAGCCATGCGATTGCCTGTGGTTCGCGTTCGAGCGCGATGACGTTCGCTGTCGCCACCTCCGTCACCACGCTGAGAGCGATCGCCCCGGACCCGGAGCACAGGTCGATGACCAGCGGGGACGCATCCTCCGGCGGGAGGCGAAGAGCGGCATCGATCGCCACCTGGGCCACAATCTCGGTCTCAGGGCGAGGAACAAACACTCCCTCCCCCACCTCAAGCTCGAGAAAGCGGAAGCCAGCAACCCCGGTGATGTGTTGGAGCGGCTCTCGGCGGCGCCTGCGTGCGGTGAGAGCGTCGATCCTGGCGACCACAGCGTCGGCGGCCGACGCGCCGGTCACCATGCCAGTGCGGACGTCACTCGTGGACAGACCTGCGGCATGGGCGACCAAGATGATGGCGTCGGCGTCGGGACTGTCGATGCCTGCCTCGCGCAATCCCGCCGCGCATCGCGCCACGACATCGGCGAGAAGCTGCGCCACGCCTCAGTCCTCGGCGGCGGCCAAGCGAGCGGCCTCGTCGGCGTCGATCGCCGACTGGATGACCGGGCCCAGGTCCCCCGCGAGGACCTGGTCGAGGTTGTACGACTTGTAGCCGGTGCGGTGATCCGCGATGCGGTTCTCAGGGAAGTTGTAGGTGCGGATGCGCTCGGAGCGGTCGACCGTGCGCACCTGTGATTTGCGCATGTCCTGCGCCTCAGCCTCAGCCGCTTCGCGCTGCGCCGCCAACAGGCGAGCGCGCAGAATGCGGAAGGCTGACTCCTTGTTCTGGAGCTGGCTCTTCTCGTTCTGGCAGCTCACCACGATTCCGGTGGGGATGTGTGTGAGGCGCACGGCGGAGTCGGTCGTGTTGACGGACTGGCCACCGGGACCAGACGAGCGGAACACGTCGACGCGCACATCATTGGGGTCGATCTCGACCTCGGAGACCTCTTCGACCTCGGGGTAGACGAGCACACCCGCGGCGGACGTGTGAATGCGGCCCTGCGACTCCGTTGCCGGCACGCGCTGAACGCGGTGAACTCCGCCCTCGTACTTGAGGTGGGCCCACACGCCGTCCTCTGGCTGAACTGTTCCCGCCGCCTTGACGGCGAGCGAGACGTCCTTGTAGCCCCCCATATCGGTGTGGACGGCCTCAAGGATCTCGGTCTTCCACCCTTTGCTTTCCGCGTACTTCATGTACATCTTCAGCAGGTCACCCGCGAACAGGGCCGACTCTTCGCCGCCTTCGCCGGACTTGATCTCGATGATCGCGTCACGAGCGTCATCGGGATCACGCGGAATGAGAATGCGGCGCAAGGTTTCGGTTGCGGCGTTCAGTGCCTGTTCAAGAGCGGGCACTTCACTCGCGAACTCGGGGTCGGCGTCGGCCATCTCCTTGGCTGCCGCCAAGTCATCGGCTGCCGTCGCCCACGCGCGATGCGCCGCGACAACCCGGCCGAGTTCCGCGAACCGCCGCCCGAGCGTGCGGGCGCGACCCGTGTCTGCGTGCACAGACGGGTCGGCGAGCTGACGCTCGATGTCGGCGTACTCCGCCAGCAAAGGCTGGACGGCTGCGAATGCTTCGGCCACGTTGTCGCGGCGTCCCAGCGCTTAGTTCGTCTTGCCGTAGCGCTTCTCGAAGCGCGCGACTCGACCACCGGTGTCCATGATCTTCTGCTTGCCCGTGTAGAACGGGTGGCAAGCCGAGCAGACCTCGACGTTGATCGCACCAGAGGTGACGGTGCTGCGGGTCTCGAAAGAATTGCCGCAGGTGCACGTGACAGTGGTGGCCACGTACTCGGGGTGAATGTCCTTCTTCATGATCTCCCTTAGTGTGCCGCCGGGTCCGCACGCAGATCTTGCGACGGTGAACCGGGAGCGTCTGGACCGTTCACGAACGGACCAGCGAAACAGTGTAACAACACCGCCCTCCCTCAAGCATCCAGCATTCCCGACTCACTCGCGCTGGAAGGCAATGAGGGTCGATNTTGCGGCCAGATCGACCCTGAGTGCCTTCCAGAGGCGGAGACGGGGGCAGTTCTCCACAGATCTGAGACCACACACGCCCCCGGAGGGTCCGAGTTGCGGTGACATAGGCCTGTGCGACGTGTTCCCCTGATTCCCGCTCCGGCCTCTCCATTGGCCGGGTTTCTCGCTTCGCGTCGCCTCGCGATGACGAGTCGGGAGATCGCCTCGGCCTGGGGGCGTTCTCACCTGCGGACCTCGCTGCGCAGAGGCGACGTCACCCGCCTCTTGCCGGACGTCTACGTCGCGACCGTTGCACTTAATGATCACGTCGTCCGAGCGAGGGCCGTGACCATGTGGAAGCCAACCGGCCTCATCACTGGGGTCTCGGCCTTGCGCCTGTACGCGCCCGGCTTCCCGGGACCGGACCTTGCGCGCGCAGACGTGATCGTCCCCGCTGGTCATCACCTGCGCCCTCCGCCATGGGTACNCGCGCACCAAACGGGTCCACTTCGTGGATCCGGCAGGCCCCTCGGCGTGCGTTGCGTGCTTCCCGAACGCGCGCTCCTCGATGCGTGGACCTACTCGTCGGCACCTGATCGACTCGACCTCTTCTACGAAACGTTATGGCGACGCGTGTGCACGTGGACCCAACTGCGCCGCGAAGTTGATCGGGCACCTCGGATCCCCCAACGCGCACTCGTGACTGGGCTCCTCGACGAGTTCGCAGCGGGAGCTACGTCACCTCTTGAGGTCCGAGCGCGTCGCGACGTGTTCCGCGGGAAGGACTTCGCGGACTTTGAACGGCAGGTCTCGATACGGCT
>JGI12420J12819_1001067_pt1 | contig 12580 bp, 7 predicted proteins | sample Passage237A_FD_12819 | JGI IMG/M metagenome (IMG submission 12819) | reverse complement strand
AGGCACGGAGAAGTTGGTAGTGGCCCACGGAATACACGGAGGACACGGAAAAGGGACGGGCGAGGGGGGAGAGAACCCCGAAAGGGCACGAAGGGACACGAATGAAGGGGAGTGAACGGACGCGGAGGGACAGGGATGAGGTTCAGGATTTTTGGGGAAGGGCGCGGGTGTCGTTGACGGTGATGCCGCCGTCGACGAGAAGGGTTTGGCCGGTGACGTAGGCGCTGGCGGCGCTGGAGAGAAAAAGGAGGGCGCCGTCGAGGTCGCCGGTGCGGCCGGGGCGGCGGAGCGGGATTTTGTCGGTGAGGTAGGAGACCCACGCGGCGTCTTCATACATGACGGCGTTTTGGGCGGTTTTGAACCAGCCGGGGGCGAGGCAGTTCACGGTGATGCCGTGCGGGCCCCAGTCGGCGGCGAGGCTCATGGTGAGTTGGCGGACGCCGCCGCGGCTGGCGCCGTAGGGGGCGAGGCCGGCGTAGCCGGCGACGGAGGTGACGGAGCCGATGTTGACGATGCGGCCGGCGGTTTGGCGGGCGATCATCCGGCGGGCGACGGCTTGGGCGACGAAAAAGACGCCGCGGAGGTTTGTATCCAAAATGGTGTTCCAATCCTCCCAGGTGACTTCGAGGGCGGGTTTGCGGATGTTGCAGCCGGCGTTGTTGATGAGGATGTCGAGCGCGCCGAAGTCGCGGTCGATGGTTTCGATCGCGGTGGCGATGCCGGACTCGGAGCGGACATCGAGGGCGACGGGAAAGCAGCGGCGGCCGAGTTGTTCGATGGCGGCGCGGGTGTCGGCGAGCGCGTCGATGCTGCGGCTGGTGATGGCGACGTCGGCGCCGGCGCGGGCGAGCGTGAGGGCGAACTCGCGGCCGAGTCCGCGGCTGGCGCCGGTGACGAGCGCGCGTTTGCCGGTGAGGTCGAAGAGGTCGGGGCGGGTCATGGTTCGAGGATGACTTTCATGTATTTGCCGCCGTCGGGGGCGCTGAGGCGTTGGAACCAGGCGGCGCCTTCGTCGAGGGAGGCGCGGGCGGCGATGAGCGGGGCGACATCGATGATGCGGCGGGCGATGAGATCGATGCAGAGCGGGTATTCGCCGGCGGAGCCGCAGGTGCCGTGGAGGGTGAGCTCGCGGGTGACGGCGCTTTGGAGCGGGAAATCGATTTTGGCGGAGAGGTTGCCGACGAGGACGACGTGGCCGCCGCGGCGGACGAGTTGGATGGCGAGCTGGGTGGTGGGGGCGATGCCGACGACTTCGAAGGTGGCGTCGGCGCCGTGGTGGTTCGTGAGTTTGGCGAGTTCGGTGGGGACGTCGTCGGTGCGGGAGTTGAACGCGTGGGTGGCGCCGAGGGTGCGGGCGAGTTCGAGCCGGGCGTTTTCGAGATCGACGGCGACGATGGTTTTGGCGCCGGCCCAGCGGAGGGCTTGGACGATGAGGAGGCCGATCATGCCGGCGCCGACGACCACGGAGGTGGTGGGCCGATGGGACGCGAGGCGGCCGACGGCGTGGATCGCGATCGAAACGGGCTCGATCATCGCGGCGTGTTCGAAGGAAAGCTCGGGCGGGAGGGCGTGGACGATGCGCTCGGGGACGGCGAGGAACTCGGCGAAGGCGCCGTGTTGTTTGTATTCGGAAGGTGATACGCCGACGACGCGACGGTGGGCGCAGAGATTGATGCGGCCGGCGCGGCAGTCGTCGCATTCGCCGCAGTAGATGGTGGAGTCGAAGGTGACGCGGTCGCCGGGTTTGAAGCGGCGGGCGTTGCGGCCGGTGGCGGCGATTTCGCCGGCGGCCTCGTGGCCCATGATGAGGGGCGGATTGCGCCGGCCGCTGGAGCCGTCCCAGCCGTGGATGTCGCTACCGCAGATGCCGCAGGCGCGGATGCGAATGAGGACTTCGTCGTCGGCGGGAGTGGGCGTGGGAAAGTCTTGAAGTTGGAGAGTCGACGGGGCCGTGAGGACGAGGGCTTTCATTCTGGGGAGGCGGGGCGCGGGGGGAATAGACGAACGGGAGAAGGGCGGGGGTGCAATGGCGGGGGTTGGTCGACTCGGTGACGGAAGAGGGGAATCAACCGCAAAGAACAAAGGGGGCGGCAAATTTCGATGGGGGAGTGGCCGCAAAGAGGCGCAAGAGGCGCGGATGCGGTGCCCAGGAAAGACGCGGAAGGGTTTTGGGGTTGCCCGCGAAATCCGCCCAACGCGCGAAAGGGGGCGAAAGGAAGAGACTGGTGGACTTAACTCGAGGCGCGGGACTCGGAACTTGGAACCGCCGCGTGAAGGGCGGAAGGGCGGCGGGAGAAGAGGGCGCCGAGGCGGAGGCGGGCGCGGTCGAGCCAGAGGTAAACGACAGGAACCGTGTAGAGCGTAAGGAGCTGGCTGACGAAGAGGCCGCCGACGATCGCGAGGCCGAGCGGGCGGCGCATTTCGACGCCTTCGCCGGTGGCGAGGACGAGCGGGAGCGCGCCGAGGAGCGCGGCGATGTTGGTCATCAGGATCGGACGCAGACGGAGGAGCGCGGCTTCGTAGATGGCTTCGCGGGGCGAGCGGCCGTGAGCGCGCTCGGTGGCGAGGGCGAAGTCGATCATGAGTATCGCATTTTTCATGACGATACCGATGAGGAGGAAGAGGCCGAGGAGCGCGATGAGCGTGAACTCGGTGTCGGTGAGCCGGAGCGCGAGGAGTGCGCCGAGGCCGGCGGACGGCAGCGTCGAAAGGATCGTGAGCGGGTGGACGGTGCTTTCGTAGAGGATGCCGAGGACGAGATAGACGGCGACGAGGACGACGAGGATGAGCAGCGGTTGTTTTTGGAGGCTTTGTTGAAACGTCTGCGCGGTGCCGCCGAGCGTGCCCTGGATCTGGGTGGGCAACATGATTTCGGCCATGGCGCGGTCGATGGCGGCGAGGGCTTGTTCGAGCGAGACGCCGGGCGCGAGGGAGAAGCCGACGTTTTCGGAGGCGAACTGGCTGCGGTGGTTCACGCGGTCGTTGACGAGGGAGAAGTCGTAACGCGTGAAGGCGGAGAGCGGGATGCGCTCGCCGTCGCGGCCGATCACCTGGACCTGATCGAGGACGACGGGATCCTGCGTGTATTCCGGCGTGAGCTCCATTACGACGCGGTATTGGTTGAGCGGATTGTAGATCGTGGAGATTTGGCGCTGGCTGAAGGAGTTGTTCAGGACCTGCGTGATCATCTGCATGTCGACGCCGAGACGGCGCGCGGCCTCGCGGTCGATGGTGAGCGTGACCTGTTTCGCGCCCTCGTCGGACGGGCCGTCGACGTCGGTGAGCTCGGGGAGCGTCTGGAGTTTGGTGGCGACCTTGGGCGCCCATTCGCGGAGGAGGCGGAGGTCGTCGGAGAGGAGCGTGAAGTCGTAGGAGCCGGAGTTGCCGGCGCGCGGCATCTGGATGTCCTGCGAGACGCTGAGCCAGAGATTGCCGCCGGGGACGGGCGGGAGGTTGCGGCGGATGCGGTGAACGACCTCGGTGGCGGAGACGCCGCGCTCGCTGAGCGGTTTGAGGCGAATCATCATCCACGCGTTGCTGAGGCCGCCGCCGCCGCCGCTCATGCCGGCGACATCGGCGATGGCGGGATCCTGCAGGAGAATCTGACGGTAGGCCTCGATCTTCGGCTGCATGATTTGAAACGAGAAACCGTCGTCGCCGCGAACCCAGCCATTGAGCTGACCGGTGTCCTGCTCGGGCAGGAAGCCTTTCGGGATGGTGATATACATCGCGATGTTGAGCGCGATGGTGCCGAAGAAAATGAGGAGCATCAGCGTGGGGTGGCGGAGGGTCCACGTGAGCGAGCGAGAGTAGATTTTGCGGACGGCTTCGAAGGAGCGCTCGCTGAGATTGCGGAGGCCGTAGCGGGGGTAGGATGGCTGGGGCGACGAGAGGCCCACGCCTTCCGCCACAGGTCGTTTTGATTTCAGCCAGCGGGAGCAGAGACTGGGGGTGAGGGTGAGGGAGACGGCGAGCGAGACGAGCATCGCGGCGGCGAGCGTGATGGAGAACTCGCGGAAGAGCCGTTCGACGAGGCCGCCCATGAAGAGGATCGAGATGAAGACGGTGACGAGGGACAGGTTCATCGCGAGAAGCGTGAACCCGACTTCGCCGGCGCCGCGGAGGGCGGCGCGAAGCGGCGACATGCCGTCTTCGATGTGGCGCGAGATGTTTTCCAGGACGACGATGGCGTCGTCGACCACGAGGCCCGCGGCGACGATGAGCGCCATGAGCGAGAGATTGTTCAGCGAGAACCCGTAGAGATACATGATCGCGAACGTGCCGATGAGCGACACGGGGATCGCGAGCGAAGGGATGAGCGCGGCGCGGGCGTTGCCGAGGAAGAGGAGGACGACGAGCATCACGAGCCCGGCGGCGAGGATGAGGGTGAAACGCGCTTCGTGGAGCGTGGCGCGAATGCCGGGCGAGCGGTCCATGATGACCTCGAGGTGGGCGTCGCCGGGCAGGAGCGCGCGGAGGCCGGGGAGCTGGTCCTTGATGTTGTCGATCGTGGCGACGATGTTGGCGCCGGGCTGGCGCAGCACCATGAGGAGAACGGCGGGGCGGTGGTTGTGGAAGCCGCTCGCGTAGCGGTTTTCGACGGAGTCGGTGACGGTGGCGACGTCGCTCAGGCGGACGGGTGCGCCGTCCTTGTAACGGATGATGAGCGGACGGTATTCGGCGGCGCGACGGAGCTGGTCGCTGGTCTGGACCTGCCAGTGGCGTTCGCCGGCCTCGATCATGCCGCGCGGGCGGAGCGAGTTGGTTTGGTTGATGGCGCGGCGGACCTCGTCGAGCGCGATGCCGTGGTGCGCGAGGGCGTTGGGGTTGAGTTGAATGCGAACGGCGGGGAGCGAGCTACCCCAAACCTGGACTTCGCCGACGCCGTTAACTTGGGAAAGTTTCTGGGCGAGGATGGTGGAGGCGAGGTCGTAGAGTGCGCCGGGGGCGAGGTTGGGCGAGCTGAGCGCGAGGCCGAGGATGGGCGCCTGCGAAGGGTTGATTTTGCGGTACTCGGGTTGCGCGGCATGCCGGACGGGAGTTGTCCGCGGGCGGCGTTGAGCGCGGCCTGGACGTCGCGCGCGGCGTCGTCGATGTCGCGATCGAAATCGAATTCGAGGGTGATGTTGCAGGAGCCTTGGCTGCTGTTGGAGCGGATGCCGGTGATGCCGGCGATGCTGCCAAGGGCGCGTTCGAGCGGCGTGGCGACGCTCGATGCCATCGTTTCGGGGCTGGCGCCGGGCAGGTTCGCGTAAACCTGGATCGTCGGAAAATCGACCTGCGGAAGCGGCGCGACGGGCAGCAGCGTGTAGGAAAGCGCGCCGAGGAGAACGATCGCGATCGCGATGAGCGCGCTGGCGATGGGGCGGCGGATGAAGGGGCGGGAGAGGTTCATCGGCGCGGGGCTGGGTGAGTGCGGGGCGGTTGAACACTCCCCGCCCTGTCGGGCACCCCTCTGGTGGAGGGGACTTCGGCTGCGGGGCGGGCGCAGTGCCGCGGGCGGGCGACGGGCGTCTTCATCGCGCGAGTGCGGGTTGGGGGTCGGCGGGGACGGCGCGCTTTTCGTCGGTGGGGCGCGGGCGGCGGCGNCCGAGGCGNTCGAAGAAGAGATAAACNACNGGCGTGGTGAAGAGCGTGAGAACCTGGCTCACGAGCAGGCCGCCGACCATGACGAGGCCGAGCGGTTGACGGAGTTCGGCGCCCGAGCCGGTGGACAACATGAGCGGNAGCGCGCCGAAGAGGGCGGCGAGCGTCGTCATGAGAATCGGNCGGAAGCGAAGAAGCGCGGCTTGGCGGATGGCGGCGACGGGAGAGAGTTTTTCGCGGCGTTCGGCTTCGAGGGCGAAGTCGATCATCATGATGCCGTTTTTCTTCACGAGACCGATGAGGAGGATGATGCCAATGACGGCGATCATGTCCAAAGGCTGGTCGGTGACCCACAGCGCGAGCAACGCGCCGACGGCGGCGGAGGGGAGCGTGGAGAGAATCGTGATCGGATGGATCGCGCTCTCGTAGAGGACGCCGAGCACGATATACATCGTGATGACCGCGGCGAGAATCAGCCAGAGCGTGCTCGAGAGCGATGAGCGGAACGCGTGCGCGGCGCCTTGGAAACGGAGTTCGATCGACGGCGGCAGTTCGAGATCGCGCGCGGCCTGTTCGATGGCGGCGACGGCTTCGCCGAGCGACGCGCCCTCGCCGAGATTGAAGGAAATGGTGGCGGCGGGGAATTGGCCGACGCGATTGAGAAGGAGCGGCGCGCGGCGTTCGACGACCTGGCCGACGCTGGCGAGGGGAACGGGCGCCCCGCGGGCGGGGTTGACGAAAATGCGTTCGAGCGATTCGGGGCCGTCGACGAGGCGCGGGTCGACTTCGAGGATGACGCGGTATTGCGAGGCCTGGGTGAAGAGCGTGGAGATCTGGCGCTGGCCGAAGGCGCTGTAGAGCGCGTCGTCGATATCCGCGACGCTGATACCGAGTCGGCTGGCGGCGTCGCGGTTGATTTCGAAGAACGCCTGGAGACCGCGATTCTGGAGATCGCCGGCGACGTCGCTGAGCGCGGGGTTTTGGCGGAGGTGATCGACGAAGCGCGGCACCCATTCGTGGAGCAGGTCCTCGTCGGGCGTCGTGAGCATGAACTGGAATTGGGTGCGGCTGACGCGGTCCTCGATCGTGAGCTCCTGCACCGGCTGCATGTAGAGCGTGATGCCGGGGACCTCGCGGGCGCGCTCGCGGAGACGCTCGATGATTTCGGTGGCGGATTCGCTGCGCTCGTCGTGCGGGAGCAGGTTGATGAGCATGCGGCCGCTGTTGAGGGTGGCGTTGGTGCCGTCGACGCCGATGAAGGACGAAAGGCTGCGGACCACGGGATCCTCGAGGATCTTGGCGCCGAGCGCGTGCTGGCGCTCGGCCATGGCGGAGAACGAAATCGACTGCGGCGCCTCGGTGACGGCCTGGATGGCGGCGTTGTCCTGAACGGGGAAGAAGCCCTTCGGGACGGCGAAGTAGAGCAGCGCGGTGACGGCGAGGGTGGCGACGGTGGCGAGGAGCGCGAGGCGCTGGTGGGCGAGCACCCAGTCGAGCCAGACGCCGTAGCGTTCGATGACCCGGTCGAGGAAGCCGGGTTGGTCGGGCGAGTGCGCGTGCGTGTGCTTGAGCATGCGCGCGCACATCATCGGCGTGAGCGTGAGCGAGACGACGAGCGAGATGAGGATCGAGACGGAGAGCGTGATCGCGAACTCGTGGAAGAGCCGGCCGACGACGTCGCCCATGAAGAGCAGCGGGATGAGAACGGCGATGAGCGAGAGCGTGAGCGAGACGAGCGTGAAGCCGATCTGCGAGGCGCCCTTGAGCGCGGCCTCGAGGGTGGAGTATCCTTCTTCCCGATACCGGGCGATGTTCTCCATCATCACGATCGCGTCGTCGACGACGAAGCCGGTGGCGATGGTGAGCGCCATGAGCGTGAGGATGTTGAGCGAGTAACCGGCGAGATACATCACGCCGAACGTGCCGATGAGCGAGAGCGGGACGGCGATGCTGGGGATGATCGTGGCGGAGAAATCCTTCAGGAAGAGGAAGGTGACGAGAACGACGAGGCCGACGGCGAAGACGAGCTCGTGTTGAACGGAACGGACGGAGGCGCGGATGCTCTGGGTGCGGTCGCTGAGGACGGTGAGTTGAACGGACGCGGGGAGGCTCGCGGAGAGCTGCGGCAGCATGGCCTGCACGCGATCGACGACCTCGATGACGTTGGCGCCGGGCTGGCGTTGGACGTTGATGAGGACGGCGGGAAGGGTGTCGGCCCACGCGGCGAGACGGCGGTCTTCGGCGGCGTTGGTGATGGTGGCGACGTCGCCGAGGCGGAGCGGGGCGCCGTCCTGCCAGGCGATGATGAGATCGCGGTATTCCTCGGGCGAACGAAGCTGGTCGTTCGCGTCCATGAGGATGCTGCGAACCGGACCGTCGAAGCTGCCCTTCGGCTGGTTGACGCTTGCGGAGGAAATGGCGGCGCGGATGTCGGAGAGGTTGAGACCGCGCGCGGCGAGTTCGGCGGGGTTGACCTGGACGCGGACGGCGGGGCGTTGACCGCCGGCGAGGCTGACCATGCCGACGCCGGGGATTTGCGCGAGTTTCTGGGCGATGCGCGTGTCCACCAAATCATGCACGCGCGGGAGCGGCATGGTGGCGGAGGTGACGGCGAGGGTGAGGATGGGGGTGTCGGCGGGGTTGACCTTGCGGTAAACGGGTGGCGCGGGGAGGTCGTTGGGGAGGAGGTTGTCGGCGGCGGCGATGGCGGCCTGGACCTCCTGCTCGGCGACGCTCATGGAGATCTCGAGCGAGAATTGTAGTGTAATTACGGATGCGCCGCCGGAGCTGGACGACGACATTTGCGAGAGGCCGGGGATCTGGCCGAAGCGGCGCTCGAGCGGAGCGGTGATGGCGCTGGCGGTGACGGCGGGGCTGGCGCCCGGGTAGAACGTGAAGACTTGGATCGTCGGGAAGTCGACTTGCGGAAGCGCGGCGACCGGCAGGAGGCGATAGGCCATGATGCCGGAGAGGAGCAGCGCGATCATCAACAAGGTGGTCGCGACGGGGCGCTGGATGAAAGGGCGGGAGAGATTCATCGAATACGGGGAAGGCGAAGAGCGCGAAAAAAGCTCGGATTGTTCGCGCGAATGGTGGGCGGGCGTCGCCCTGGATTCTTCGCTTCGCTCAGGATGACAAACGTGAAGGTGACAGGCAGGAGGTGAATGGATGCGCGGCGGAAAGAGCCCGACCGGATGTCGGGTTCATTTACGGCGCGGCGGCGGGGATGGCGGCGGTGGGCGCGGCGGAGGATGGCGCGGGCTCGTTGGAAATGACGACGTTGCTGCCCTCGCGGAGGCGATCGAGGCCTTCGAGGACGACGGCATCGCCGGGATTGAGGCCCTGGGTGATCGCCTGCAGCGTGCCGCTGAGCGGGCCGAGGACGACGTCGCGGATCGCGGCCTTGTTGTTTTCGTCGACGATATAGACGTAGGTGCCGCGGGAGCCGAACTGGACGGCGGCGGACGGGATCACGATGGCGTTTTCGAGGGTGCGAACGCGCATGCGGACGTTGACGAACTGGTTGGGGAAAAGGCGTTCGTCGTCGTTGGCGAACTCGGCCTTGAGCCGGAGCGTGCCGGTGGCGGGGTCGATTTGGTTGTCGAGGGTTTTGAGCAGACCGGTCGCGAGGATGGCCGTCTCGTTGCGATTCCAAGCTTCGACGACCATGGTTTCGCCGGCTTGGTAGGGCTCGAGGACGGACGCGAGATCGACCTCGGGGATGGTGAAGGTGACGGAGATCGGGCGCGTCTGCGTGATGACGACGATGCCGTTGGCGTCGGATTGGCGAACGAGGTTGCCGGCGTCGACGCGGCGGAGGCCGGCGCGGCCGGAGATGGGGGCCTCGACGCGGGTGTAGGCGAGCTGGAGGCGGGCGTTGTCGACCTCGGCCTGGTCGGCGGCGACGGCGCCCTCGCGTTCGGCGACGAGCGCCTGCTGGATGTCGAGCTGCTGCTGGGTGACGAGGTTTTGCGTGTAAAGATTTCGGATACGCTCGAGATCGCTGCGGGCGCTTTCGAGGCGGGCGAGATTCTGGCGGAGTTGTCCCTCGACCTGCGCGAGCCGGATGCGGTAGGGCGCGGGATCGATTTCGGCGAGGACGGCGCCCTGCTCGACGCGCTGGCCTTCCTCGAAGGCGACGCGGAGGAGCTGGCCGTCGACCTGCGGTTTGACGGTGACGGTGTTGAGCGGCGTGACGCTGCCGATGGCCTTGAGGTGGACGGGAAGGTCTTCGCGGCGGGCGGCGACGGTGCGGACCGGAACCTTGAGGGGGAATTCGGTGCCGGCCCAGGCGGGCTGCGGGTAGCGCGGACGCTGAGGTTTCGAGCGGAACCCGAAATGCCAGGTGGCGGCGGCAAGCGCGCACGCGACGGCGGCATACAGGAACCAGCGGCGGGCGCGGGAAAATTGACTGGGACGATCGGACATCGGCGGCTATGACGAGCGCGACAGCAGAAGGCTACGGAACAAATTCGCGCGTTTGCTGTGTGGCGGATCGAAGACAGTTGGCGCGGGGGAGCGGCGTGCAATCACCGGCGGCGATTCCGGATCGGATATTAGGGCGATTCCGGTAGCGATGTGCATTTGCTTTTCGTGACGCGGGCGGCACGGTGCGCGACCCCATCGACGCAACTGGCACAGCGTCGCCGCGCGGATAGCCCCATGCATTTTGCCGAAATCACTTTTGGACCCGACCGGTTGGATGAGCTGACGCAGCTCGAGCTGCGGGTGGCGAAACGGGCGGACGAGTTGTGGCGGCTGACGCGCGGGGCGCGGCCGGACCGGGAGTTATGGCAGCAGGCGGAGGCGGAAATCTGGCAGCAGGGGCCCGGCCGGCCGGCCGGAGGCGGCGGAAGCGAGCCGGCGGGCGATCACGTCGCGGCGCGGGCCGGGTGACGCAATCCGTTGTATTTGAACTTTGGACACGGGGACGGCGCGCGGGGCTCGCGCTTGACTCGGTGGGGGGCGGTGCCTCGATGGCGTTTTCGTGGCGCGGCTCTTCTCCCAACTTACGCGTTCGGTCAGAGGGCGGCTTAGCTTGCTGGTGGCGGCGGTGTTGCTGCCGGCGGCGGTGCTGGTGGGCTGGTTGATCCACCAAAGTTACCGGAACGAACGACATACGCTCGAGCGACACCTGCTGGGGGCGGCGCAGGCGACCTCGCTGCTGGTGGATGCGCATGTGGCGGAGCGGCGGGCGCTGTTGCAGGGCCTGGCGACGTCGGGCCGTTTGCAACGGGACGAAGTGGCTTCATTTCGCACGCAGGCGGAGCTGGTGGTGCCGGGCCCGAACGAGTGGATCGTGCTGATCGACGCGGAAGGACAGCAGTTGATGAACACGGCGCTGCCGCCGAACGCGCCGCTGCCGCGGATTTCGTTTCGCCCGGAGTTCAAGACGACGGCGGAGAAAGGGCTGACGTATGTGTCGAATGTCACGCGCGGGCCGGCGGTGGGGAAGCCGGTGCTGTTCGTGGCGATCCCGATTTTTCGCGATGCGGAGCTGCGCTACACGCTGAATTTCGCGATGGAGCCGGAGGTGTTTGCGCCGGTGTTGTATCGCGGCGGCGCGGAGAAGTCGTGGCTGGTGAGCCTGGTCGATCGCGAAGGCACGATCGGAGCGAGGACGCGCAACGCGGCGGAACTCGTGGGCCGGAAGGGGAGCGAGGAGATGATCCGGCTGATTGCCTCGCGGCAATCGGGGGTGGTCGAAAGCGTGACGCTCGACGGTGTGAAGAGCATCACGAGCTTTGCGCGCTCGGGCACGACGGGCTGGACGGTGATCGTGGCGGCGCCGGCGGAGCAGGTGTTTGCGTCGGCGGAGCGCCTGCTGCTGGTGACGCTGGCGGTGGCGTTGTTGCTGGGCGGCGTGGCGTCGCTGGTCGCGTGGTGGGCGGGTCGCGGGGTGGTGGTGGCGGTGCAGTCGCTCGTGGCGGGCACGGAGGCGGTGGGGCAGGGGCGCGTGCTGATCGCGGGCGAAACCGGTATCGCGGAAACCGATACGGTGTTCCGTGCGTTGCAGGAAAGTTCGGCGAAGCTGGCGGCGCGCGAGACGGATTTGTTGCAGGCGAATCTGGCGTTGAGCGCGACGGCGCGGGAGTTGCGGGAAAAACAGAATCGGCTCGATGCGGCGCTGCGGGCGTCGGGCACGGGGACCATCGTGTGGCATCCGCGCTCGGGGGCGTTTCAGTCGGACGAAGGTTTCAATGTCTTACTCGGCGTGGGGCCGGAGCGGCCGTTGCGGACGCTGGACGATTTTCTGGCGCTGGTGCATCCGGAGGACCAGGCGCGGGTGCGTGAATCGATCGAGCGCGGCGCGCAAGGCACGGACGAGTTTGCGAGCGAGTTTCGCGTGGTGCGGCCGGATGGGGCGGTGCGCTGGTTGAGCGGGCGCGGGCGCGCGAGCGGGGCGCCGAACGACGACGCGGTGGCGGCGGCGTGCGTGGATGTGACGGAGCGGAAAGCGGCGGAAACGGAGATCGCGCGCACGCGCGACGTGGCGCTCGCGGCGGCGCGGGCGAAAGATGAATTTCTCGCGGCGCTGTCGCATGAGCTGCGGACGCCGTTGAATCCGGTNTTGTTGGTGGCGAGCGATGGCGCGCANCGCGGGGAGTTTCCGCCGGCGGCGCGGGAGGCGTTTGCGATGATCGCGAAAAACGTGTCGCTCGAGGCGCGGTTGATCGACGACCTGCTCGACCTGACGCGGATCACGGAAGGAAAGCTGTCGCTCGATCTGCGAGTCGTGGATGTGCACGACGTGTTGCGGGAGGCGATCGAGACGGTGCGCGCGGATGCGGCGCAGAAGTATCAAGCGCTGGAACTCGCGCTCGACGCGAAGACGCCGTTGGTGCGCGGGGATCCGACGCGGCTGCAGCAGGTGTTTTGGAATCTGTTGAAGAACGCGGTGAAGTTCACGCCGACGCACGGGCGGGTGAGCGTCGTCACGCGCATCGCGGCGGACGGCTGCGTGGAGATCGAAGTGTCGGACACGGGCATCGGA
>JGI12420J12819_1001063_pt1 | contig 12594 bp, 13 predicted proteins | sample Passage237A_FD_12819 | JGI IMG/M metagenome (IMG submission 12819) | reverse complement strand
GGCCAGAGTGGCTCGAAGTGGGCGACGAGCCTGCCGTCACCACTCGTGTCGCCGCGGCCGCGATCGAGGCCGCCAAGAAGGGGTCCGACGCTGTGGCCGACGCCGCGAAGAAGGGATCCACTGTTGTGGCAGGGGCGGCGAAGAAGGGATCCGGGGTCGTGGCCGACGCTGCGAAGAAGGGTTCTGGAGCGGTCGCCGGGGGAGCGAAGAAGCTCGGATCGGCGGCGAAGGACGCCGCGGGAACCGTCGCCGCGAAGGTCAAGAAAACTGACCCCACGGATTAGGGATCAGGGCCGGTCCTGGGCTACTATGGCATTCGCTCTTTCGAGAGCAGCGGGGCTGTGGCGCAGCTGGTAGCGCACCTGCATGGCATGCAGGGGGTCAGGGGTTCGAGTCCCCTCAGCTCCACCCAAAGTGTCTTACGGGAACACGCGACATCAATAGATGTTGGGTGTTCCCGTTTGGCGTTCTTGCCTCCGGTGCCTCTGGCTGCCTCGCCGACGATGGTGGCGAACGGCTCAGCCAGGCGCGGGCGTAGCTGCTCATCGTCAGTGATCTCCAGCCGGTCGTAGAAAGCCTGGTTCGCGAGCCTGCGGTTTCCATCGTCTGAGTGTGTATAGGCACGGTGCGCTTCGGTGAGGAGGCGCAGCGAGTCGTGGAGGAACGCCCGCGCTCCTGCGTGGTGTTCGTCATGCTGGGCGAGGCGCTGCTCGATGTCGGCAAGACCTGCACGGATGCGGTCTTGGTGTCGCTTCAGCGTCGGCAAGTCGATCGCATCGGCGAAGTGTGCCGCGAGAAGCTTGTCGCTCTCTGCTTCGAGGCGCGTCCGATTCGCGGTGAGGTCAGCGAACTCCTGATCCCGACCAGTGCTCTGCTCATCGAATGCAGCATCGACCTCTGCAGCGAGGTGCCAGTAGTCGGCGTCGCTGATCGTGATCTGCCGGTAGGAGTCCTCGACCAGCCGTTCGGCAACCTGGACGGGCACAGCACGGCGGGTGCAGGCGGTCTTCTTCGCGGCGCGACCCGAACAAATGAAGTAGGCGTAGGTGGTGCCGCGCGGGTTGGTGGCGAAGTCCAGCAGCATCCGCGACCCGCAACTTCCGCAGTGCAGCAGACCTTTCAGGTGGTGCGCGTGCGTGACGTGCCGCGTCATCCTGGCATTGCGGGCCTTGAGCAGCGATTGCACCTGATCGAACAGTGCAGGCTCGATAAGCGGATCGTGCGCGCCGGGATGCAGGGCTCCCTTGTAGCGGATCACTCCCGCGTAATAGGGGTTCGTCAGTAGCTTGTAGAGCGTGTTCTTCCCCAGTGGCTTCGACGGTCGCTTCGGCGAGGGCACCGTGGTCAGCCCGCGCGCGGAGAGATCACGCAACAGCCCGGTGACCGAGGTCTCGCCCTTCGCGTAGGTCTCGAACGCCCACCGGATCAGCAGCGCACGCTCGGGATCAACCTCGACGGTGCGAATCTCCCGTCCTGCCTCGTCGGTCTTGCGGACGTTGAGGTAGCCGACCGGCGCACGCATCGGTGTACCGCCCTGAGCAAGCTTCTGCGTCAGCCCCTTGGTTACTTCAGTAGCGAGGTTGCGGCTGTAGAACTCCGCGATGGACGACATGATGCCGTGGACGAGCATCCCGGATGGCGTCTGGTCGATTGACTCCGTCGCCGACACCAAGGTGACGCCTGCGGCGAGGAGGGCTTCGTGAATCTTCACGTCGTCGGCGCGGTTGCGTGCGAGCCGGTCGAGCTTGTGCACGATGCAGAATGTCACCCTGCTTGCGGCGATGAACGCGAGCATCTCCTGCAATCCGTCGCGATCCGCCGACCGCGCCGACTCGCCCGCGTCCACGAACTCCCGCACGACCTTCGCGCCCAGCTCGTCGGCCTTCCTCGCGTTCGCTTCGCGCTGAGCGGGGATGGAGAAGCCTTCCTCAGTGCCACCGCGCTCGGCCTGCTCCCGCGTCGAGACACGCAGGTAGGACACCGCGAGCAGCACTGGGGCATCCGCCTCAGTGCTGGTGTCGGTGGTGATGGTGGTGCTCATGGTGGCCTCCTTCGCTGGATGAGGGTCGTCAACTGGTTGAAGTGGTACCGGGCGACGGTGGTGGAAAATGTCCACCACCGTCGCGTCGTGCGGAGCGGTCGCCTTCGCGGTCACGGCGTCCCGATGATTCGGGTCCGATGCCGTCGGGAAGGGCCAGACTGTAGGGGTCGGGCTCGCCATTGATCCAGGCGCGATGCCTCGTGTCGGCGATCCCAAGCACCCACGCGACGAGCTTGGCCAGGTCAGGCTCGCCGCGCCGCGTCGCGCGCAGCCGCAGGTTCCTCGCATCAGAGTTCATGCCAGGTAGGTGCGCAGCACTTCCCAAAACGCGAGCACCCCGGCGAATTGCCGCCCGCCGTACGATCCACTTCCGAGGGGGCACGCCTCTTGCAGATCGAGGTCCGTACTACTCCGTATGTAATTGTCTTTGCCGTCAGACTACGCCTCTTCACGGTCCGGGAACAGGTAGAACGCGATCTTCGGCAACCTGACCAGCCCGCGCCCAAGCGCGGCAGTGAAGAGTTCTTCAGCGAGGTGTTCGAACTCCGGAGCAAGGAAGCTCGCGGCCGCGTCAGCAACCTCGGGGTCTTCGGCAGGGTCGTCGGCGCGGAGCATCACGATGATCGCCGCGCGGATGTCGTCACACCAGTCCTGTGTCGCCTGCGCGAGTGGTTTTATCGCCCCCGCCACCCCGTCAGCCATGAGCCGGATCAGCGCCTGACCTTCGCGACGGTCGAACAGACGATCGAGCGCGGCCACGATGTGTTCCCGCACCGCCTCAACCTCGGCACCGTGAGGTGTCGGGGTGCCGTCGAGGAACGCGAGCGTGCTTGCCCGCATGTGGCTGATCGCATCCAGGGCGAGGCCTTCCTTCCCCTTGCCGGGGAAGTGGTGGTACATGCTGCCTTGCCCGATACCGGAGCGTTGCTGGATCATCATCGGGCTCGTCGCCTCGAACCCGCGCTCCGACAGCAGCTTGCATGTCGCAGCCACGAGCTTCTGCTTCGAGTCATACGCCGGACGCCCCGGCCCCCGCCGCTTCTCCACCCTCGCCACGCTCCTCACCGCTATGCAGCCACACCCGGCTGCGCCGCCCAATTCCATACAGAGTAGTACGGACCTCGATCTGCAAGACGCGTGATGGTCCAGGAACGGTCCTTGCGACGGGCCAAATCGAGAAGCTGCGGTGCCCCGGATGTTGTTGTCCGCTGCCCGCGGTCTGCGTGTTCCCCGTGGCGTGTCAGTGGCCACGGATACGATGGGAGGGTGTTGATGGCGGACCTGTTGAGTGTCGCCGAGAGCGAGCGTGTCGCCGCCCTCGGCGGGCTTGACGCGCGCACGCAGAGCGAGCTCGGGCAGTTCTTCACGCCCGCAGTCGCCGCCCAGCTGATTGCCTCGATTCCGCGCCTGCCCGAGCGCGGGACGTTGCGTGTGCTCGACCCTGGCGCAGGCTCAGGCGTGCTTGCCGCCGCGCTCGTCAGCCGTGCCCTCACAGAACGGCCGGAGCTGTCGATTGAGATCGTCGCCGTCGAGCGCGACCCTTTCGTTCTGCCAAGCCTCCGGGCAACGCTTACGGCATGTGAACAGGCTGGTGGTGGCCGAGTCCACGCTAAGGCAGTCGAAGCGGACTTCATTCTCGACTCCGTCGGCTTGGATTCTTCGCTCAACCTTGACGGCCAGTTCGATCTCGTGATCGAGAACCCTCCGTACGGGAAACTTGCGGTATCGAGCGCGCATCGGACGGCCATGCGTGCTGCCGGGGTCGATGCACCGAACCTGTACGCGGCGTTTCTCTCCCTGTCAGTGGCGGCGCTTCGGGAAGGTGGGCAGCTGGTGGCGATCACTCCCCGCTCGTTCTTCAACGGCCCGTACTTCGGCGCGTTTCGTGCTCATTTGCTCGACTCGATCGCTCTCGATCGGGTGCACGTTTTCGACTCCCGCTCCACGGTGTTCGCCGACACCGGCGTTCTCCAGGAGAACGTGATCTTCGCTGGAACGCGCGGCGCGGCTCCGGGTGTTGTTGAACTTTCCGTCAGCCGTGACCACACTGACGGTGTCTCAACCCGCGCCGTCGCGTACGACGAGGTCGTGTTCCCCAACGACCCCAACCGATTCATCCGCCTTGCGACCGACGCCGAAGACACGGCTGTCGCCGAGGTTGTGCTTTCCCAGCCATGTTCCCTGACCGATCTCGGTGTGCAGGTCTCAACCGGTCGCGTGGTCGATTTCCGGTCGCGCCATGCGCTCAGTGCTGTCGATCGACCCGGCGCTGCGCCGCTGATCTATCCAGGCAACCTCCGAGACGGAAGCGTTGTCTGGCCGAGAGAAATCCGCAAGCCGCAGTGGTTCCACCCGGCCGACGACAAGGATCGTGGGATGCTCCTGCCGGAGGGCTGGTACGCGATCGTCAAGCGATTCAGCGCGAAAGAAGAACGCCGACGAATCGTCGCTTCGGTCTGGTCCCCACTGGACCACCCCGGCGAGGTGGCGTTCGAGAACCACCTCAACGTCTTCCACATCGGCGGTCACGGCATGGACGAGGACCTCGCCAAAGGAATCACCGTATGGCTCAACTCGTCGATCATCGACAAGTTCTTCCGCACCTTCTCCGGTCACACTCAGGTCAACGCCACCGACCTTCGAACCCTCCGGTTCCCCACCGCCGACACACTGCGCGACCTCGGACGCAACTCCGTCGCGTCCCAGCTGGAGGTTGACTCCCTGGTCAAGGAGCTGATCGCCGCATGAACGAGCTGAACGACGCCGCGCATGAGCGCGTGGAGGATGCTCGGATTATTCTTGAAACGCTCGGTATGGATGCCGAGCGCAGCAACGAGCGATCAGCGCTGGTGCTGCTGGCGCTTCTGAAACTCACACCCTCCGAGTCGTGGTCCGAAGCTGCCAATCCGATGCTCGGCACGCGCGCGATCATGGACTTCATCCGCGACGAGTACGGCAAGGACTACGCACCGAACACCCGTGAGACAGTTCGGCGGTTCACGCTGCATCAGTTCGTGGAAGCACAGCTCGTCGTGCAGAACCCCGACCAGCCGCAGCGACCCATCAACTCCCCGAAGTGGAACTACCAGGTCACCGCCGAGGCATTGGACGTGCTGCGCGCCTACGACACCGAGGAATGGCCGGCCGCGGTCGATCGGTACCTCGCCGAGCTGCCGGGGCTCAAGGCCCGGTACGCGGCGGCGCGCGAGATGGATCGCATCCCGCTCACCCTCCCAGATGGGTCGATCTTCACCCTGACGCCGGGCGGCCAGAACGTCCTACTCAAGGCGATGGTCGAAGACTTCTGCCCTCGCTTCACCCCAGGTGGACAGGTGCTGTACATCGGCGACGCAGGCGACAAGTGGGCACTCTTCGAACGCGACACCCTGGCATCGCTCAAGGTGAAGGTCGATCAGCACGGCAAGATGCCCGACCTCGTTATCTATCTACCAGATCGTAACTGGCTCGTGCTCCTGGAAGCCGCCAGCTCACACGGTCCCGTCGACTCCAAACGGCAAGCCGAACTCGCCGAGCTGTTCGCAGAGTCAACGGCCGGACTCGTCTACGTCTCGTGCTTCCCCGACCGAGCCGAGTTCCGCAAGTACGTCGACAAGATCGCCTGGGAATCCGAAGTCTGGTGCGCCGACCACCCCACACACATGATCCACTACAACGGGGAGCGCTTCCTCGGCCCCTACCTGTAGCTTCAGCTTGGCCCGGAGGCCGCTTGAGTTCGGCTTGCAAACCGTCCCATACAGCCTGGTCGGTCGTGCAGACGAACTCAGCGACGCACACCCAACGTCTGGCAGAATGGGGACGTCCGACGTTTTGAAGCAGATTGGAGCCGAAGGTGGCTGACGACGCAGGCAGTAAGGTCCCGTACCTTCAGGCCCACGGCAATATCAAGAAGGCGCTCGACAAGATCACGAACGCGACCGTGCCGCCGAAGTTCACCCAGGACTTCCTCGCAACGACTCTGGACATGCCCGGCGGCGGTGCCCGTCCCGTGATCAAGTTCCTCAAGCGAGCGGGGTTCCTCGCTTCCGACGGCACGCCGACCGATCTGTACAAGCAGTTCCGCAACCAATCACAGCGGGGTGCTGCTGCTGCTCAAGGACTGCGCAACGCATACGCGGAGCTCTACGTCGCGAACGAGTACGTCCACAACGCGAACGACAAGGACCTCAAGGGCCTCATCGTCCAGGTTACGGGGCTGGAACAAGACTCGAAGCTTGTGCCCGCCATGGTGGGGTCCTTCAAGGCGCTTAAGGAGTACGCCGACTTTGAAGCAGGAGGCGTCGAACTCGATCAGCAACCGCAAGATGAGAACAATGGGAACAACGGAGACTATCAACGTCCGCCGCTCGGCATCCCGGCGCATGGCAGCCTTCAACTCGGCTACACGATCAACCTCAATCTTCCGGCGACGACCGACATCGCTGTATTCAATGCAATCTTCAAGAGTCTTCGCGAGCACCTTCTCTGATGGCAAAGAACGAGAGCCTAAAGGTCTTCCTTTTGACTGCGCAACTGATCGAGGAAGACTTGGATGCGATCGAGCGCGATCTCGCTCTGGATCTTGGGCGCGATCGTGTCACTGCAACGGGAGAAGCGGCTGACTACTACCCGCAGATCGAACATGCCTTCCGAGCGGAAGCAAAAGCTATGGCACCTCACTACGAGGTCTTCTATTCGCTGGAACGCACGATCCGCACGCTCGTTGCCGAGTCGCTTGATGCCGCCGATGGGCCAACCTGGTGGAACGACCCGAACAGGGTGCCACAGAAAATCAAGGATGACTGTGAGAGTCGGCTGAAGAAGGAAGAGGACACGGGAGTCACCCTTCGCTCAGACAACCCGCTGGACTTCTCGACTTTTGGCGAGCTGGGGCAGATCATCACTAGCAACTGGGACGTGTTCGGCTCACTCTTCAAGAGCGAGAAAGCCGTCACCCGGATCATGGCGAACTTGAACACGCTGCGCGGGCCGATCGCGCACTGCACCCTGCTGGCGGAAGATGAGATCGTTCGCCTTCGCCTCACAGTTCGCGACTGGTTCCGCCAGATGGAGTGATCCGTCGGCAGGGGATCGACTGCCACGGGTCTTGACCCAAACCGTGGCGCGATGCACGCCGAACTGCGCGGCCAGCACAGTCACGCTGCTGTCCTTCGCGCGGGCTGTTCGCATAGCGTCCACTTCCTGCTCCGTCAGCGGTGTTCGAGTGCGTCTCCTTGGCTCTGCCGACGCAGCAATAACTGAGCCGTTGGGCTCACCCACGGACTCGACGGCGACCCCAGACCCTTGATTCCACGCGGAAACAAGCCTCTCGACCCGTGGTCGCCTGTTCCCGCAGCGTTCCATTGCGTCCACTCTGGTTGAGACAGAACGAGAAGGACCGTCCGTGAGGGCGGTCCTTTTTCGTTGGCGAGCACCCACTTGGGCCGTACGGCGGGCAGCTGGCGCGTCTTCGCCGACGCTGACGAGCGGTCGGGACCAAGGTCCCAAGGCCCCTTCCGTGCCCAACATCTAGTGTGGGAAGTCGCAAGACACCCCAAGATATTGTGGCCAACTCCCCGGTGGCGCCACGGAGGAGGAACTATGACTGCCACCGATGCCAGTCCCACCCACGCGACCAACCCAGCCACAGCGTCGGGCACGCTGACCGTTGTGAAGCGCGACGGACGCGCGCTCACCTTTGACGACTCGCGCATTCGCCAGGCGCTCCACAAGGCGTTCGAGGCGGTGCACGGAGACATCACGGACCTGCACGTGCGCACCATCGCCGCGCTCACCGAGCAGATCACCGCCGAACTCGATGCCCGCTACCAGGACACGGTGAAGATCTACGAGATCCAGTCCGTAGTGGAGCACGTGCTCCTCGAAGCCCGCGAGTACGACGTCGCGCGTGCCTACATCGACTACCGCGTGCAGCGGGACTTCGCACGCAGCCGCGCCACGGACCTCAACCACTCCATCAACAAGCTCCTCGAGAAGGACCAGACGCTCGTCAACGAGAACGCCAACAAGGACTCCGAGGTCTACAACACCCAGCGCGATCTCACCGCGGGCATCGTGGGCAAGGCGATCGGCCTCAGGATGCTGCCGCCGCACGTGGCAAACGCCCACCAGAAGGGCGACATTCACTACCACGACCTCGATTACCACCCGTATCAGCCCATGACCAACTGCTGCCTGATCGACTTCAAGTCGATGCTCGCGACGGGCTTCCGCATCGGCAACGCGGCCGTCACGCCGCCGCGCTCCATCCAGACCGCCACGGCACAGATCTCGCAGATCATCGCCAACGTCTCGAGCTCCCAGTACGGCGGCTGCACCGTCAACCGCGCCGACGAACTCCTCGCGCCATACGCGCGCCTCAACTACGCGAAGCACCTGGCAGATGCGGAAGAGTGGATCGAGGATCCCGAGCGGCGCCACGAGTATGCGCAGGCCAAGACCCGCAAAGACATCTACGACGCGATGCAGTCTCTCGAGTACGAGATCAACACGCTGTTCACGTCGAACGGCCAGACGCCGTTCACCTCCGTCGGCTTTGGCTTGGGCACCGACTGGTATGAGCGCGAGGTTCAGAAGGCGATCCTCAACATCCGCATCCGCGGACTGGGAGGGGAGGGGCGCACCGCGATCTTCCCCAAGCTGCTCTTCACGCTGAAGCGCGGCCTGAACCTCAAACCTGGCGACCCCAACTACGACATCAAGCAGCTGGCCGTTGAGTGTGCCACCAAGCGCATGTACCCGGACGTGCTGAGCTACGACAAGATCGTCGAGATGACGGGCTCGTTCAAGGCTCCCATGGGCTGCCGCTCCTTCCTCCAAGGGTGGAAGGACGAGGACGGCAACGACGTGGTCGAAGGCCGCATGAACCTTGGCGTCGTCACCCTCAACCTGCCGCGCATCGCGCTTGAGTCGCGCGGCAGCAAGGAGGTGTTCTGGGCGCTGCTCGAAGAGCGCCTCGCCACGGTCCACGACGCGCTCATGTTCCGCATCGCGCGCTGCAAGGAAGCCACGCCGGCAAACGCGCCCATCCTGTATCAGTTCGGCGCGTTCGGTAAGCGCCTTGGCCCGGCCGACGCTGTGGATCAGTTGTTCGCGAACGGTCGCGCCACCGTGTCGCTGGGTTACATCGGGCTCTATGAGGTGGCCACCGCCTTCTATGGCGGCGAGTGGGAGCGCGACGACGAGGCCAAGGCGTTCACGCTGTCTGTGCTGCGCTCTCTCAAGACGCACGCGCAGAACTGGACCCGAGCGTCGGGCTATCAGGTGAGCGTGTACTCGACGCCGAGCGAAAGTCTCACCGACCGGTTCTGCCGCATGGATAAGGAGCGGTTCGGCTCGGTGCCGGACATCACGGACAAGGATTACTACACGAACTCGTTTCACTACGACGTGCGCAAGGACCCCACGCCGTTCGACAAGCTCGACTTCGAGGCGCCCTACGCGGAACTCGCGACCGGCGGGTTCATTCACTACTGCGAGTACCCGGTGCTGCAGAGCAACCCCAAGGCGCTCGAGGCCGTGTGGGACTACGCGTACGACCGCGTGGGGTACCTGGGCACGAACACGCCCATCGATCGCTGCTACGAATGCGGTTTTGCGGGCGACTTCAACCCCACCGCGCGGGGGTTCGCGTGCCCCGAATGCGGCAACGACGACCCCCGCACCTGTGACGTGGTGAAGCGCACGTGCGGTTATCTGGGCAACCCGCAGCAGCGTCCCATGGTGCACGGCCGCCACCAGGAGATCGCGTCGCGAGTCAAGCACATGCCCGGGCGGACGCGGGTGCCGTAATGGCTCCTTTGGCTCCTGATCCGACGCTGTGGCGGGCCGAGCGCGTCAGCCGCGGCTTTGTTGCGGACTACAAGCCATTCACGTTCGTGGACGGCGAAGGGGTGCGGTGCGCGCTGTATGTGAGCGGCTGCCTGTTCAAGTGCGAGGGCTGCTTCAACGAGGCGGCGTGGAGCTTCCGGTACGGGACGCCATACTCCGTGGACTTGGAGGCGCGGATCTTGGGGGACCTGTCCCATCCGTCCGTACAGGGACTGTCGCTCCTTGGAGGGGAGCCGTTCCTCAACACGGGCGTGTGCTTGGCGCTTGTGGCGGCCGTGCGCGAGGAGTTCCGCGGCTCCAAGGACGTGTGGGCCTGGAGCGGCTACACCTTCGAGCAGCTCGTGGCCGAGGGAGGAGACAAGCTCGAGCTGCTGCGCTCCGTGGACGTGCTCATTGACGGGCCGTATCTGGATGCGGAGCGGGACCTCACGCTGCGCTTCCGCGGCAGCCGCAATCAGAGGGTGCTCGATGTGCGGGCGTCCCTAGAGGCGGGCCGGCCAACCCCCTGGTAGAGGGCCTGTTTTCAGGAATGGTTAGCATGCTAACTATTCCTGGAAGTGGTCGGTCAGGTCGAAATCGGCGAGGCGCAGATTGACGACCCACGGTGACGGTTGCTTGCCATCGTCGCGCGTTGCGGCCGCGTCCAGGATAGCGGGATCCACGACGCCGGAATCGATCGCATCACGCACGAACGGCAGCAGCCATTCCGCATGTTCCTCGAAGGTGTCGTGCCACTGCGCGTAGAACTCTTCCGAGGTCCAGAAGTTGCTCACGCCGCCGCGTGGTTCATCGAAGCCCATGTACCAGATGGGATGCGACAGGCTCACTGCCACGTAGTACGCGAGCCCGCCGTTGGGCCAGGAAGCGACGTAGTAGAACGCGACCGGAGTGTCCTCGCCCATGCCGCGAGGATAGTGGCGTGCTTCGGCGGCGTCACGGGTTAGGCTCGAACATCGTGAGAGTCGCAGCAGTCGGAGACAGTTTCACGGAGGGCCTTGGAGACCAGGACAAGGACGGCAACCTCATCGGCTGGGCCGATCGCGTCGCCCTCGGCCTCGCCGAGCATCTCGATGAACCCGTCTACTACGCGAATTTCGCCATTCGCGGTCGGCTGCTCGAACCCATCGCCACCGAGCAGATCGATGCCGCTCTCGCGCTCAACCCCAAGCCGGACATGATCCTGCTCAACGGCGGAGGCAACGACATGATGCGCCCACGCTTCCAGATGGAGCGCATCCTCCAGTTCGCCCAGCGCGCCATCGATGCGTGCCAGGAGGCGGGCGTGCGGCTCGTGATCGTCACCGGCGGTTTACCCACTCCTGGGCTGCCGCTCGCCAAGCGCATGACGCGCCTCGGCGACGAGTACCTCGCGGCGATCCAGGACCTGTGCGAGCGCAACGGCGTGGAACTCATCGTGAACTGGAACGACACCGCTTTCCCCGACCGCCGTAACTGGTCAGATGACCGCCTCCACCTCAACCCCACCGGTCACGCTCGCGTCGCCGCAAACGTCCTCACCGCCCTGGGCCACCCCACGGACCCGCCCGCACCGGGCGACGAGATCCCCGCCCCCACCTTCCGCGACCAGGTCCGCTACACGCGCGTTCACGTGCTGCCTTTCATCGGTCGCAGGTTGACCCGCCGGTCGAGCGGCGACGGCCACCTGCCCAAGTACCCCGACTGGACGCAGCTGCACGTCACCCCCACCTAGGCTGGACCCGTGAGTCTCCACGCTGTAGGAACCTACGAGGGTCAGCCCGGCCCCGTTGCGCTGTTCCTGCACGGGTGCGGCGCCGACGAACGCGACCTCGCGAGCCTCGCCGCCTACCTTCCCGACGGTCTCGAATGGCTCTCTGCCCGCGCACCTGAGCGGCACCCGGCCTTCGGTTATGCCTGGTATCAGCTCGACACGGAGGACTCCTTTGCCAATGTCGAGCGCATCGCCGCCGCAACGGAAGCCCTGTGGAGCTTCCTTGACGAGGCTGTGCCGGCCCCAGCGTCGGTCATCCCCATTGGCTTCTCCCAGGGCGGGCTTATGGCCTCCCAGCTGCTCCGCACGCGACCCGAACGGGTGATCGCCGCCGCGATCCTCAGCGGATACGTCGCCCCGGGTTCGCTCCCGGCCGACGCTGCGGTGGGCGCCGCCCGACCTCCCGTGTTCTGGGGCCGGGGGAGTGCCGACGCGGTGATCCCGCGGGGCGCGATCGAGAGCACCGAGGCGTTCCTGCCGATGTACACGGACCTCGAGGCGCACGTGTACCCGGGACTCGCGCATTCGGTGAGCGAGGAGGAGATCCGCGATCTGCGGGCCTTCCTCGACCGACTGCTCGCCATCTAGCCGTTAGGCGCCCGGGAACTCAACCTTCGCGCCGGGGATGTCGTTGCGCTCGAGNTANCGGCGCACGAANGGGCAGCGCGGCACGATCGTGTCGCCTCGCTCTACGGAGTCCGCGACCGCGCCCGTCACGAGTTCGGTGCCNCGTCCTTGGCCGGAGAACGCCTCCACGGTCTCCGTGTGGGTGAACACGATGCGGCCGTCGCTTGCGAGAAAGTCCGCGAACGCCGCGAGCTCGCCGTCAACGTGGAGTTCGTAGCGGCCGGCGCCGTCATTGCGCGTGATCTGAGAGTCCGTCATGTCTTCAGCCTTACCCGATTTGGGCCTCGACCGTGCGGCGAAGCGCCTCCGGACTCAGCGCCGCGCCAAA
>JGI12420J12819_1001043_pt1 | contig 12761 bp, 8 predicted proteins | sample Passage237A_FD_12819 | JGI IMG/M metagenome (IMG submission 12819) | reverse complement strand
CGCCGCATCGGTGATCACCTGCACATACCGCCGGCTCTTTTCGTCCAGCGCCTCCGCGGCATGCGCCGCGAGCATGCTGGCGAATCCGTCGATGTGCCGCAGCGGCGCGCGCAGGTCGTGGGAAACCGAATACGAAAACGCCTCCAACTCCTTGTTCGCGCTCTCGAGCTGCTTCGTGCGCTCCTCCACCCGCCGCTCCAGTTGCTGGGTGAGCGCCTGCAGATCCTCCTGCGCGCGTTTGCGCTCGGTGATATCGGTGATGAACGCACAGAACGTCACCACCCCGCCCGACACCAACGGCTTGATGGACACTTCCACATCGATCGCGCCGCCGTCGCGTCGATGGGCGAACGACTCGATGATGCCCGCCTCATCCGCCGCCTCGTAGCCGGCGGCCAGATAGCGCTTCATTCCTCTCGCTTCGGGTTCGTTCACCAGCGGCGGCAGCACGACGCTCAAGTCGAGCCCGAGCGCGTCGCCACGCGACCGGCCAAACATCCTTTCGGCCCGCGCATTCCAGTCGATGATCCGGGCGCGATCGTCGGTCACGATCACCGCGCTCAACGACGAATTCAGCACCGCGCGCAGTCTCGTCTCGCTCTCCCGCAACGCGCGATCCTGCGCATGGATCTGAATCAGCATTTCGTTGAACGCGTCCGTGAGCAGCCCGACTTCGTCCGCGCCGTGTTTCACCGCGCGCACGGAAAAATCCCGTCGCTCCGAGATCGCCCGCGCGGTTTGGGCCAGCGTGAGAATCGGCCGCGACACCTGCTGTTGCAGCCGCTGTGAAAACACCGCCGCCACCAACAGCGAGGTGGCGAGCACCAGGAGAACCAGCACTCCGTAGAGCCGGAACCGTTCGTGCAGGGCCGACATGTCCGAACGCAGATACAACATGCCGAGCTCGCGATCGTTTTGCCGCACGGTTTGAAACAGCGTCAGGCTCGACCACTTCACCTCGTGGCCCGCCGATTCTGGTCGCGCGGGCAGCGCCTCGTCGCGCAGGCCCGCGGGATAGCGGGCAAAGATCTCCCCCGAGCTGGAATACAGTGCGGCCGCGACGATCTGCGGCTCAGCCCGCAGCGCCGAAAGAATCTCGCGGGCATCGTCGGGATTTTCGAACGCAAGCGCCGCGGTGCTGTTGGCCGCGATGATCTGTCCCATCGTCGCCACATTCGAGACCGCGGTGCGCCGGTAGCTCAGGATGTCATACGCGAAAAACGAAGCGCACGTGAACAGCAACGTCGCCCCCGTGGTGAGCAGGATGATCACCATGAGCTTTTTTCGAATCGGGATGTTGCGCAGCGCCATGTGTCACTCCCGGTTCGAGACCGTGACGGTCTCCGCCGAACGCAGCAGCTTGGAGCTGATGGTCAGACGGGCGGTTTTCGCGGCGTCGAGATTGATCCGCAGCCGCACGCGGTTCCGCTCCATGACAAACCACACGATCGCCCCCTGCCGCGCATACTCTTCCCAGTCGCACACCGTCAGGACGCTTTCGCGCCGCAGGCGCTCCACTATCCGCTCGATTTGCCGGCCTTCCGAACCGCTGACAAAAAGCACGTGGCATTTCCCCAGTTCCTCCACCGTCGGAAATCGCCGGACAATCAGCGGCCGGCCGTTTGCGCGTTCGCCGCGCACGAGATCGTCGAGAAACGCCCCGAAGGGGTCCTCGCCCAGCACCGCGATGATCAGCGGACTCTCGGGGCTTTCGAAACTCTCCTCCGGCCAGTCGACGAACTGAGCAAAATTGTAGAGAAACGCGGCTTTGATCTGAAATTCGCGCGAAGGCCTCGGCTCGGCCGCCTCGATCCCGCTGTATCCAAATGATAAGAACGCTGCTGCTAAAAGCGGCAGCCAGGTGCGCAAAGGACGGATCCAGCGGAAGCGGGACAGGACTCCAAGTCGCGCCATACGGTAGCCCATCATGACTGCCACCGGGGAGCATCTGCTCCAAGGGCCAAAACGCAACTTGAGGTAAAAAACGTGTAAGACCTCCGCCCGGCAAAAATCCCGCAAGCGGCGAGGCGCTAATGGATTGGAAGCCGCGCGAATTTGACGGATCGGGCACGGGCGCGCGACGGCGCCGCGCCTCGATCGATCAGCTTTCCGCGCGCGTCTTTGCGTCGGCCTCGATGGCCTTGCTCAGGCGGTCGAGGGTGCTGCGAACGCGCGACTTCACCGCTGACAACTCACCTGCGTCCGCCGCTTTCTCGCTGGCGAAAAGGTAGAACTTCATCTTCGGCTCGGTGCCGCTGCCGCGCGCGGCGAAGGAGTATCCATTATCCAAGGTCACGAAGTAGAGGTCCTGTTTCGGGATCAGTTCTCCGTCCGCGTCGCGGATATCCTGCCGGCCGAAGTCTTCGAACTTCGTCACTTCTGTGTCGCCAAACTGCGTCGGCGGCGCGGAGCGATACGTGTCGAGGATGCGGCGGATCTTCGCGTTCCCGCTCGCGCCTTCGTAATACAGATTGATCGTCCCCTCGAGGTAGAAGCCGTATTTCAGGAAGATCTCATCGAGGTATTCCGGCACGGTGAGCCCGCGGCTCTTCACCCACGCGCACACTTCCGCGAACATCAGGCACGCCGCATTGCCGTCCTTGTCGCGAACGGTGTCGTTCGGCAGATACCCGTAACTCTCCTCGCAGCCGAACGCGTAAAACGTGCTGTGCTGCTGCAGCAGTTTGACCCGTTGCTCGAACGGCGTGGCGTCGTAGTCGAAGCCCGGCCCCATCGCCGCGCGCAGTTGCTCCTCGTAGCCGCGCATCTTCGCGGCGATCCATTTGAAGCCCGTCAGCGTCTTGATGACCTTCACGCCGTGTCCGCGACCGATCGCATCCTGAAGCTGCGACGTCACGTAGGTGTTGATGATGCAAACGCGTTCCGAGCCGTTCGCCGGGATCCAGCCGAGCTCCTTGAACTTCGTCAGTCGATAATCTGTCAGCAGCGCGCCGATCTGATTGCCGGTGAGCAATTCGAGCCGGCCCTCCTTGTTGCGCACCGCGCAACCCATGCGGTCGCAATCGGGATCCGTCGCGAGCACGACGTCGGCGCCGGACTTTTCCGCCAGTTCGACCGCGCGCGCGAGCGCTTCGGAGTTTTCCGGATTCGGCGACTTCACCGTCGGGAAACGTCCGTCGAACGCCAATTGCTCCGGCACCGCTTCAACGGTGCAACCTGCGCCTTTCAACAACGGCAACGACTGCACGGCGCCGGTGCCGTGTATGTTCGTGAACACGACCTTCAGCGCGCTCTTGGTAAACACCGCCGGGTCGATCGCGGCCTTTTGCGCGACGGCGAAATAGGCCGCGTCGGCTTCGGCGCCGAGCGTCGTCACGCCCGACAAATTCGTCTCCACGTAGTCCGCGAGCTCCGCGAGCGGCACCGCGTTCACTTCCGCCACGATGCCTTTGTCGTGCGGCGGCACGACCTGCGCGCCATCGTCGAAATACGCCTTGAATCCATTGTCGTGGGGCGGGTTGTGACTGGCGGTGATGACCACGCCCGCATGCGCCTTGAGCCAGCGCACGCTGAAGCTGAGCTGCGGCGTCGAACGCGGCCCGTCGAAAATATACGCTTCGCCGCCGAGACGCGTCCACGTGGACGCCGCGAGTTCGCAGAAGTGCCGCGAGAAGTGCCGCACATCGTGCGCAATCACGAGCCGCGGCTTCGCCTTCTCACCGCGCGACGCGAGGAACTTGCTCGTGTAACGGTGCAGACCGATGGTCGCGCGAATGAGCGTAAAGTCGTTCAGCATGTTGCTGCCGATCGCCGCGTGCTCGGGCGAACCCGTGGGGCTCAACGTGCCGATTTCCGACGGCGCGCCGACGACGCCGATCGTGCGGCCGCGCATGCCGCCCGTGCCGAATTCGAGATAGCGATAAAAGCGGTCGTTCAGCTCGCTCCAGGCCTCCTTCGCGGCGAGTTCATCGATGCTCGCATGCGCCCAGGCGGGAAGCGGCGCGGCGAGGAAGCTCGCGATGTTCTCCGCCGAGGTCGGCAGCAGTTTATCCGCACGTGCGGCAGCTTGGATGCGATCGAGTGTGGTCATGGAGAGAAGCGATTCAGCCGGTCACCGCGGGCGCCAGATCAGGCGACCGATCGGGGATTATTCGAGATAGAGCCCGTCACGGATCTCGGGCTTCGGCGACAACTTTTTCCAACTGTCCGCAAACGACGCCTCATCGTATCCGAAGAGCGGCGACACCTCGAAGGTGACGGACGGCAATCCGGTCGAGTCGGTGTCGACCTGGGCGCCGTTTTCGCGCAACCAGCGGGTGTATTGTCGGAGCTGATCCTCGCGCGATGTCTTCGGCGAATCGACGCCTTCGGCGTTCTTCACCGGGGAAAAATCGTCCGCGCGGCGCGTTTCGATCACCACCGGATTCTTCGCGAACGGCAGCGCGTCGAACACGAACATCTCAAACTTCACGCCATTCGGCTTCTCGGGCTTCACCGCCTCGCCCTTCGCGTCGACGGTGGGAATCTTTTTGTCCGCGCGGTGAAACGGCAGCGCGAGATCGGAGCCCGCGCGCGCCATCCGGCGGATGAATTCGCGGTCGAGCACATGGATCGCGATGCTGCCGGCGATGTAGCGCAGTTTCCCGCTCGCGTCGGTTTCCTTCTGCATCGCCAGGGCAGATCGGAATATTCGACGACCACGAGCCGGCCGTTTTGCACGCAAAAGTGTCCGAGTTTTTCCTCCGGATACGCTTTCGGCACCATCTTGCTCGACATCTCCGAACCGCGGTTGAGGTGCCAGCCGATGAAGGCGGGATCGATGCAACGCACGAGCGGGTTGTCGACTTGGAAATAGCTGAGGACATCCACGCCTTCGCTCTTCATCAATTCGAGCGCACCACTGCGATCGAGCGCGCGGAGCGAACCGCCATGACCGTCAGGCGACAATGCCAGCGAGCCAGGCGTTTCGAGCAGAATGCGCCCTTCGAAATCGACGGCCGGCATGCGGCCCTGGCGGAAGAAATGCACGCGTCCGCGATCGAGGCCGAAGAATTTATGCTCCTCGAAAAACGCCTCCGTCGCCGCGTGATTCTGATGGCTCGTCATGATGAACCAATGCAGCGGTTTCCCGTAGCGTTGGCCGGCGGCACGAAGTTTTTCGGCGAAAACCTGAAACAAAGTTTTCTGTTTCAGCGGCGTGACGGGGAACGTCCCTTTCGGGCCGTTGTAGCCGAGGCGCGTTCCCTGTCCTCCCGCGACCGTAAACGCAGCGACCCGACCGGCGCGCAGGGCCTCCTCGCCTGCCGCGCGGGCGGCGGACCAGTCGGCGGCGTTGCCGCCGTTTTCCGGCAATGGCTCGTATGGCGCCGGGGCCAGCCCCTCGAGGTTCACTCCCGCCGCGGCACCCTTGGCGAGCAGCGTGCGCGTCAACCGGTCGATCTCAGCCAAATCGATTTCCGCCGCTTCTTCGAGCAGCCGCTGTTGTTGGGCGGCGTCGAGGCGGTCGAAAAAGGCGAAAACCTGGCCTTGTCCGGCGCGTTTGAACGTATCGATCAGGGATTGCTGGGCCATTGGCGGAAAAAAGAAATCAGTCCTCGAAGCGGAAAATGAACTCGTCGGGCTTGGCGTAGCCGAGCCGGCGCCGGATCACCTTTTCGACGTAGACCGGATCGGTGCGCAGGCGTTCGAGGATTTTTTCCTGTTCGCGCAGACGCGCTTCCGCTTCGGCTAGCCGCCGGCGATTCTCGGCCTCGATGCCGCGAAGACGGTTATATTCCTCCCGCGCCTGCAGGAAATACACGCCCGACGCCGCGCCGATGGCGAGGAACACGATCAGGTAGAGCGCGATGACGAGACGACGGAGAAACACGGCGAATCCGAGATGAACGGGACAGCCAAGATGCGCGCAAATCTTTTCCAGACATCGTCCTGCGGTCCCTTTTAGGGCGCGGGGGGCGAGGCCGGTTTTTGTCGTGCCTTTTTTTCCGACGAACGCACCCTAAGCGGCTCGCATGTATCAGGCGTATTACGGGTTCACGGAGATGCCGTTCAACATCACCCCCGACCCGCGCTTTCTTTATCTCAGTCCAACCCACCAGGAGGCCCTGCAACACCTCAAGTATGGCGTGGCGGAAAAGAAGGGCTTCATCGTCCTAGTCGGCGAAGTGGGCTGCGGCAAGACGACGCTCTGCCGGAGGTTCCTCAATGAGCTCGATCCCGCGCACTACGACACGGCGTTGATCCTTAATCCGCGGGTGACGGAGACGCAGATGTTGAAAGCGATCCTCACCGAACTCGGAGAGACGAAGTTCGGACGCAGCCAGCACGATCTCGTCGGGCAGATCAATCGCGTGCTGCTGGAGCGAATCGAAAAAGGCCGCGACATCGTCCTGATCATCGATGAAGCCCAGAACCTGAAGTTCGACGTGCTCGAACAGATCCGGCTGTTGTCGAATCTGGAAACAGACAAGCAGAAGCTGCTGCAAATCGTGCTGATGGGACAGCCGGAGCTCAAAAGCGTGCTCGCGCGCGAAGAGCTGCGGCAGCTCCGCCAGCGAATCCTGGTGCACTACGAGCTTCACCCGCTGTCACAAAACGACGTGCAGCATTATGTGCAACACCGCCTGACGCTCGCCGGCGGGACCGGCCGCCCGAATTTCACGCGCTGGGCGTTGCGCTCCATCCACCGCATCAGCAAGGGCATCCCGCGCGTCGTAAACAATCTCTGTGACAAAGCGCTTCTCGCCGCGTTCATTCGCGATTCCGACGAAGTGACCTACTGGGACGTCCGCCGCGCCGCGCGTGATATGCAGAACCTCACCGACTGATTGCGATGAGCCTCATCAACGAAGCTTTGAAGAAGGCGCAACGTCGCCAGCACGAGCAGCAGGCGCTGGCCGCCGGCGGCGATCCGGGTGTCGTCACGGTGCGTCCGCGCCGGAAAGTCTCGACGGCGCAAACGCTGCTCGTGATCGGCGCCGGCGCCGCCGCGCTGGTCGTCGTCTCGGTCGTGGTGACCGTGATTTTGGTCAACCGACAACCGGAGCCTCCCCCACCCGCTCCCATCGTGAAGCCGCCGCCGCCTGTGGTTTCGGCAGAGCCCGCGAGCCCGGTGATCGTCGCCCCGGTCATTCCCAAACCAGCCGCTCAATCGACGACGACTTCGGCTCCCGCGGAGCAAACGCCTGCTGCGGCGGAACCGTCCGTTGCCGGCTCCATCGAGCCGGCGAAGATGAACGAGACTCCGGCCGTCGAAGCAAAGTCCGAAGCGCCGGCGGAAACGGCCGAAGCCGCTCCCGCGGTTGCGCCGGCGCCCGTCGCCATTCCTCCGATCGCAGGTCCGGCGATTTCGCCGCAAGTGCAGGCGTTCGTGGATGCCGTTCGTGTGACCGGAATCCGCTCCTCCGGCGCCGATAGCCGGGTGTTGATGAACGATCGGGTTTATCGCGTAAACGACGTCGTCGACCGCGCGCTCGGCGTGAAGCTGGTGCGGGTTGAAAGCGACCGGCTCATCTTCGCGGACGCAAACGGGATGATCTACGAGAAGACGTTCTGAGGTTAATTCCTCGGCGCGACACCTCACGACACGCCGCGCAGAGCGTGGCATTGTAGCGAGCGAAGCAGATCGCGATCTTGTCGCTGTTAACCGGGGTCACCTCGCGTGGATTTGCCGCAGGTGAAAATCGGTTTCGAATTCGGGTCTCCGCCTCGATTCCCGTGGCAATACCCTCCCCTGAAACTCCTCGTGAAAACATCACTTCCTCGCTCCGCGACCACGCTCGTGCTGCTGGCAGCACTTCCTTCCCTCAACGCCCAAGTGTTCTTCGATCGCGATGACATCATGATCGCGGCCGGATGGAAACAGGGAGATCCCATCACCGGAGACATCACTCCACAGAAGACCTATCAGAACCCCCGATGGCGGGAGAAAATGCTGCGGCAGTTTCCCGCGGCCGACGAGGATCGCGACGGAAAACTGACCGAGCAGGAAGCGATGCTCTTTCATCTCCGTCGCGTTCGACGGTTCACGCCGCAAGGCGGTGAACTGGAATATTTGGGCACGGGTGCCAGCCACTGGACGGAGCGCGTTCCCATGCGCGACGGCCAAAGTCTGCCGGTGGAAGTGTATCTGCCCGGTGGCGCTGGCCCGTGGCCGGTTGTTTTGATCCGCACCGCCCGTGGACGAATCGATAGTGCGCTCGACTACGGCAACGAACTCGTCCGGGCGGGCTACGCGGTGGTCGGCGGCGACCTGACGCCGGAAGGCGATTTCGTCAGCGCCGATCTCCTTGGCCGCGAAACGCCCGGAAAAGAAATGTCGCGCGAAGACCGCGCCGCGCTCAACTCGCGCCGCTCGCGCCGCAACAGCGGTGAGGATGGCGTCGACACCATCGCATGGATCGCACGGCAATCGTGGAGCAATGGTCGCATCGGCATGACGGGCTACTCCGAAGCCTCGATGCAGACGAAAAACGCCCTCGCGCTCCGACCGCCCGAACTGAAGCTCGTCGTCACGGGAATCGGCTCGCGCGGTCGCCCCGGCGAATCGCCCTTTTCCGGGGTAGGCGCACGGGTCAACTGGCAAAATGGCAGCTATCCACCACTCTCAGGTGGCTGGACACCTCCCACACCAGCGGTCACGCCCCTCGACTCACAGGTGGCGGAAAGCGACACCCCGCCGGATGTTTTCTATAACGATCGCACCGGCTGGTTCGACTATGCCGGACGCCACTCGATCGCCGAATGGAATCGCATGCGCGCGAACGGCAAATCGACCTTGGTCATGGGCATCGGCGGACACGGTCGCCTGTCCGACGCGGCACGCCTTCCGCCCGCCTACGGCGATTGCGACATCGTGCTGCCGGAAATCGGTGAGTTTGCGTGGCTACGCGACAAAGATCCCAGTTTGGCCAAGTCCCGGCTTTATTACTTCCTGATGGGCGACGCCTCGAATCCCGACGCTCCTGGAAATGTGTGGAAAGTCACCGAGACATGGCCGGTCGCTGACAAAGAGATGTCATGGTTCCTTCAGCCGGATCGCTCGATCGGGAAGGCGATTCCCACCGGCGAGGCAAAAGTCGACTACGTTCACAATCCGCTGACTCCGGTCGAGACGCTCAACGGCGCGCATTCGCCCTCCAGCCAGTATGGTCCGCGCGATCAACGACCGCTCGACGGACGTGACGATGTCCTGCTTTTCACCTCCGGGCCGCTCGATGCGCCGCTCGAAATAACGGGAGAATCGTGGGTCGACCTGTATGTTTCGAGCCGACGCTCCTGACACCCAGTTCATCGTCCAGCTTCTCGATATTTATCCTGACGGCTACAAATGGCCCATTCGGGAAAGTGGTCTCGTCATGCGTTTTCGCGACGGTGCCAACAACCCTCAGCCGCTCGAGTCCGGGAAAGTTTATCACGTCAAAATTCCGCTCGATGCCACGGCTCTCGTGCTCGACCGCGGTCATCGTCTGGGGCTGCAGGTGATGAGCAGCAGCTATCCGACTTATCCGGTTCATCCCAACAAATGGGATGCGATCGCAGACTACCAGGAATCTCGTCGGGCGCATCAGACGATCCACATTTCACCCGCGCATCCGAGCCGCATCGTGCTGCCGATCGTGACTTCCCCCGTCAAAGACTACTCGATGTCGCGGGACGAAAACTGAGCTGCACGTCGTCACGCTGACGACTCGGCCAAAAAGCGGAGACCGGCCCTGACCGGCCGGTCTTCGTTCATTCAGCGTTTGAACGCCACGACTTTTACAGCGCCTCGATGCTCCGCAGGGCGAGCAGGAGCATGACCTCCGTGGTCACGTCGGAGGCATAGACCAGCAGCAAGCCGGAGCTTGCCAGCGCGCCGTGGAAGACGGTGAGGCCCGTGCTCGTGTTGAAGAGCCCGTGCCACGTGGCGAACGACAGAGCGGCCTGAATCGCGGAATGGCTCAGCAACGCCGGCGATACGCCGAAGTAGACGAACACGAACGAAGGCGTTTCGCCGGAAACGATTTCCGTCGGACGAAGTCCGGCCGGAACGGTGACAACGCCGACCAGATGCGAGACCCATGCGAAGGCGGCCGCATTGCCGCCGATCACATCCGGAATCGGCGTGATTTCTCCGCCGAACTGCATGCTCGTTATGACGAAATTGCGGTTGCCCACCGACATGCTCGCAGCCTGCAGGCTGATCATCGCACTCGGCGCCGCGAAGAAGTTGAAGCCGTGCCCGAACGTCAGTGTGCCGACGCCATTCGCATTGCTGTCCGCCCGGAAGCTCACGCCGCCGCCGAGCGCGAGGGCGAGGCCATCGATGATCGTGAGGTGGTCGCCCGCCGAGACCTTGATGTCGCCGACAGACGCGGTGACGACGAACGCTTCGACGATCATCGAGCCGCCGGCATGGAGTTCGGCCGGCGCGTTCGGCACGCGGAAGTTTGTGACGTGCAGCGAATCGGTTTCCGCGATGAACGCGCCACCGAGTCCGAGCACGATCAGATCGAGATAACCGAAGGCCGTATCGATCGGGTCTTCGCGGGTGCCGAAGTCGCCGTCGATGCGAACGGTCGCGAAGCCCGCGGTGAAATTGTCGGCGTCGTCCGCGTGGTTGTCGCGCACGGAGCCGTTGACCACCAGATCGAGCAGGCCGGCGCCGGCGTCGACGACGCTGACATCGAAGGAACCGCGGACAAACAGGCGAATATCGCCCCCGCCGCTGACGATCGTCGCGCCGCTGGCCATCATGAAGTCGCCATTTTCGACGGTGAGGTCGATCGCCCCACCGGCAGTGACGATGTCGGCGCGCGAGGTCATCGTGATGCCGCCCGGCACGGAGAGGGACAACGAACCGGCGCCGGTGCGGATGTCGGCGTCGAGCAACAATGCGGCGGCATCGCCATGGAGAACGATCGAGATCGTGCCGGTGGCGATGCGGACATCCGCAAGGATCGCGAGGAGCGAATCCTCGCCGCCGACCACGATCCTAATCGAGCCGGAGCCGTCGGCGGCGATCGCGGTGTCGTCGAGCGGACGAGTGCCGTCGGTCAACGTGATGTCACCGTCGATCGTCTCGAGCGAGATGCTGCCGTTGTCAGCGGTGGTGCGGAGGTCCGACTGCGTATCGATCACCCAGGAGCCGATCGAGGATTCGGACACGCGCCAGGTCTTCAGCGTGACGTCGCCGACGACGAGGTCGTCGGTTTCCAGAATATGGATACCGCCCGCGGTGGCGCGGCTGGTGAGGACGGTCACGCGGAGTTCGAGACGATCGTCGGCGGTGCCGACGCCGATGGCGGCGTTGAGCCAGACGCCGTGGGCAATGATGTCTTCGCCGCCGATATTGCCGGTGTCGAAGATCCAGCCCGTGGAGGCGTGCACGGAGGCGTTGGCGAGCGTGGTGATGCCGCCGAGGAACACGTCGGTGAGCGCCCAAACGCGGACATCGCCGTGTTCCGCAATGAAGCGGTTGTAATCGGTCTGCACCACTCGCCCACCCTGGGCGATCACTTCGATCGTGCCGTGGGCGCCCGTGCGAACATCGACGCCCGGATTGAAGACGATCGAACCGCTCGCGATCACCGTGATCGAGCCGGTGGTCGAGGCGATGTCGGAATTGACGAGGATGTTGTAGCCGGCGCCGAGCGACTGGATGAGGATCTGGCCGTTGCCGTGCGCGCGCACCCCGGAGTTCGGTTCGAAGCNGTCGACGCTGCCGTCGTTGAGCGTGATGTGGCCCGCGAGCGTGCGCAGCACGATGCTGCCGTTACCCGACGCGGTGAAGACGTCGGACTGTGTTTCCTCGACGAACGGGTGGAAGGATCCATTGGGACGGACCTCCCAGACGAGAGCCGAGACGTCGTCGACGATCAGCGCATCGGTTTCGAGGATAAAGATGCCACCGCCGTGGGCGCGAGCGGAGAGGACGTCGACGCGGGTTTCGATCGCGTCGAACATCGCGCCAATGCCGTTACCGGCGGCCAGGCGGACGGTCGAGGCAATGATGTCTTCGCCGCCACGATCGCCGGCGTCGAGAATCGTGCCAGTCGTGGTGGTCACGGCCACACGACCTTCCGTGGTGATGCCGCCGATCACGTAGTCCTGATAAGCGAAGACCCGGATGTCACCCGAGCCGCTCTCGAAGCGGCTGAAGTCATCCTGGCGGACGCTGCCGGTGTCGGCGGAGACGATGATCGTGCCGGATTCGAGCGTCCGAACATCGGCCGCGAAATCGAACCAAACGTCGTGACCGCCAAAGACGCTGATGTGACCGCCTTCCGAAAGGATGTCGGCGCGGACAACGACATCGCGGAAACGAGCGCGGCTGTTGATGAGGACGTTGCCCAAGCCGTGGGCGGAGACCGAGATCCCGTCATCCAGCGCGGTGCCATCGGTCAATTCGACGTGCCCATCGATGACGTGCAGAACGATCGAGCCGTTGCCGGCAGTGGTGCGGAGATCGGATTGCAGGGCGTCGGTGCGAGCGACCACCGTCGCATCGGCCTGAACCTCGGCAATGGTGACCTCCACGTCGTCGATCGAGATCGAGGTGCTCTCGGTGAAGAACATGCCGCCGGAGGTGGCACGAGCCGTGAGCGTGACCACCTCGATTTCGATATGATCGAAGCCGTGCCCGATGCCGATCGCGGCATTCAAGCGGAGACCGGAAGCGATGATGTCTTCGCCGTGGACGGCGTCGCCGTTGTCGAGGATCGAACCGGTGAAGGCGATCAGCGAAGCGTTGGCGTCGGTCGTGATGCCGCCGAGATAGATGTCAATGTAGGCGTGGAGGCGGATGTCGCCGTCGGCGG
>JGI12420J12819_1001027_pt1 | contig 12885 bp, 8 predicted proteins | sample Passage237A_FD_12819 | JGI IMG/M metagenome (IMG submission 12819) | reverse complement strand
CCCGCACCGCCGTCGGCGAGGGCAAACCCTTCGTCCTCGTCGAAGGCCAGCTCGACGCCCTTCGCTGCTGGTCCGTCGGCCTCAAAACCGCCATCGCCCCCCAAGGCACTTCGATCACCGAACCCCAACTCATTCTCCTCCGCCGGTATCACCCTCAGGTCGAATGCTTCTTCGACAGCGACGCCGCCGGCCAGAAAGCCGCACTTCGCTTCCTTCCCATGGCGCTCAAAGCCGGCCTCGAGGTCCGTTTCCTCACCCTCTCCGGTGCCGAGAAACTCGACCCCGATCTCCTCTTCCTCGAACGCGGTCTCGCCGCCTACGAGGACGTTCGCCGCGAAGCTCAAAGCGCCATGGCTTTCGCCTCTCGCGCCGTTCTTCCCAACACCTCGTCCGCCTCCGGCGAACAAAAAGCCCGCGCCGCGCAATCGCTTTTCGAAATCCTCGCCAATTCCGAGAGCGAAATGATCCGCTCGCAGTTCTTGTCCGAAATCTCGGTCCATCTGCGCCTCCCGACCGCTGCGGTGCAAAAAGATTTCGGCACGTTCCTCACTCGCCGGGACCGCCAAAACGCCTCTCGCCCCGCCGAGTCACCTTCCGCCCCCGCGGAACCCGATGTCCCCGATTCCACCGCGTCCTCGACCAGCCCTACTCCGGAACGCGACTTGCTCCTCCTCTGCCTTCATTTCGAGGATCTTGGCAAACCTCTCAGCTCCGCCCTCCCCCACGATTGGATCGACACCCGCCATCTTGCGGGTCTTCTCCTCAACCGCTTCCTCGCCGAGTTCGAACACGACACCTGGCCCGGTCGCGACCACCTCGACACCCTTCTCGAAACCGACGAGGAACGCAGTCTTGTCGCCTCCCTCATCTTCGACTCCCTCAAGCTCGACGATCCTATCAAGGTCGCCAACGAAGGACTTCGCCAACTCCGTGCCCGTGCCCTCGAACCGCGGCTCAGGGAAATAGAACTTGCTTTAGCCACAGCCCACGCGGACAGTAATTCTGACCCAATTTCACTCTTGAAGGAACGCTCAGAACTGCATCGACAGCTCCGCCAGCCACTCAGTTTATCTGCCGCTTTATAGCCAGCTTGTAGAAGAGATCTCTATCACATGTCGCGCAAAGCCAAGTCCGGGTCTCCGGACACTCACTCCGAGGCCGTTGAGGCCGCTATCGAAAAAACCTCTTCCGCTCCCTCCGGTGATGCCTCTGCGGGAGCCGACATCCCCGCAGGCGGAATCAACGAGAAGATCCGTCAGCTCATCCGGCTTTCGAAGGAGCAGGGCTACCTCACCTTCGACGATATCAACGAGGCCCTGCCGGAATCCGTCGAGAACCAGGAGGAAATCGATAATGTCCTCTCGATTCTCCAAAACCTCGAGATCGAGATCCTCGAGCCCGATCAGGTCGACGATTACAAGCAGCGCATGGAGGAAGCCGAGGAGGAAGAGTCCCGCTCCTCGCAGCACGACATCCTCGACGACCCGGTCCGCATGTATCTCAAGCAGATGGGCCAGGTCCCGCTGCTGACGCGCGAACAGGAAGTTGAAATTTCCAAGCGCATCGAGACCGCCGAGCTGAAGGCCCAGGAAGCCCTCTTCCAAGCCACCGCCATCGGCAGCTACATCGTCAATCTCGGCCAAAAGCTCATCGACCGCCAGGAGCGCTTCGATCGCGTCGTCATCGACAAGAAAATCGACAGCCGCGAATCCTACTTCAAAGGCCTCGAGAAACACGTTCTCTCCACCCGCAAGGCCGAGGAGGCCGTCGCCGACTCCTGGCAGGAATACCTCAAAGCCAAGAACGAAGCCGAACGGAAAAAAGTCCTCGCCAAGCACAAGAAGCGCGAGGGCATCCTCCGCTCCCACTTCGGGAAATTCTTCTTCAAGCTGAAGGTCTACGAGGAATACCTCGAGCAGCTCCGCCCCGTCCTCGAAGAAATCGAATCGCTCAACGCCCAACTCGAGCGCGCCAAGCACCCGAAATCCAAGAAGGACGCGGCGATCGACACCAAGGTCATCCAGCACCGCCTCAAGCAGATCGAAGCCGTGCAGCGCATCGACCCGCAGGAGCTCCTCAAGGTCGTCGCTCAAACCCGCGTCCACATCCGCGAAGCGCACCAAGCGAAGACCGAAATGGTCGAGGCCAACCTCCGCCTCGTCATCTCCATCGCCAAGAAATACACCAACCGCGGCCTCTCCTTCCTCGACCTCATCCAGGAGGGCAACATGGGCCTCATGAAGGCCGTCGAGAAATTCGAATACCGTCGCGGCTACAAATTCTCCACCTACGCCACGTGGTGGATTCGCCAGGCCATCACCCGCTCGATCGCCGACCAGGCGCGCACCATCCGCATCCCGGTCCACATGATCGAGACCTTGAACAAGGTCATGCAGGTGCAAAAACAACTCCTCCAGGAATACGGCCACGAGCCCACCCCCGAGGAGGTCGCCGACGAAATGAACCTGCCCGTCGAGCGCGTGCAGCAGATCATGAAGATGGCGCAGCAGCCCATCTCGCTCCAATCGCCCGTCGGCGACGGCGACGACACGAGCTTCGGCGACTTCATCGAGGACAAATCCGCCGAGAACCCCTACGACATGACGGCGTTCTCGCTCCTGCGCGAAAAGATCATCGACGTCCTCGACTCGCTCACCGAACGCGAACGCCGCGTGCTCTCCCTCCGCTTCGGCTTGATCGACGGCTATAGCCGCACGCTCGAAGAGGTCGGCAAGCAGTTCAAAGTCACCCGCGAGCGCATCCGCCAAATCGAGGCGAAAGCGCTTCGCAAGATGCGCCACCCGACGCGTATCCGTCAGCTCCACGGCTTCTTTGACGCCGAGCAGATCGACAATGCGCAAAACCTCATGAAAGTCGCTGCCACCAGCGGATTGCCCGCGCGCCCGCCCGGCGCTCCCGGCTTCCCGCCAAAACCTTGATCAAAAAGGACGCCTCTCAAGGCGTCCTTTTTGCTTTCCCGCCCTTCCGTCCGCCCCGCCCTGCCGCGCGCCACAAAACCGCTTTCCCTCTTTACAGTCCTACCCACCGGCATACGGTCCCATTCATGGCTACTCCTACTCTCCAACTCGCAGCCTTCGGCATCGGCGGCATGGAATTGGTGCTGATCCTCGCCCTTGCGCTTCTGCTGTTCGGAGGCGCCAAGCTCCCGTCCCTCGCCCGCGGCCTCGGTCAATCGATCAAGGAATTCAAGAAGGCGACCAAGGACGAAGAGGAAGCCAAGGAAGAACAGAAGAAGGAAATCACCCGCTAACGCGGCCTTCCTCGTTTGTCAGATTTCAAGCGCGCCCCCACCGGCGCGCTTTTTGCTTCCCCTCGTTCCCGTTCACTCTTCAAGCACTTCGTCGCTCGCTTCCTCGATCCGCTCGCGCAACCACGTCCGAAATTCGTCCGTCTGCTTCGGCGTGCCCAGCACCAGCAGTTCGTCCTCCGCCTGAATCGTCTCTTCGGCGCTCGGATTCAACATCCGCGCTCCCCGCCGATTCACGCCCGCGATCTGCACGCCAAACGTCTTCGTCGGCGCGATCTCGCTCAACGCCATCCCGACCGCCTGACTCCACTCCGGCACTTTCATCGATTCCATCTGCACGTCTTCGAACACCGATTCGAACCCGGTCGTGTCCGACACCCGCGCGAGCAGCTCCCTCGCCTTCTGCACTTGTTCCGCGCTGCCCATCAGCAACACGCGATCGCGCGGAAACAGCACCGTGTCCGGCGCCGGCAGCGCGATCATGAATCCCTGTCGATCGATGCCCACCACCGAGCATCCCGTCGTCGCTCGCAGATCCAACTCCGCGATCGTCTTCCCCTGCGCATCCGTCAAATCCGGCAGCACGCAATCGAGGATTCGCACATTCCACGCCTCATGTCGCTCCAGCCACGGCGCCGACGACTCCGCCATCTTCGTCTCCCCCGAACTCATCACCGTCTCCAGCTCCGCCTCCAAATGGCTGTGCCAGTAAATCAATCGCTGCCTCAAAACCAAAATCGCCCCGATCGCCACCAGCGCGCTCGCGAGCAACAGCAGCCGCGCCGTTCCTTCCAGCGGCAACAGCGCCACCAGCCACAGAAACAACAGCACCCCCGCGACCGCCTTCAACGCCGCCTCCACCGTCGGCGCCGCCTTCCGCCCGCGCTTCGATCCCGCCGTCGCCGCCTGCGAGAACATCAGCGAGAGCGCCGAAATGTTGCGCCAGATCGCCACCAGCGGCGCGATCAACAACACGCCCAGCAACACCCAGAACATCACTTCCGGTCCGCGCGGAAACAGCCAGTCCTCGCCCACCCATCCCTCGATCGCCTTCAGCATCTGTCCTGAAAAAATCAATACGCCGCTCACCAGCGCCACCTCGGTTCCGATCTGGATGAACCGCTTCCGCGAAAGCTGCCACAACCGGTTCCGCCGCTGCCGCGCCGTCAACCGCTCCAGCCGCCCCTGATAATACCGCACCCAATCCATCAGCCACCGCGGTTGCCGCGCCACGACGAAGCTCGCGATCGCATCGGATCGCTTGATCAACACCGGCCCCGCCAGCGTCGTGATCAACGACACGCCCACCGCCAGCGGATAAAACCGCGCCGGCAAAACCGCCGCGACCACCCCGAGCTGTGCGATGATAAACGAAAACTCGCCGATCGGCGTCACACACAATCCCGCGCGTAATCCTTCCTTCGCGGGTGTCCCGATCAGGATCAACGACAGCGCACTCGCCAGCGGCCGCACCGCCAGCGTAAACGCGCTCACGCCCACGATCAGTCCCGCATTTTCCCACAACGCCCGCGGATCGATTTGCATTCCGATCGCCACGAAAAACACCGCGCTGAAAACATCGCGCATCCCCTCGAACGTCCGCTCGACCTGATGTCGGTGCGCCGTCTCCGCCACGATCGTTCCCAGCAAAAACGCCCCCAGCGCCAGCGAATGTCCCGCCTGCTGCGCCACAAACGCCAAACCGAACAACAGCGCCGCGATCCCCAGCGTCTGCAGTTCCTCCGCCGCCACGACGCGCATCCGCCGCAACAACCACGGCACCAGCAGCAATCCGCTCACGCCCGCCAGCGCCACGAACGCCACCAGCATTCCCACCGTCGACCACACCGGCGCCGCCCCCGCCTCGCTCGCCCCGCCGATCTGCACGATCGAGTTCAGCAGCGTCAGCATCACCACCGCCACCACGTCCTCCAGCACCGTCATCCCGAGCGCCAGTTGCCCGAAGCGTTCATGCGTCACCGCCGCCTCCTGCAACAGTTTCGAAATGATCGCCGACGACGACACCATCAGCATCGCCGCCAGAAAAAGCGTCTGCGTTCCCGACCAATCCAATCCCGCGCCCAACACCCGCGCCAAATAATACACCGCCACCGCCGCTCCGCCCGTCGCCACGACCAGCGACACCCCCAATCGCCGCAGCCGCCGCAAACTCAGCCGCATCCCGATCATGAACATCAGGAACACCAACCCGAGTTGCGCCAGCGTCACCACGTTCGCCGGATCCGCCATGAACGGAAATGCCCGCGTGTGCGGTCCCACCACTATTCCCGCCAGCAGAAATCCCGCGACCACCGACAGCCCGATCCGTTTGCACAACCACCCCACCGCCCCCGCCACCATCAGGATCACCGCCAAATCTCGAATGAAATAGGTCCCTTCCATGATGTTGGCCTCTCAACACGCCCCAAAACCCCGACGCTCGTCAATCTATCTCCCATCTCTCACGTTACGGCGAATACCAACGAGCGAACTTGCTTGCGCAAGTCACCCATTCCCTCGTTGACACTCCCTCGGGCCGGCGATTCGGTTCCGTCGGCGGATACGCCGCCTCTTCACGTAAACATGGCCAACTTTCTCGGTTACTTCTCGAACGACATCGGCATCGATCTCGGCACCGCGAACACACTGGTCTACGTGAAAGACAAGGGGATCGTCCTCCGCGAACCCTCCGTCGTCGCCCTCGACACCGCCACGCGCAAGGTCCGCGCCGTCGGCGACGAAGCCAAGCGCATGCTCGGCCGCACCCCCGGCAACATCACCGCCATTCGCCCGATGAAGGACGGCGTCATCGCCGACTTCGACGTCACCGAGGCGATGCTCCGCTATTTCATCGGCAAGGTTTCCACCTCCTTCCGCGCCCCGCCGCGCGTCGTCATCGCGATCCCCTCGGGCATCACCGCCGTCGAGAAACGCGCCGTGATGGACTCCGCCACGCACGCCGGCGCCCGCAAGGTCATCACCATCCCCGAGCCCATGGCCGCCGCGATCGGCGTCGGCCTCCCGATCGACGAACCCGCCGCCAACATGATCGTCGACATCGGTGGCGGCACCACCGAGATCGCCGTCATTTCCCTCAACGGCATCGTATTCTCCAAGTCTATACGCGTCGCCGGCGACGAGCTGGACATGGCGATCATCAATTACATGAAGCGCGCCTACAATCTCCTCATCGGTGAACGCACCGCGGAAGAGATCAAACTGCGCGTCGGCTCCGCCTATCCGCTCGAGGAAGAGCTCACGATGGAGGTCAAAGGCCGCGATTCCGTCGCCGGCCTTCCGAAAACGATTCACATCACGTCGCAGGAAATCCGCGAAGCGCTCGCCGACACCATCGCCGCGATCGTCGACGCCGTTCGCGTGACCTTGGAACGCTGCCCGCCCGAACTTTCCGCCGACCTCGTCGACCGCGGCTTCGTCATGGCTGGCGGCGGTGCGTTGATCCGCGGCATCGACAAACTCCTTTCGGAAAAAACCGGCCTCCCCGTCACGATCTCCGACGACCCCCTCTCCGCCGTCGCCAACGGCACCGGCGCCGTCCTGAACGACCTGAGCTGGCTGATGCAGAACGTGTGAGGCGCGCGTCCCGCGCTCGACCGTAGGCCCTCGAATCAGGGGGCATAGCTTTAGCCTCCACACCTCCCAAATCCTCTTGAGAGAGGTGCCCGAAGGAGCGGGTGTGTTTAACTTTTTCCGTGCCACCCGCCCCATCCCTCTCCAAATAACCCTTCACTCACCTCGTGCCTTCCCGCCGCCTCGACCAAGCCCGCCCTTTCCTCACTCTGGGCCTCCTTGTCGTCGCCTGGCTCCTGCTCCCCGCGGCCATCAAGTCGTTCACCCGCGCGTCATTCTTCGAACTCACCGCGCCCGTCACCGTCAGCGCCTCCTACGCGCGCGACCTCCAGGAATACTGGTCCCTCCGCGCCCACTCGAAGAGCGACCTCATCGTGGCCGGCCGCGACCTCGCCCGCCTCAACGCCCAATACTCCCTCTCCGTCCAACAAAACTCCGAGCTCCGCGCACAGGTCGAACGCCTCGAACAGCTCCTCCGCCTCCCCTCCTACACCAACTTCCGCTCCGAACACGCGCGCGTCGCCCGCCGCGACTTCTCCGCCTGGTGGCAGCGCATGACGCTCCGCAAGGGCACCAATCACGGCATCACCGTTGGCGCCCCCGTCGTATTCAGCGGCGGTGTCGTCGGTCGCGTCACCGAGGTTCACGCCTACACCTGTGTCGTCGATCTGATCAGCAGCCCCACCATCCGCATCGCCGCCTTCGTCGAAAACGACGACCGCCCCATCAGCTTCCAAGGCGGCGTCAACCCCGCCTTCGGCCCCGCCAAAGGCGTCCTCGAATTCGTCCCGCTCGACATCCACGCCACCCCCGCCGCGCCACGCCGCCTCCTCGGCGAAGTCACCAAGACCGAACCCAGCACCGACGGCCTCTTCAAAACCGGCGAGGTCTCGCTTGATCCACGCCTCTCCACGCTCACCGAGGTCACCATCCTCGTCCCGCTCGATCCCGCAGGTTCCTGACCCGCCGCTCCGTCGTGCGCTCCGCCCTCGCTTTCACGTTCACGCTTTTTCTGCTCGCGAGCCTTCTCGCTCAGCTCAACCACGCGATCAGTGGCTGGGGCGTCTACGTCTGGCTCGGCGGACTTTTCGTCACGCACGCCGCCCTCGCTCCCGGCGCCCGCGGCGGTCGCACCGCCGCCTTTCTCGGGGGACTCTTCCTCGATTGCACCGCGCCGGTCACATTCGGCACCCACGCCCTGTTGTTTGCCGCCGGCTACACGCTCGTCTTTCGTTTGCGCGATCGCGTCGCCCGCGACGAAAACACCACCCGCATCGTCCTCGCGCTCGTCGTCAACCTCGTGCTTTTCCTCGTGTTTTCCTTCGTCCAATCGCGGCAAATTCCCACCTCCGCCACGTTCTGGTCCCGGACCGCGGTCGATCTTCTCTGCTCCCAAGTCCTCGTCGTGCTCATCACTCCGTGGCTCTGCGCGCTCCAGGCCCGCACCCTCGATTTAGCCGACACGTTTGCCGCCGCCTACGAACGTCGTTTCGGTTGACGCTCCTCCTCGCGTGCCCGCTCCCGTCTCCACTGTCGAAACCAACCTCGCCGAGCGCTCCGGCAGCCTCGTCGAAACCCATCGCAGTTACGACCCGCGCATCGTCTTCTTCTATTTCATTCTCGCGGGCCTTCTCCTGACCCTCGTCGGCGGCCTCGCCTACCAGCAGCTTTTCAAAACCGACATCTACCACGAGCGCGAACGCGTCCAAAACCAGCGCCGCGTCCTCGTGCCCGGCCCACGCGGCAACATCTTCGATCGCGAGGGCCGTCTCCTCGTCGGCAACCGCCCGCGTTTCGCCGTCGTGCTCTACCTCGACGAGCTCCGCTCCGAGTTCCGCCGCGAATACATCCGCGTCCGGCGCAACTACCGCGAATCCGGCGACAAAGATCTCCCCACGTCCTCCCAACTGGAACAGATCGCCCGCGCCTCCGTCGTCCAGCGCTACCTCGATCAGGTCAACGTCATCCTCGGCCGACACGAGCAGGTCGACAGCGTCGACCTCCGCAAACACTTCCGCCGCGAACTCCTCCTTCCTTACACACTCATCGGCGATCTCGCTCCCGAGGAATACGCCCGCCTCGTCGAAAGCCTTCCCGTCCGTTCTCCCCTCCAGGTTTACACGTCCAGCACGCGCTACTACCCCTACGGTTCCGCCGCCGCCCATACGCTCGGCTACGTCAGCATCAATCCCGACATCGACGACGAAAACGTCCCCGGCGAAGACCTCACCACCTTCAAGATGAAGGGCAGCATCGGCAAGACCGGCCTCGAGGCCGCCTTCGACGCCAAGCTCCAAGGCGAATCCGGCGGCACCATCTTCCGCGTCGATCCCGCCGGCTACCGCGTCAATCCCCCCCTCCACAAACGCCTCCCCGTCCAAGGCCAGAGCATCACCACGTCACTCGACATCGACCTCCAGCTCGCCGCCGAAGAGGCCATCGATATCACCGAATATCCCGGCGCCGCCGTCGCCCTCGACGTCCGCACCGGCGAGGTCCTCGCCCTCGCCAGCAAACCCGACTACAACCTCGAGGACACGTCGCCCTTGATCACTCGCGCCACGTTCTCCGAAATCGAATCGCGCGGCGCCTGGCTCAATCGCGCCGTCCAGGGCCTCTACCCGCCCGGTTCCACGTTCAAGGTCGTCACCGCCCTCGCCGGGCTGCGCAAAGGCGCCATCGCCATCGATTCCGAAATCGAATGCACCGGCTACTTCCGCGTCGGCCAAAACCGCCTCATGCCATGCAACGGCGGCCGCGGCCACGGCCACATGACCTTCCCCAACTCGCTCACGATGAGCTGCAATGTATTTTACTATAAATACGGCATGGACACCGGCATCGAGGCCATCGCCGCCGAAGCCCGCCGTTTCGGCCTCGATCGCCCCACCGGCATCGAGCTTCCCTTCGAAACCCGCCGCATGGTCATCGGCGACATCGACTGGAAAAAGAAGGTCCACGATCAGGCTTGGTTTCCCGGCGACACCGCCAACTCCTCCATCGGCCAAGGCTTCCTCGCCGTCACGCCGCTCCAGATGGCCTGCGTCACCGCCTCCATCGCCCGCGGCGAACGCCACACCACGCCCACACTGCTCCACGATCCGAACCGCCCGCGCCAGCAGTCCGAACCGCTCGGCATCACCCCGCAACAATACGCCACGATCTTGCAGGCGATGGAGGAATGCACCCTCCGCGGCACCGCAAAGGTGCTTCAGATCAACAAAATCCCCGACCTTCGCGTCGCCGGCAAAACCGGCACCGCCCAAGTCCGCACCCCCGAGGGCACCCTCAATCTCGCCTGGTTCATCTGCTTCGCGCCCGTCGAGAATCCCGAGATCGCGATCGCCGTGATGATCGAGGGCGACACCCCCGGCGAGGAAGTCGGCGGCGGCCGCATCGCCGCTCCCGTCGCGCAATCGATCCTGCGCAAGTGGAAGGAAAAGAAGAACGCCCCCCGCCCGTTCATCGCCCCCTCTCTCTAATTTTCTTCTTTGGTTTCCGATGGAGGCGCGGTGCCCCACCGCGCCCTCTCACCGCGCCTTCTTCACTCCGCGCCAAGCTCGCCGCGCCCCGCGAAACACCGCCTTCGGCTCTCCCCACGTTTCGCGCGCCCCAAACCGCAATCGCTCCAACTCGAGCGCCACACGTTCGCACTCTCCATCCTCCGCGCGACACGCCTGCATCCGCCGCAACCACTTCCCCGCCTCCATCCGCACCGCATCGCCGCGACTCCCCCGCTTCGAAAATCGGAAATCAAAAATCGAAAATCCCCGGCGCAGCACCCACCACAACCCTAGCGCCAACAACGCCCCCGCGCCCACGACGATCCCCGTCAGTCGCGCATCCCACGATGCCCGCGCCCACGCCCTGACCCGCAAGCCCCACGCTTCGATCGTTTCCCGCAGTCGCATGCCGATGTTCTCCGTCGCCTCCCTGACCGCGCGCAGCGTCTCGAGCTGCGACTGCTGATCGAAGTTCACGATCCGCCGATACCAAAACACCCGCAGGCTATCCAAACGCGCCGTCCAGCTCCGATCCAGCCGCTGCGCCAGACCTTCCTCGCCCGCCACCTCCCGCTCCGCCGCCGCCGTCGCCCCCGGCGTCGGATCCGCCCGCAACCACGCTCCGCTCTCCGCATCGAAAATCTCCACCCACGCGTGCGCGTCCGAATTCCGCAGCGTGAAATTATTCGAATACGCATTCCACGATCCGCCGCGAAACCCCGTCACCACCCGCGCCGGAAATCCCGCCGTCCGCGCCAGCAGCACGAACGCCCCCGCAAACAGCTCACAGTGTCCGCCGCCGTCCGATCGCAGCCACCGCACCAACGGATCGCCCGCCCCTTCCGGCACCGCCGGCGACAACGAATACCCATGCCGGCGCTCCAGCCACGCCTCCGCCGCCCGCGAAAATTCCTGCGCATCCAAACTTCCGTCACGCCCGCCCCGAATCTCCCGCACCACTTCCTCCAACACCGCGACATCTCCCGCCTCCAGCTCGAGCTTCGACGTCGCCCGCACCAGCGCGCTTTCGCTTCCTTCCTTCCACTGCGACGCGAACACCTCGTCCGTCAGCCGTCCGTCCGTATCCATTCCTTCAACACGATACGCCGTCATCGACACCGGATCGTCCCGCAGCGCCAGCACCCGCAGCGCCCGCGAATAACGGAAATTTTGCCGTTCCCGAAACTGCACCCGTTCGAAAGTCCCCAGCAGCGGCAGATAACGGCTCACCCCCGACTCCAAATAAAACGTCCAAGTCCCCGCCTCCTCCCCCGCCGCCGGCCGTCCCGGCGGAAAATCCGTCCGCGCCCACTCTCGTCCAAAGCCCCCCGCGCGCAACGCCGCCGACAATCGAAAGGTTCCGTCGCGATACTCGTCCAGCACCATCATCCGCCAATAGGGCGACGCCGGAATCCGGCTCGGATCCGACACATCCACGCTCAACGCCACGCTGTTGTCCTGCGTGATCTCCGTCACGTCTCCGAACCGGATCGAATCGCTGAAGCCCGTCCGCGCCTTCTTCGACATGAACCGTTCCAGAAAAAATCCGCTCTCCAACTGAAACCGCGGAATCGCCAGAAAGAGCAGCCCCGACAACACCACCAGCGCCCCAAACAACGCTCCGCCCAGCGCCACCACCCGCCAGTCCGTCGCCCGCCTCACTCGCCCCAACAATCTTCCCCACTTCACTCCTTTCGCCCACCCCGCGCCCTCCGAAAACACCGCTCCGCCCGCGCCCCGCTCGGTCATCGTCACCACCAATAGAAAAACCAACGCACAGCCGACAAACGCCAGGATGTGCACCGCAAACGTCACCGCCACCGACAGCACGCCCGCCACCACGATCAGAAACAATCCCAGCACCACCAATTGCAGGTCGTCGCGCTTTTTCCGATACATCACGCAGCGATACAACAGCAGCAGCAAATCGAGCCGCACGATCGCCGGCAGCAGTTCGCCCGACCACCACAGGTCCGCCGCGAAAAACGCCGCCACCACCGGAAACGCCAGCCGGTGCACCCACGCGGGAATCCGCCCGATCCACTCCGGCCTCACCCACCCCGCGATCACCGCCGCCGCCGTCAACCCCGACAACGACCACGCCTCCACATCGAGATAAAACACCGTCGCCACCGATAGCAGTGTGAGCACCCCGCCGAGCAGCCACCGCAACTGCAACAACTCCTCGCCGGTCAACTGCACTCTCGCACCCGCCCGGTTCACGCCACCGCCATCCTCCTTCCATCCACGAGCGCCTCCACATTACGCGCCCCGTCCGGCGCAAACGTCACCACATTCCTCCTCGCCCCGCCCGCCCGCCGCTCGGTCGCCGTCGGCGCCGGCTCGCCGCGCGCTTCCAGCGGCGCCACCGCCGCCAACTCATCCAAAAACGTCTCCAAATCCCGCACCCGCCGCACCGGTCGCGGCGCATCGGCATCCAACGCCACGCTCGCCAGCTTCTCCGCGCGAAACAAATCCTCCGCCAGCGTCGCCGCAAAACTCAGCAGCAACTCGAACTGGTCC
>JGI12420J12819_1001018_pt1 | contig 12972 bp, 10 predicted proteins | sample Passage237A_FD_12819 | JGI IMG/M metagenome (IMG submission 12819) | reverse complement strand
CGCCCAGAGGCGCGAGCTTGAGGGGCGAGAACATTGACAGGCATCACAACCGAGAAATGCCAACCGAAAGGAAACACTTGGAAGACACGCTCGGACCTCAATGTAGACCCTTGGCCCGTTAAATCGTCGCCGCCCCGCGGCATGGCGGCAGAGCCTGGTCCGCTGCGCAACGGAGCCGTTGCTACGGTATATCGGTGGAGGTCGAGAAGCTTGTTCTTAGGATCTGCCCGGGGTTGCCTCCAACCCGCCCGAGCCGCTCAAAATTCTGGGAACATGCCGTCCGCAGTATTTGATCAACCACCACGCCCCCCTTGAGTTTCAAGTGTCGTGTCGAGGCTTTAATAACCGCTCAGACTCCAATCGCCGTCTGGCAGCTGGTAAGCGGCAAGCGATCAATTTGTTCCTTGCTGAAGGTTTCATGCCATACCTCTTCAGCCAGTCGCTCAAGAAGTTCGAGGTCCTCATTGGGCCAACGACGTAGCGCTGCGTGAGCAGGATTATCCTCCTCCGCTTCATGTACAAACCGGACCTTGTGTCCCTTTTGTCTTAGGACACTGTCGATGAGAAATACTTGCGCCACCGCGAAGCGGCCTTTCGGCTTAACTTCAAGCTTACTTCTGCGAATGGCTTCGGCTGCGCATTTAATAATGGCTTCGCGGTCGCCGGCGAAGTAGTTGCACCACGTAACAGAGAGGTAGGAATCCACTTTTCGGAATTGAAAGGCTAATCCAAGTGGTCCATACACCTCAGTTTCATCTTCATTCTTTCTTAGTTTGCTCCACGGTACATATCGAACTACTAGATCCGTAGGTTTAAGATACGTACTGGGCATCGGAGAACCATATTATCGGATGATAGGGAGCGAGACAATCTGAGAGCCGTTCTATGGTGGTTTGTCCGGCGCAGCGCTCCACCCTCCCTTCCATCTCACGAGCCAAGACCCAACGGACCTGATCCTGCGGCTGACATTCAACCGTCAATCGATTTCGACCGTTGGTCCAGGCTGCAACCAACACTCCGGCTCCCGACATCCCCAGCCCCGGCCTTTTGCTTGGCTTCAGTGTTAGAAGAAGCCTCAAGAAAGTCCGGAACGATGGGATCGATGGAAATGCATCTTCTTCATCCCACTCCTCAGGATCGCAAAGGCTGTCAATTTGATTGAAGATCACCTCACGCCATTGGGGCGGCAGATGCATAGAGACCCGGGACGTGAGCTTTTTAAGCTCGGCTGACACATCAAACAATACAGACGCCAGATCATCTGGCTTCTCCCTGGTAACGGTCGATGAGATCGAGGGGGATCGTAGGGTGATGATCTCATTGTCTATAGTTGTTGACCATCTACCGGATTCTCCCGCCTCGGGCGCGTGCAAAGAGGCCTTGAGTCGAGATTTACGACCTTGTTCTAGGAGAGACATTATTCGAAGAGCTCCCTTGTTTTTTGTGTGATGCAGGCTTCGAATATCCGGTTCTTCTTAGCTCTGACTTTATCGATTGTCTCCCAAAGCTTTCCCCCTGAGAGAGGCAAATCCTCCTCTTTGAATACATCGATATCTAGTAAAAAGGCTTGCGTATTTGGAACAATAGGATCTGCGATAGAAGATGTTATTCGCGAACTCCAGCCATCCTCTATGTCAATGGTAACATTGACCACGTATGTGCTCAGATTAACGGATATATTCTCGGGAAAAAAGGGGTATATATTAAACAAGCTTTTTGGACTCTCCGTTTCAAGCAGGGAAATGGGGACGTCTATCCTATTAACGAATCGGACCCCAATCCTCGTGATCCGAGAGCTCCAGGCCGAAGAGCAAACGTTCCAAGCGTTTTTAGCTTTCTGAAAAAGATCATCCCATTCTGAATACGGTGCGAGCAGAGCGTATGTGAAGCGATGTTCATTAAGAATTAGAATTTCTCTCTGATCTTTCGAAGCCAATTGCAATCCGACTACGCGCTTTTCTTGCTGCGTCCTGTTCGAATTCAAGTTAAAGTGAGTTTTGAACTCTATGGTGTCTCTGCGGTTGGAGTAGCCATATTTTCCCTCAAGCCGAGTAGCAGCTTGCCGAATCGATGCGATCGATGCTGGAGCTTCGTATCTCACTTCTATGACCGCCTCGACAATTGGCGCCTTATTGTAGTGTTGCCTACTGTCAGGCATTGCCAACCATCCTCAGTAACGTTTCATAACAAAGGCAATGGCCAGCCCGGACACTGCCTCAGAGGAGTCGAGCCTGTACACCCCCAATCGTTGTGTGCCCTCCTGTTCGCAAGTCGGTAAGGTAAGCTCTATATAGGGACTCTGATCTTGCGATGGGCACGACCCTGGCATGTTAGGACGGAGAGCACGGCGCTCTGATAGGGGAGTCTCTCGTGGTGCTTGGATGTGTTCTTGGTTGTGGCGGACCATTGCCCTGACTGCTCCTATTTCCGAGCGTCGACGAAGCAGCGCTAATCCAGCGGGTCGGGCGGGCAAGAATGATCGCACCCCAGGCCATTCCCAACGATCATCTCGACGAGACTCTGTCTGGTCAGTGGCGCGGTCGCAGAGCCGAACAGAACGATGATTACTCACCCGGCGCTCAGTACCGCCCATAGGCGTTGAAGCTAGCGATGTAGCCCGCTACGTAAGAGAGTGGCTTAGGCTGGGGCCCCGACTCGTAAGCATGCGTCGCGGCATGGGAGACCAAGGCTTCGATGAGAGCGCGAGACATCTGGAGCACTACCTATTTTCCCGAGGTGTCTGACTTTCTGGGCGGCCGCCTGAATCGCCGCCCCGACTGTCTTGGCATCCCCAGTCACGTTGTGATCATCGTTGCCCCCTCCGATCGGAGGGCTACGTAGGTGCCAGCGTAGCTTGGCGACAGGGGCCGTTGGAATACATTTCCGGGATGTGGGGCAGCCTCGTCCCTCGCGGCCGCGCGTTGCCCCACCTGTCGACGTGCACCCGAGGCGCCTGCATCCTCAGCCGCCCCCTCCACTGTTGGTGCGGACTCTGCCGTTGCTTCCGGGGGCGACCCCAAACAGGCGTCATCTCATCCTGTCCAGGGGCGACAGTTGCCAGTACAGCGTCCTTCCACGTAAGAACCGTTTCGTCGACGCGACGTCCTGACCTCTCCGACTGAGGCCGGGCTCCTGGGTCGAAGGCTTCGAGGAAGAGTGGCAACGCTCCCCATCCTTTGTCTGCCTTGTGGAGCGGCCAGTCGAAGACCGCGCCTCCCTGTCGGCGGGCCTACTTCAGTATCGCCGACAGGGAAATATCTTGCTTCATGGTGTGGGGGCGCGTCTCGAGCCACTTCCCGCGGATGATCCATCGTTCTCAAAGGCAGGCGGGCATGGTGCGGAGCCGTGGCCGTGGTGGTGGTAGCCATGGTGAACGGTGCCTTTCGGCACGTCTGGAGAGCAGAAGCGGAAGAGCGGCGACGCATGGTGCTGAAAGCCGCTGGTGGGCCTCGCGCTGTCGCGGGTGGGAAGGGGCCTGCCGGCATCTGCCGTGCGTCTATGGACTCGGGAGAGGCCCCGTTGTGGCGCCCCAGGATGGCGTCTGCGCCCGGCGTATTCGCTCTGCTCATTCCCGAGCAGCCCGCGGGACAGAATGCTGCCATCTCGGCCGCGGCCGTGGGACAGTCCGAGGTGCTGTTGTCCCGCTCGTGTCCCGCTGTCTGTCCCGCGGAAAAACAAGAGATTGGGCGCCTGCAACGGCTGCTGTCCCCGAAGCTGTCCCACGTGCCGTCCCGCCCTGCGAGGCGGTGTCCTGCTGTCCCACCCCCTTGTAGACGGGACAGTGGGACGCTGTGGCGCGACTTCCTATTCACCGGCGAGCAGCAGGCCGGAGGCCCGCCCCTTGTCGACGAGCCGCTGAACCCTGCTCTTCGAGATGTCCAGTTCTTCGGCGATCTCGCGGACGGAAAGGCCGTCCTTTTTGGCCTGAACCACCCGCTTTAGGGTCACGTCTTCGAGGGAGCGGGTCAGCCACATGGCCCGTCTGTCGCGTGTTTCGCAGACAGCTTCAAAGGGCGCGGCATCCTCGCCGGTCATTCCGCGGCTTTTGGTAAAGCTCACCTCAAACCGAGCACCCTGATCGGGGGTGTAATCGGAGGGGTGCTGCAGGGAGATAACGGTGTCGAGTACGTCCTCGCGCTTGCTCGTGCCGCGTTGAGTGCCGCCCTTCCCGGCATGATGAACGAAGAGCACGGAGCGCCCGAGGCGCCGTTGCAACAGAGCCCAGCCCTGCAGAGGTGCCCAACCCTCCGCCTCATTCTCCTTCACGCTGGGGGCGAGGCAGGACAGGTTGTCGACGACGATTAGGTCAGTGTCCCGCAGGAACGGCTCGAAAGCCTGTTGCCCCTCGACCGTAGAGAGATCAGGCATGCCGGTTTCCTGCAGGTCTGCACCGAGGATACGGAAGTGGGACGGCGTCGGAAGGATGCCCCCCATGCCGCCAGCAATCTCCCGCATCCGCTCTTGAAGCAAAGCGCCGGGCATCTCCCCATCGATGTAGAGCACCCGCCGCGGTGCTTCGGCCTTGAAGCGCAGGAACTCCCCGCCTGTAGCGACCGCCCAGGCGACCGACAGGGCGAACCAGGTCTTGCCGACACCGCGGGGGGCAAAGACCATTGCCAAGCCCTTTTCTGGCAGCCACGGCGCCAGCAGAAGACGGCGGGGCGGGATCTGGAGAGCCTGCAGTTCGTCGAACGTGAGTGCCCTCAGTGCCTGCGGCGGAGGCGTCTCCGCCTTCCGGTCGAGCGGGTGGCGCGAGATCATCGGCTCGCCCCGGCCCTTGCGCTCGCTGTGGGCGCGATCCCAGGTGCTCAGCAGGTAGCGTTCCGCCGCCTCGTCGCCGACCTGCTCAGAGCGCTCGCGCACCTTGTCTGCGAAGCCGCGGCCGTCCCTCAGCCCCAGTTCGTAGAGCCGGATCAGGTCGCCCGGCAGGTAGCCGTTCGCTGCCATCTCGGAAGCAATGCGGAAGTCCAGCTTCGAGCGGTCTTCGGCCGGCGTCGTGTCCTGCAGGTCCTCTCGCAGCCACTTGGGCAGGAAACGCGCGATGTCTTCGACGCTGTCGGCGTCGGCAAAGCGCGTGTGCACGTCGACCCGCAGGGGTTCCGGCGTCGCCGTGTCCGCCGCCGTGTCTTCCGGCAGGGCGTCGGCGATCTCGCCCAGGTCCCACTTCGCCCCTTGCTGTGGGAGCAGTTCAGCGGGTTCGGGGACACGTCCCGCCGCCCGCTTCTTCTCGTTCGGCCAGTTCGTGAAGCCGGGGAGCCGCCAGACATGCGCGGCGTCCACAGTGCAGGCATCACCGCCCCAGGCTTCGCGCAGGCCGCGGGCGACACGCTCCCACAGGGGCAGGTCGTCCGACGGCTCCTTCAGCAGCCACACCAACTGATAGCGCGGTGTCGGCTGGCTGGACGTTTGGACGATCCGGGAGGGCACGAGCCCGAGCGGCCAACGCCCGCTCTCAAGCGCCGCGTCCACGTGCTTCGCCGCCTCCGCGTCGTCGATGTCCACGACGACGGCGAGCATTTGGCGGATGTCGGCCTTTCCGCCCCTCGCCCCGCTCGTAAGGTCGGGGTCCATGAGGGCGGCGCCCCAGTAGACGTTGCCCTCTGCGACGTTCCAAGCTCCGACCTCCGCCATGGGTGGCGACAGGGCCGAAGCCGGCGCGTGCCATACGCCCAGCGTGCTGCCTTCGCCGTAGGCGACGAGCACGAAGCGGTTCGGGCTGTCGATGTCCCCGAGAAGGTCTTCGAGGAACGCCTCCGCCTGATCTTGGCGCGGAGTCCGGTGAGGGCTATATTCGGCGCTGTTGGTGCTGGTGCTTTGATGAACAGTTTCGGACGCCTCTCCCTGCTGGTAACAGGGGGAGGCGTTTTCATTCGGCGGGCGTGGTTCCCGCAGATTGTCCATGGACATTGGTTGCGACCATCACCGGCCGGCTGGCACGGAGGTGGACTGACGCTTGTGTGCGTCGATGAAGGTCTCGATGTCCTCGATCGCATAGAAGACGCGGGTATGAATTTTCACGTAGCGCGGGCCACAGCCCCGGCGGCGCCAGTCCTGGAGCGTGCGTTTCCGAAAGCCGAAATGCCGCTGGACCTCGGCTTCTGTCAGAAGAGGACGGCGAGGTGAATGCCCCCGTTCTCTGACCTGAGCTTGGGGGGCGGTGCGTAAGGTAGAGTGAAAGGAGTCCTGCGGAAGCATGAGGGGGCCTTTCTGATCTTGCGCTCATCACTACTGAGCAGCAGCGCCCTCTCATCATGGGGAAGTCGTCATAAAGAACAAGCCGAGCCGATTTTGCCGGATCTCCGTGATGATATCTGATAGTGCTCAATCGGACCCATTCGGATACTGCTTCTGTGACAATTTTAGGGCATATTGATCTTGTCTCTCCCTGTCTCTGCCCTTGAGCGTGCCTCTACCTCACTACCCGAATGTTCATCACGTTGGAGGCCGGGGGGCGGCCGGCGACCTCCGCAAGCAGTGTCTCCGCCCAGGCATCGAGTGCCGCGCGCTTCTCCGTCTCGTAGGCGTGGCGTTGGTAGACGCCCACCACGCCCGACCGCGAGCCCGACAGGTGCCCGAGGACAGCTTCCGTCACCTCCAGACGGACGCCCAGGCGCTGCAGGCCCGTGGCGCAGGTGCGCCGCAGGTCGTGGATGCGCCAGGGCGCGGGGTCGGGTCGACCTTGCCTGCTCTGCCCCCCTGTGGGGGCTTCCTGCGCTGCCCGTTCCTTCATGCGGGTCTGCAGGCGGGCGAGAGCCCGCGAAAAGCCCGAGAAACCGGAAGCACCCGAGGCGCCGAAGACGAAGGGGCTCGTGGTCCGCGGTCGTGTCCGCAGGATGTCCGCGGCCAGCGCGGACAGAGGGACGAGGCGCGGCTCGCCGGTCTTGGTCCGCTCGCCCGACAGGCGGATCAGTGGGGCCTCGCCGTCCAGCCCCTCGACCTCGTGCCACTGCAGGGCGGCGATTTCCTCGCGTCGGGCGCCGGTCAACAGCAGCAGCCGGACGATGGCAGCGAAGGGTGAGGCATCCCCTTCCGTTGCCGCCCACAGCAGCCCCAGTTCCTGCTCGTCCAGGACGCGGTCGCGGGCCTGCTCGGCCTTCGGCTTGGCGATGCCCGCGGCGGCGGACAAGGGGACGAGATCGCGGCCGGCGCACCAGTTCAGGAAGCGGCCGAGGTGGGCGAGAGTGCGGTTCGCCATTGTGGGGGCGGGCCTGCCCTTGCTGCCGCGGGCGGCGATGCCGTCGATCAGTCGGATGATGTCCGTCCGCGCGACCGCCTTTAAAGATCGCCGGCCCAACTCGGGAAGCACATAGCGCTCGAAGACGCGGCGCACCTCCGCAGCGCTGCGGTTGCTCGACTGATCCAGGCGCATCCAGTCTTCGAAGGCCGCTGCGACGGTGACCTCCCGCTTCGCGGCCTCCCGCTCCGCCAGCGGGTCCTTGTCCCTGCGCACCTGCTCGGCGTAGTCGCGGGCGATGTCCCGCGCCGTCGACAGTTCTATGGTCCCCAGCTTGCCGATGGTCAGCCGGCGCGTGCGCGTGCCGGCGCGATACTGGAAGACGAAGGAGCGGGCGCCGTCGCGGGTGATGCGGAGGCCGAAGCCGCGCACCTCGCTGTCCCAAAGGAAGGTCTGCGTGCCCGCCGTGGGCGGCTGCGCCCGCTCTATCAGCCGCACTGTCAGCCTCTGCGCCATCGCTCCCCTCATCTGCTGGTGTAAGCGCCATGTAAGCACAGTGCGCCGTATTGGCCAGTAGCTCACCGCAGTCGGCAGGGGGGATTTTGGCAGATAGTCTGCTGAAAAGGGGCTCTCTCAGGGATGATCAGTAGTGGCCCGGAGAAGGACCCAGTAACTTTTAATCAGCGGGTCGATGGTTCGAATCCATCCGGGCTCACCAGGAAAATAAAAATATCAAATCATTGGGGGCGTTCCGGGCGCCCGACGGGCGCCGTGCTGACCGAAGGGTGGCACCATTCTGACCTGCGGTTTCCCATCCAGCCTCAGACCGGGCCGATTCCGCAGGTTGCGAGCCGCAGGTCTTAACCCTTGAAGCGTTCCACGTTGTGCCACCCGAGCGCCGCGGCGTCCGGCCGCTGGTCCGGCGATTTCGGTGGGGTGATCGTCTGGCCGTGCAAGGCATAGTAGTGGCGTCCGTTCTCGAACTCCTCCTTGATCCGGCGGCTCACCTCGAAACGCAGATCGGGCGTGATCGTCACATAGCCGGCATCGAACAGGCTGTGTATGTCGCGTCTCAGGAGGAGGCCGTTGTGCGCTTCGTGTTCGCCGCCTTGATTGTAGGGTCGGATGTGTGCGGCCTCCAGGGCCGGAAGGGTCCGTTCCCGGGTGACGGCACACCGTCTTTCATAGATGTCGGTCACCAGCACACGAAAGGCGCCTTGCCCCAATCGCGGGCGGACCAGATGAGGCTCGCCGAAGCGTGCCGGCGGCTCTGCCAGACCGGAGCCGCGTTGCCCCAGGAGATGCTGGGATGCCGCTTCCCAGAGAGCGAGCCCTTCGGCATCGCCCGTGCTGTAGGTCTTGAACGAGACGATGTTCCTCGCCCAGCTGGCCGGCACTTCGAGCCAGTTTCGTTCATCCAGGAAGAAGGGCTGCGTGAGGATACGGCAGCCGATGGGGAAATCCGCGCGATCTCCGGGATCGACCTTCCGGTAGCGTGCGATCCGGCTTCTCATCTCCGTGGCCGACCGCGCGCCGTTCGCGATCCCGAAGGCTTCCCAGGCCAGCGAGCAGGGCAGTGTGTTCGAATAGGCGAAGATTCCGCCGCCGACGATCACGTTCCGCGGCGCGCGTAGCTTGAAGAGGAAAAGTTCGCCCGGCCTGAGAGCACGGAAACAGGCGCCCGAAGGCGCCCAGAAATTCACCTCCCGCAGATCCGGGAGTGTCCGCAAGAGGTCGAACCAGTCGCCGTCCGTGACGGCAACGACGATATTGATCGTCATCGTGGCAGCCCGTGCCGGCCGGGGGCGAGCAGCCATGGCGTGATGAAGAGGCTGCAGATGTCGCGTTCGGAGAGGCCGTGCTTGTCCATGCAACGGCAGAATGCCGCGCCGGGCGGCTCATCTCAAGAAGGCCGCAGCGATCACGCCCACCCTCTTGACGCCCCTTCCGCTCCTGTCGCAAGATCGTTCGATATCGATCGAACGATTTTCGATCGGGCAAGAAGGGCCGGCAGAGCTCGGCCAATTCGGGAGGAGCTATCCATGGCAAGGACATTCGCGGGCCTGGCGGCGGCGGCCGCCCTTCTCTGTGCCACCGCCCTCGGCGCCAGTGGCGTCGCGAGCGCGGCGGAGGTCACCCTCAAGGCCGTTTCGGCCTTCCCCAAGACCCTGAACTTCACCCAATCCTTCCTGCGCTACGTCGACAAGGTGAACGCCGCGGGCAAGGGCGTCGTCCAGATCACCTACGTCGGCGGCCCGGAGGCCATTCCCGTCACCGAGCAGCCGACCGCCCTGCGCAACGGCGTGTTCGACATCCACTACGGCCCGACCGGCTACTACGCCGGCCAGTTCCCCGAGGGCGACGCCCTCTTCGGCAGCAACATGACGCCCTGGGAGATCCGCGAGACCGGCGGCATGCAGATGCTGGCCGACGCCTTCGAGACGCGCATGTCGGCCCACCTGCTGGGCTGGTTCGACGGCGGCATCAGCGTCGCCCTCTACCTGCGCGAGGCGCCCGCCCGCACCGCCGACGGCGGCATCGACCTCAGCGGCAAGAAGATGCGCGCCGCCCCCTCCTACCGCGAGCTGATGTCGAGCCTGGGGGCGACCAACGTCATGATCCAGGCGCCGGAGATCTACACCTCGCTGGAGCGCGGCCTGGTCGACGGCGTGGTCTGGCCGGTGGTCGGCGCGCCCGATCTGGGCTGGCACAAGTTCGTCAAGTACCGGGTGGAGCCGACGGTGAACCAGGTCGAGATCGTCGCCCTGGTCAACCTCGCCAAGTGGAACGGCCTGTCCAAAGAGGCGCAGGACATCCTGACCAAGGCGGCGATCGAGCACGAGCGCGAGTCCTACGCCTTCTTCCAGGACCTGCAGAAGTCGGAGCGCCAGATGCTGATCGACGGCGGCATCGAGATCATCGAGCTGCAGGGTGCGGCCGCCGACGCCTACGTCGACACGGCGGTGAACTCGGCCTGGAAGCGGCTGGACGAGCGGGCGCCGGCCTTCGCGGCCGAAGCCAAGGACAAGTTCGTCCACTGAGCCGAGGGCCTCTGGGCCCGGGGACGCAGTGATGCGGTGGCTCTCCCTCCTGCTCGACCGGCTGGTCGTCGCGGCGGCGTGCGTAAGCGCCGCCGCGATCGGGGCGGCCGCCGTCGTCATCATGGTCGACGTGACCATGCGGGCGAGCGGCCTGCAGCCGCCGATCTGGGGGGCGGCGGCGATCGAATACGGCCTGCTCTACGTCACCATGTTGGCCGCGCCGCTGCTGGTGCGCGAGGGCGGTCACGTCGCCGTCGAGACGGCGGTGCGCCTGCTGCCCCCGCCCGCCCAGCGGACCTGCGGGCGCGCGATGACGGCGCTCTGCGTCCTGGTCTGCCTGCTGCTCGCCGCGGTCGCCCTGGACAGCACGGTGGCGAGCTTCCACCGCGGCGACTTCGACATCCGCGCCTTCGACATGCCGCGCTGGCTGCTGCTGGCGCCGCTGGCCGTCGGCCTCTTCCTCTGCGCCGCGGAGTTCCTGCGCCTCCTCCTCGCCGGCCGGGTCTACGGCGGCGACGCGGGCGGCCCCCACGCGGGCGGCCTCTAGACCATGGGGAGCCTCTAGACCGTGGACTGGCCGCTCGCCATTCTCGTGCTGCTCGGGCCGGTGCTGCTGCTCATGGCGCTCGGCATGCCGGTGGCCTTCGCCTTCCTGGCCGCCAACATCCTGGGCGCCTTCCTCTTCCTGGGCGGGGTGAACGGCGTCTACCAGCTCGTCGCCAACGCCTCGGTCTCGGTCACCTCCTTCCTGCTGGTGCCGATCCCGCTCTTCGTCCTGATGGGCGAGCTCTTCTTCCACTCCGGCCTCGCCCGGCGGATCTTCGACAGCCTCGACAAGCTGGTCGGCGGCCTGCCCGGGCGGCTGGCCTACATCACCGTCGGCGGCGGCACGCTCTTCGGCGCGCTCTCGGGCGCCAGCATGGCGAACACCGCGCTGCTCGGCTCCCTGCTGGTGCCGGAGATGACCAAGCGCGGCTACAAGCCGGTGCTCTCCATGGGGCCGATCATGGGCAGCGGGGGGCTGGCCATCCTCATCCCGCCCTCGGGCCTGGCGGTGCTGCTGGGCAGCCTGGCGCACATCGACATCGGCCGGCTGCTGATCGCCGGCATTCTGCCGGGCCTGGTGCTGGCCTCGCTCTATCTGGCGGTCATCCGGCTGGTCGTGGCGGTCGATCCGCAGGCCGCACCGCCCTATGCGGTGACGCCGACCCCGCTGCGCGAGAAGCTGGCGAGCGTCGCGGTCAACATCCTGCCGATGAGCCTCGTCGTCTTCTGCGTCGTCGGGCTGATCCTGCTGGGCCTGGCGACGCCGACCGAGGCCGCCGCCTTCGGCGTCGGCAGCGTGATCGTGCTGATCCTCGCCTACGGCCTCTTCACCTTCGACGCGCTCTGGCGCTCGTTGATGGGGGCGCTGCGGGTGACCGTGATGGCCCTGCTGATCATCGTCGGCTCCTCCACCTTCAGCCAGCTCCTGGCCTTCTCCGGGGCCAGCAACGGGATCGTCGGCTGGGCCACGGCCTTCGACGTGGGGCCGACCACGATGGTCGTGCTCATGTTCCTGGTGTTGATGCTGCTGGGCATGATCATGGACCAGGTCTCCATGCTGCTCATCACCCTGCCGATTTTCATGCCGCTGGCCGCCAGTCTCGCCATTGATCCGGTGTGGCTCGGCGTGGTCATGATGATGGGCCTGGAGATCGGGCTCATCACGCCGCCGTTCGGCCTGCTGCTGTTCATCATGCTGGGCGTGGCCCCCAAGGGCACGACCATCGGTCAGGTGATCGTCGCCGGCCTGCCCTACGTCGCCTGCGCCCTGGCGACGGCGGCGCTGGTGATCGCCGAGCCGGCCCTGGCGGTCTGGCTTCCCTCCCTGATCGCTCGCTGAGGACCCTCCGCCCGTGCCGACTGTCAGCCCATCGGACCTCCCGCCCCTCGACTTCGTCCGCCTGGCGCCGCCGCCCGGCAGCCGGATCGCCGTGCTCGGAGGCTGCGGGGGCCTCGGGCAGGCGCTGGTCCGGGCGGCGGCGGACATCGGCCTGCATGTCGCGGTCCTCGACCTGCAGCGGTCCCTCGACCGCCATCCGCCGCCCGTCGAGGCCCTGGCAATTCCCGTCGACGCGACGGACGCGGCGGCGGTCGACGGCGCCTTCGACGCGGTGGCCGAGGCCTTCGGCGGGCTGGACACCCTCGTCACCCTGGTCGGTGTGACCGCCGTGCCGCCGCGCCGCATCGAGGCCTTCTCGCCGGAGGAATGGGACGCCCTGCTGGCAGTGAACCTTCGCTCGGCCTTCCTCGCCTGCCGGGCGGCCCTGCCGCTGCTGAGGAAGGGCGACAACCCCTCGATCGTCACCGTCTCGTCGCTGCACGCCGCCCTGCCGCCGGAGGGCTTCGGCCCCTACGGCGCCGCCAAGGCCGCGCTGGTAAACCTCACCAAGGGCCTTGCGCTGGAGAACGCGCCGGCCATCCGGGCGAACTCGGTGGCGCCGAGCGGCATGCTGACCCCCTTCATCGGCGGCGGCACCGGCCGCGGCGGCGAGGAGGGCCCCATCGACTGGCTGGATATCGCCGCCATCGAGCGGGCGACCCCGCTGGGGCGGATGGCCCGGCCGGAGGACGTGGTGGGCCCGATCCTCTTCCTGGCGGGGCCTGCCGGGCGCTACATCACGGGCCAACTGCTGCACGTCAGCGGCGGCCGGATCATGCCATGAGCCGCCGGCGGGCGGCCGCCCAGACGCCCCGGCACGAGCCGCAGCAGGC
>JGI12420J12819_1001015_pt1 | contig 13012 bp, 15 predicted proteins | sample Passage237A_FD_12819 | JGI IMG/M metagenome (IMG submission 12819) | reverse complement strand
CCGCCTCGTTGGTTGGCACCCGGCCAAAGTCACGCTCAAGCTCTGCGAACGAGCCGTAGACGTCCACGCGCGGGTACGCCGGGTCGTCGCTCACCCACACGGGGATGGGGGTGCCGAAGTAGCGGTTGCGGCTGATGGACCAGTCGCGTGCGCCCTCGAGCCACTTGCCGAACTGGCCGTGCTTGATGTGCTCCGGCACCCAGGTGATCTGCTCGTTGAGCTCGACCATGCGGTCGCGGAACTCGCTCACGCGCACAAACCAGCTGCCCACCGCCCGGTAGATCAGGGGGTTGCGGCAACGCCAGCAGTGCGGGTAGCTGTGATCGTAGGTCTCATGGCGCAGGACGATGCCGCGCGCCTTGAGGTCCGCGATGACGCGGGGGTTGGCCTCGAAGACCTGCTGACCCTCATAATCCGGAACCTCTGTGGTGAAGCGGCCCTTGGAATCGATGGGCACCACGGTCTCGATGCCCGACGCTTGGCAGACGGCAGCGTCGTCCTCACCAAAGCCGGGGGCCAGGTGGACGATGCCCGTGCCGTCCTCGGTGCTCACGAAGTCGGCGGCGAGCACCTGGTGGGCGTTGTCGCGACCGACGAAGTACGGGAATGGCGGCTGGTAGCGCAGGCCGGCAAGGTCGTCGCCCGTGAGAGTGGTGACGCGTTCCGGCTCAGCGCCCAGTTCCCGCGCATAGGCGGCAAGGCGCGCCGCGGCGAGAATCACGACGCGACCCGCGAAGTCGCCCTCGGTGGGGCGTACGGCGACGTAGTCGATGTCCGGACCCACCGCGGCGGCGAGGTTGCTGGGCAGCGTCCATGGGGTGGTGGTCCAAACCAGCAAGTTCGCACCCGCGAGCTCGCCTGGGGCATCTACCAGGGGCAACAGGACGGTCAGGGCGGGGTCCTGGCGCATCTGATAGACGTCGTCGTCCATGCGCAGCTCGTGGTTGGACAGCGGGGTCTCGTCGCGCCAGCAGTACGGCAGGACGCGGTAGCCCTCGTAGGCGAGGCCTTTGTCGTAGAGCTGCTTGAACGCCCAGATGACGGACTCCATGAAGGTGGGGTCCAGAGTCTTGTAGTCGTTCTCGAAGTCCACCCAGCGGGCCTGGCGGGTGACGTACTCCTCCCACTCCTTGGTGTACTTCAGCACCGAGGAGCGGCACGCATCGTTGAACGCGGCGATGCCCATCTCGTCGATCTGCGACTTGTCGGTGATGCCCAGGATTTTCTCTGCCTCGAGCTCTGCGGGAAGGCCGTGGGTGTCCCAGCCGAAGCGGCGCTCGACCTTCTTGCCGCGCATCGTCTCGAAGCGGGGCACTACGTCCTTGACGTAGCCGGTGAGCAGGTGGCCGTAGTGCGGCAGGCCGTTCGCGAAGGGAGGGCCGTCGTAGAAGACGAACTCCTCGTTGTCTGCACGGTTGTCGATCGACGCCTGGAAGGTGCCGTCAATCTCCCAGTACTTCAGCACCTCGGTCTCGATCGAGGGGAAGTGGGGCGATGCGGGAACCTCCGCGGACGGGTCGGTGGAGGTGCGGTGAAGCGGGTACCGGGCGTCGGTCATTGTGACTCTCTGATGTCGCACTGCCGCGAGGACGCTCACGGGGACCTCCCCCGCTCGCGCGGTACCACCTCGCTTGTTGGACTGCTGGCCGCGTGTCCCGCTTTCCAACCGCTCATGCCCCGGCTGCCACCGAGGCGCCGCTGTGACGGGCTGCCCGTGCGGTTCTAGTCCCGACGATGTGGTCGGTTTCTTCCGCAAGCTCACCGGTGATAGCCGGGTCGACGCTGTTGCCGACGATTCTACGACGCGCGCCCTGGGATTACGAAGCACCCAGCGTCGCGGTGTCAGGATGCGGCGCGGTTTGCGAGGAACCGCACCAGTTCTTCGATGAGGTCCCGTGGGAGGGGCTCGGTGTTCACGAAGCGGGCAGTGCCCTTGCCCGAGCGGTACGGCGCGACTTGTTTTTCGAGGTCCTCGGGGAGTGCCGTCACGGGATAGAGGCCCACATGGCCGGTGAATCCGCCCAGGTAAACGACTGGCTTGCCGTTGATCTTGTATCCGGCAATGCCGTACGAGACGCCTTCGACCGCATCCGGCAGTATCCCCAGCACCAGTTCCCTGAGGTCCTCGAGGCGCTCACGGGTGAGGCCTTCGAAGCCTGCGATGTACTCGGCGACCGATGCTGCCATGAGTCCACCTTTGCCTGTGCGGTCGCGCTGCGCAAGACTCCCTCGCAAGACTCCCTCGCAAGGCCCGCGCGCAAGTCTCGCTACGCCAGTCCCTGGCGAGCGTTTGTGGCCATCTGCCGCAATAGCCGCTCGATCAGGTCCAGGGGCAGAGGCTCGGTATGCGCAAACTTTGCCGTTGCCTTCCCGTGGAGGTACGGCGCTGCTTCTTGCTCAAGTCCGGGAGGCAGCAGCCGAACGGGATACAGGCTGATGTGCTTGGCAAACGCCCCCACCCAGAGGGCCGGTTTGCCGTCAATCAGGAACTCCGGAATGCCGTAGGCGTCGCCTTCTTCCGCCTCCGGAACCGCCTCATGGATGAGAGCCCGGATTGCTTCGAGTCGCTCGCGGATGGGCCCGTCGAATTGAGCCATGTAGTCGCCGACGCTGGGGGCCATGGGCCCATCATGCCCGGGCTCGCGGGTAGCGCGCGAGCGGCGCCGACGCTGAGGAGGACAGGAGTGCGCGGGGATACTTAACGTGTTAACAATATGGTCGCCGTGCTGGCAGCCACCGCGGCGGGAGCGAGAATCGCGCCCATCGCGATGTACCTTCTCCACGGGACCTCCACGCCCAGCGCCTCGAGTTGGCGATGCCACAACAACGTCGCAAGCGATGCCCACGGCAGGATGAGTGGTCCAACGTTGACCCCCACGATGAGCGCTTCAAGCGCGAGGCCGTCACCTGCGATCGGCTCCAGCAAGAGATACGCGGGCAGGTTGTTGATGAGATTCGCGCTCAGCAGGCCCGCGCCGGCCGCGACCAAGGCGGCCCCCGCGCCCGTGCCCCACCGGTCGAGGCTCACGTGCGGGAGCAGCTGCTGCTCAACGACGTGCGCGGCGACGAACAGGCCCGAGGCGAACACGATGAGCGCCCACGGAACATCGCGCCACGGAGCGCGCCACTGGGTCGCTTTGACGTGTCGGCGCGCGGCCGCCGCTCCCCCCAGCGCCGCCGCCGCGACGGTTGCGGGAATCCATGGCTGCACCGGAAGCAGAAAGCTTGGCAGCAGCGCGCCAACGATGATGGCAGCGATCCACCACAGCTGGCGGTCAGGTGTGGGGGTGCGCTCGGCGAGCGTGAAGCGTCCGCGCAGCTCGTGACGCGACACGAACGCTATCGCGGCACAGGTCACGGCGATCGCCACGAGGGAGGGCAGCCAGAACCGGTCGAGCCACGTCACCGGACTGGGGTCGCCCATCCGGTGCAGCGCGAGCAGGTTGGTGAGGTTTGACACGGGAAGGGTGAGCGAGGCGGTGTTCGCGATCCACACGGTTGCCAGCGCGAACGGCAGTGCTGGAATCTTCGTGTGCTGCGCGAGCAGGACCGCGATGGGCGTGAGCAACACGGCCGTGGTGTCGAGTGAGAGGAACGCGGTGCACACCGTCGCGAGCAGTACGACGCCAGCAAAGAGCACCCAGCGCCTATGACGTGCGCCTCTCGCGAGGGTCTCTGCAAGTGATGTGAACAGGCCGGATCTGAATGCGACGTCCGCCACCATCGTGATCGCTACCGCGAAGCCAAGAACCGGCGCGGTGCGCTCTAGCACCGCAAGAATGGCTTCGCCCGAGGAGACACCCAGTGTCACTGCCAACAGTGTGGCCGCCCACAGCGCGAGGCCGATCCTTGTCAAAGGCACGGCACAGGCTACCGCTCAGGTTCGAGAGTCGAGTGCCAGGTGCGCCAGTCCGCCTTTGCGGCGGGTCCTTGTGGGATCGACCTCCGGCGGCGGGGTGAACCACACCACGCCGCCTTCGACTTCTATTCGCCATCGCCCGTAGTGCATCGAGTGATGACAGCTCACGCACAGCATGACGAGGTTGTTGAGATCCGTGGGACCGCCGTCGAGCCAACTTTCGATGTGGTGGACGTCGCAGAACGACACGGGAGCATGACACCAGGCACATCCGCCGTCTCGCTCAGCGATTGCGAGGCGCTGGTACGGCGTTGCGAGCCGCTTTGCGTAGCCCACATCGAGCGGCACCGAGCCTCCGCCCAGCACCATGGGGACCACCTGCGCGTCGGCGCACATAGCCCGCAGCGTGCCGACGCTCATGGGTCCGCCGAGCGCATCGCACTCGCCAAACCCCACGCCCTTGCGCAGCTCCTCGAGTGACGCGCGCACCACGAGAGTGGTCTTCACGCCTGAGCCCGGCGCCTCACAGTCCATGGCGTGATGCGCGAGCATGGCGAGGGCGTCGACGCGGATCTGGTCCGCAGTGCGCACGTCTGTGCTGTTCTCGCGCTTGGCCTGGAAGGCCGCCCGCACCTGCTTGTCGAGCCACGCCTTGAAGTGGCCTGCCGACGCGGGGTCCAGTTTGCCCTCGACCACCGTCATGCCGTGCATGTCTTCGAAGAGGCGCAGGTATCGCGACTCGTACTGCCGGCGCTCTCGCGCCTCCGCACCGCCTGGGTCCCCCAGTTTGATTTCGCGGTCGCACACTCTCTTGAGGTCGTAGATCTTGAGGCGCCGCGCGAGTTCCACGAACTGCCGTTCACCCTCGGCGTCTGCTTCGAGGAGTGTCAGCGTCTTGGTGATGACCTCGAACTTGTCGACAGTGATCGCCCCGTCGCGCAGCGCCGCCGCGGCAAGCGGCCACCCCGGTGCCTCCCGCCCCGGCGCTTCCCGCCCCGCCAGCTCGCGCCCGGGCGACTGCTGCACCTGACTGGCCTCAGCGTCGGCCTGTTTCAATCCCTTGCCCGCCTCAAGGAGCAGCCCAGCCTGCCCCGCCGAAGTGCCGAGCGTCTCAGCGATCAACTGCTTTTCGTTCCTGAAGCCAACTTTGCGCGCGATGCTGCCTGGCCCGGGGTTCGCTGCGGCGCGGGCGGCGATCTCCCCTGCTACCTCGGCGTTCAATACCGCCTGAGCCCGCGCGACCTCCCCCAATTCACGCTGGAGCTCGACGAGTTCCGCGTCATTGAGACCCGCCAGATTCACGCCGTCGCGCTCGCACACGAGGGCCGCGGCCCGGGCGAATCGCGAGGTCTGGAAGGTCATGACTCCACTCAATCAGAGGGGTCTGACATGGAGGGGAGAAAAGGGAAATCTGTGGATAACTATGACGCGAAGAACGGCTCAAGATGGAGGCGACCGTCCGGCAGCAGCTCGACCGGATGCGCCGCGACCACGGCCGTCACGGGCAGCGGCCCATAGAGGTGCGGGTAGGACTCGCCGGAGGCGGGATCCACGTCCTCGCGAATCTCCACGCCAACGCGCGCGGGGTCGATCGCGAGCAGTATGACGTCGTCGCGGCCCCGGTAGAAGGCGTCGGCGACGCCCTGCACCTGGTGCGCGTAGCCCATGTGAATGAAGCCCTGCTCCTCGAGCGTCCTGCCCAACGTGGACTCGCGATACTCGCCGGTTGCGAACGCGCCGGCCCAAGCGTCGGCCAGTGCGAGGTGGAATAGGCGGTCAGTCACCTTTGCGCTCTCCCAGCCCCAACTCCATCTGCTTCTGCCACCAGCGGCGACGGCGCACCGGGATGGGGTCGGGGTCGTCGGCGCGCCTGGCGTCCTCAAGGATAAGTTCTCCGGCGGCGCGGTCGAGGTCAGCGTCAGGGTCGCGGATCGCGAATTGGGGCGGCGTGTGGAGCGGTTTGAGTCGGTAGTCGATGAGGATGTCGTGGACTCGGATGCGCGCCTGCTCCATGACGGGCTGGCCGGAGTCAGGGCGGAACTCGCCGACCACGCGCCAGGACGTGGCGAACTTGTACACGGCGTAGCCGTCAGCTTTGAGGCGCTCAACCGTGGCGGGCTCGACCGGACCCACCTCGAGCGCGACTTCGATGCGCTCCATTCGCACATTCTCGCGCCGTTAACCGTTCGACGCTAGATGGCAGACTCCTTCCAAAGTGCAGTCCACAAGCCGCGAGCGCGGGTCATAGACGGTCAGCGGGACCGGGTCCGAATCCGACGTGATCGTGCTGGTAAACGGCTGCCACGGCCCGCCGTTGATGCGGAACTCGCCGCTCCATGTGGTGGTGAGCTGCACGGTCGCGGCGTCCGACGCGTGCGGGTACGTGTGCGTGACGGTCGCGTTGGGATAGGGCCGGCCGGGGTCGGTTGTGGTGGTGTGGGAGCCGTCGCCCCAGGTCCAGCGATAGCCCGACGCTGTGGCTCGGATATCGACATTCGCACCCAAGAGGACGGCTGAGTGGAGGCGAGGGGCATCGCCAGCCATCGCAATCGTGGGCACGGTGGCGATGACCCAGCCGGTGTTGGGTTGGAGGGTGATAGCGCTCGGTTGGGGCTTGAGTTGGGTCCACTCGTGCTCGATGGCTGAAATGAGGGGTGCGTCGTTGGGGCACGTGTATGACTCGATGACGGCCCATTGAGTCCAGGCATTGTTGATGAACTCTCGCATCCACAAGGGAGGAACCGCCTCGCTGCCGTCGATGCAGTACTCGATGATGGGGTCATCGTTTGGGCAGAGGGGACTCTGATCCATGCGGGTATTGAGCGAAGCGCAGATGGGTCCGCGGAAGAACTCCCTGGGCGGAAGCGAGTTGTTGCCGCCCGAGGAGGAAGCTGGGTTGGCTGAACTGGAGCCTGAGCTGCTCCCCAGGCCGTCAACAATGTAGCTATCGCCGTCGTTTCGCTCTCCGAAACTCGGATCCGGGTCCCCGACGGACGCCGCGAACAATGAGCCGATGAGCGTAAGAATGGCCAGCCCCCGCATCAGGAGACCTCCTGCGGACTCACGATCTGGGCGTGCAGCACTTTCCAATGACCGTCGACCAGCTCCATCTGCATCGCCAATCCATACTGACCCGCAGTCGCGGCTACCTCCGTTGTTGACCCTTGCTTGGTCGCTAGTACTTCGTCTTGCTCCAAGACGACACCTACATAGGTGTACCCATCGTCACTCAGTCGACCGCGAGTGCGGCTGGAGTCAACCGTTGTGTCACCGCCCTCAATCTTGGTGCCGAGCTCCACATACTTGAGCGCGACTGCCGCACTGTCGATGCAGAACTCACATTCAGGCCCACTCAGCGCATCCCAGATCCGCGTATCGCCGGTGCGCAACATCTCGCCGTAGAGCTTCACAAAGAACTCTGCAGTCACAATCGCGCCCTGCACATCGGGCAGTTCGGCCCCAGGCGGCAGCAGCGCCAGCAGCTCCTCGGTTGTCAGTTCCCCGCTGGGCGACGGCGACGCCGTCGCCGAAGCAGAAACACTCACACTCGCACTGGGCGAAGCACTCTCACTATGCTCAACGTCCGCATTCGTGCACGCGGCAAGCAGCAGCGCCACTGCACTAGCGGCAAGGACAGTGCGCAGATTCCCCATGGCGCTCCCCCCACTCGGATACGGAGCACCTTAGCCGCGAACAAGCGCCCGCGACTAGGGAAATGTCCGATCTGTGGACAACGCACATGAGGCCCGCGCGCCGCACCCCACCGCAATCGACACACAGCGCGCATCGCGCGCCCACATCACGGCGCAATCGACACGCAGCGCGCACCCCCACCCAGCACCCCCACCCAGCACCGCTACCGCAGCCGCCCCACCCCAGGCATAAACCGCCCGGTCACGGCCGCGTACGCCGCGTACCCGGGGTACGTGCGGAGCAGGTGGTGCTCCTCGAACCGCGCCTTCACCATGAAGAACACCGCGAGCGCCGCCACGGCCATGTATGACCGCTGCGCGCCCGTCCCCACAGCGACACCAAGACAAATGACAACCAGCCCGGAGTACATAGGGTGCCGCGCCCACCGATACACACCAGCAGCGACCAGCCCGGCCCCGTTGGGAACAGGGTTCGGCGTCAGCGCGCGACCCAGCAGCCGCGCGCTCGCCGCCACCAGCAGCGACCCGGCCGCGACCAACCCGAGCCCGCCCGCCAGACTGGCAAACAGCGTCGGGCCTGGCACCATCGCAAGCACCGCTACGGCCAGGAACAGCAGTCCCTGGACCACCACGAACATCCGCGCACCTACCACGTGGCAAGAATATGCGTTTCAAGTTGCAAAGCACCCTCGCGGCGTTGCTAACATAGTCGTAAGCGGTGCGGGCGACGCCATCACCCCCCGAGGCCTCGTCCGCACCGCTCTTTCCTTCCCTAGGCGATCTGCCTGGGGTTTTTTTATGCCCGACGCTGTCTCGCCGTGCGCTTTCGGCTCACCAGGGTGACACTGAAGGTATGGCAGAGATCCTCCTCTTCCATCACGCGTACGGCCTCACCGAAGGTCTTCGCGGCCTGGCCGCGCGGCTCACCGCGGACGGCCACACCGTCCACTGCGCCGATTGCTACGCGGGCCTGACCTTCCGCAGGCTCGACGAGGGTGTGGCGCACCTGCAGAAGATTGGGCACGACGCGGTGGAGGAGGTAGCGCGCCGCGCTGCAAGGCATCACAGGGACGCGGACGTTGTGGTCGGGTTTGGCGTTGGCGCTATGCAGGCGCAGCTGCTGGCTCAGGACCTAAGGCGCATTCGCGGCTGCCTCTTGTTTGGCGGTGCCCTTCCTCCCAAGTCTCTTGGCGGGATGTGGCGCACCGATGTCGCACTCGAGATTCACCTTGCGGACCCGGACGAGTACGTCAGCGCGGAGGAGCTCGACAGCCTGCTCTATCACGCCCCTCATGCGCACGTATATAGGTACAAGAACAACGGCCACCTGTTCGTTGATCGCTGCAGCCGTGACTATGACGCTGATGCCGCGGATCTGTTCGAGGACCGCCTCGACACGTGGCTCGCAGACCTCGACGAGCAGGCTGCGGAGCGCGAGCTCGCGTCGCACGGCTTCTAGCCCTCGCGCCGCCCGGCCGCAAAGGTCACAGAATCGAAACGATTCTCTCCCGGCGGCAACCGCGCCCTCCCATCGTTCGTTGGCCGCACGCGGCACCTCTTACACTGGGCCGCGGCGTCGGCAGGCCGGCGCCCTCACGGAGGAGCACTATGAAGGTCCGCAACGCCATCGCCGTCGTCTCGGCCACCGCACTCGCCTTGTCACTCGCCGCGTGCAGCAGCGATCCCGCGCCCACGACGGAGCCCCCGGCCCCGTCGACTCCCGCCGAAGCTCCGCAGTCTCCCGGTGCCGAGCAGCCCGGCGGGCAGCCCGCTCCCACCAAGACTCCTGAGGATGTGAAGATCCGCGCGATCCAGGACGGCTTCGTCCTCGAGACGGTCGCCGGAACGCTTCGCCAGGGTTTCCCCAGCTTCGCGGAGAAGACCGACGCGGAGATCGAGACCATCCTCAACGCCGGCTGCGACGCCATGGAGGCCAGCGGCGCCCCCGAGTCGGGCGCCGACGCGATCCGCACCTATGGCATCGAGGCGTACGACGCCGCGTTCAGCCTCACGGCGTCGATTCAGCTGTACTGCCCCGAGTTCACGAAGTTCCTGGGCCGCTCCTAAGCGGCCTCAGCTTCCACGTCCCGTGGCGGCGCAGCGCGGCTATGACGTCCTTGCTGTAGTTGTTCCGGCTCCCCTCTGACCTTCCGCTGCCCTGTTCATCCCACGTCTCGATAGTGACCCACTTGCCGTCGAGGCGCTCCTGGTACCGCCCCGCGACCACCGCGAACACGTAGCGCTCCAGTTCCTCCGCACTTTCCTCGAGCCCCTCGTCGCACGCATCGCACCCGCAGCCGGGCGCACCCATGGATCCGGCGAAGCCCGCTCGCACGCGAACTCCCGGGAAGTCCGTCAGCTCGATCTCGAGCGGCGCCGCGGCGGGATCCGCCGGAGTCAGCCGGTCTCCGTCCTCCGTCACGTCATACGTCTCGAGGAGATGTGCGCGCAGCGCCTTGGCCACCTCCAGCAGGGGCGCAAACCGCTCCGGATGCGACACCACCGAGTAGGTCTCCTCTGGCGGGGAGTCCATCCCCCACCGATTGCCGTAAGGAATCGGTTCGCCGTGTTCATCGAGGTAATCCGGCGTATCAAGCGATGGCCTGACGTATGTCACCCCTCAAGCGTACGGTGGCAACATGGCATCGAAGCTAGGAAACATCGTCTTCTACGCGAACGACCCCGTGAAGCTCGCGGAGTTCTGGGCGGCCGTCATTGGAGTCGAGCCTGCCCGCTTTGAGGGAGACCTCAAGGAGCACCTGCTGGCCTCCGGCCTCACGGAGGAGGACCTCAACAAGCGCGCACTGGTCGAGGACCCCAGCGGCGAGTTCCCGCGCCTGTTCTTCCATCACGCAATCGGCCCCAAGCGATCGCGCAATCGCATGCACCTCGACATTCAGGCCACGCCTGGCGAGCCCACCACTCCCGAGGCGCTCGAGGCGGAGAAGGACCGTCTGGTCGCCTTGGGCGCGGAGGTCGTCCGCCTCATCGACCAGTCGTGGGGTCCGTGGCCCGAGCACTACTACCAAATGCGCGATCCCGAAGGCAACGAGTTCTGCCTCCAGTGACGGCGCCGGCTAAGACCGCGGCTTGAGCGGCTCGGTGACGTCCGCGACCTGCGCGCCCAGCACCTCGATCAGCTGTTCGGGCGCCACGGTCGCGGCCAACCCGTGCGCACCTGCCCCAATGCTCACGGGCCCTTCGCGCTGAGCCAGCAGAGCGTCGGCGATAACCGGCCATGCGGTGGTGGCGCCAAAGGGGGTGATGGTGCCCCGCTCATATCCCGTGACCTTGAACGCGACGTCCTTTTCTGGCATCGAGATGCGGTTCACCCCCAGCAGCTCGCGCAGCTTGGGCCACGAGATCTCGCGATCGCCGGGCACCAGCACGAACAGGAAGTCGCCTTCGCCGCGACGCACCACGATGGTCTTGATGATCGCTCGCGGCTCAAGCCCGCGCGCGGCGGCGGCCTCCTCGAGCGAGCGCACCGGCCCGTGCTCGGTGATCTCGTAGTCAATGCCCGACGCTGCCAGCGCCTGGGTCGCAGGAGTCACCTTCATGCCGTCAGAACGTACACCCTCCCCGGTTGCGGTATCTGAGTGTCGCGAAACGGCCGTTTCGCGACACTCACGAACCGCAACGGTGGGTGCGGGGGCGGGGGGTGGGTGGGCGCAGCGCTACTTGGCAGACCCGCCGACGTATGGCGTGGGCTGCGAGTCGGGGCCGTCGGGCGCGATGAACTCGAGCCGTGCCAGGGCGCGCACCGCCGCCACAAACCACTCGGCGACCATCTCGTCGATCTCGCCCTGCACACCGGAGTACGCGACCACGAGCCCGTCACGCACCACGCCGCCGGGGTAGATGATGTCGCCTTCGCGGTACAGGTGCGGGTAGTGGGTGCGCAGCGTGGAGGTGTCGCGGCCGGTGCGGAACGCGACAGCGGCCTTGGCCGTGGCGTAGCCCAGCGTCTTCTCGTGCACGCGACCGCCGGGGTGCGCGGTGAACAGAATTGAGCCGTCTCCCGCCGCGGGATCCAGCACCACAAGCGATCCCTCGTAGCCGTTCAGGAGGCCAAGATCAGCGCCGCGAGTGAGCCCGGGCTCGATCATCGCCCAAGCGTTCTCGCAGATCTCTCGCGACAATCCCGTGAACATCAAACCTCCTCCTAAGCGGGGCGACCGTCGCCGTTGACAGCCGCCCACCTTGACCACCATAGACCGCTTACCATCCGGTAAGAACTGCCGTACCATTGTGCCAGGCGGAGCGCTCGCTCTGGTCCCCCCTACAACTTGGATTGGTCTGCTGTGCCCTCGCCCATGTCTCCCTCCCCGGGTTCCGTGCCCGACGCTGCGGTTTCGGCCGTCCCCGGCGTCACCGAGGTCGCGGTCTACTCCGATGAGGACAAGGCTCCTCCGATGCCTCACCGCCGCGCGGTGATCGTCCTGGTGATCCTTGCCATTGCGGCGTTCACGTTCTCGGCGAACGAAACCTCCGTCATGGGAGTCATCTCGCTCATGGCGGAGGACATGAACCGCTCCGAGGCAGCCATCGGCCTCATGACCACGGTCTTCGCGATCGTCAACATGGTGCTGTCCTTCCCTGCAGCACTCCTGCTCAAGCGACTCCCCCGCCGGTCTGTGCTCACCGGCACGGTGCTCGCGCTCGTCGTCGGCATGACGCTGGTCGCAACCGCGCAGAGTTTCGCGGCGCTGCTCATCGGCCGCGCAGTCTCCGGCGCCGGCCACGCGGCCTTCTGGGCGATCGTCACCCCCACCGTCGCCGGCATGTTCACCTCCAAGGAGCGCGGCAAGTCCGTCTCTCGCCTGCTGCTCGGCGGCTCACTCTCGGGCATCATCGGCCTTCCACTCGTCACCTTCCTCGCGCAGCACGCCGGCTGGCGCGCTCCGTACTGGGTGCTCATCGGCCTTGCCCTGGCTGTCGCGGCAGGAATCTTCTTCCTCATGCCCAGCTTCCGCGCCGAGCACGGCACCGCCGCCCGCGGCCTCATCCCCTCGATGCCGATCTTTGTGCGCGTCCTCATCGTCTGCGCCCTCACGATCGTGGCGCAGGCCATCACCTGGACCTTCATCACCCCGTTCGCCACGGGTGTCGCGGGCTTCTCGAAGTCCGCCGTGCCCACCCTCCTGCTGATCGGCGGCATGTCCGGCGTGGCTGCGATGTATGCGGTGGGCCGCTTCGTTGACCGCTACCCGGTCAAGACCGTCGCGTTCGGCCTCGCCTGCTTCGTGACCCTCTGGGCGCTCATGTCGACGCTTGGCCACTTCAAGCCCGTGCTGGTGCTGTGCGTCATCCTGCAAGGGCTTTCGACGTCCGTGCTGGTCGCGTCCATGGTCATGTGGGCCATCCGCCACGCCCCCGGCTCCACGGACACCGCGAATGGCATCTACGCCACCGCCTTCTCGGCAGGCAACGCGAGCGGCTCACTCGGCGGTTCCGCCCTGCTCGCCGCTGCCGGCGCCGCGTGGCTCCCCGTCGCCTC
>JGI12420J12819_1000996_pt1 | contig 13213 bp, 11 predicted proteins | sample Passage237A_FD_12819 | JGI IMG/M metagenome (IMG submission 12819) | reverse complement strand
CCTCGAGGATGTGGAGCCGGCCGCCATAGGCGGGGGCGTCGGCGGCGCTGCCCTCGTACAGGTAGCCGTCGCGACCGCGGATGCGCTGGTCGCCTCCGGAGCAGAAGGCGTGCACGCCGTCGGCCGCGGGTCCGTTGCCCGTGATGATGATCGCGGCGACGTCGATGGTCTGGCGCGCGTGGTCGAGCGCGCGGTAGAGCTCGTCGACCGTCTGCGGGCGGAACGCATTGCGCACCTCGGGCCGGTTGAACGCGATGCGGACGGCCGGAAGGTCCTTCTCGGTGCCCCCAGACCGGTCGACCCAACGGTGATAGGTGATGTCAGCGTCGGGAAATCCTTCGATGGCTCGCCACTGCGTGGGATCCATGAGATCGCTGACCTGGGAGGGTACGTCGCTCATGAGGCGAGCCTAGCGACGCCGCGCACCGCGTAGGTTAGGAGCATGGACTTCCGGCCTTTTCGCGTAGAACTGCACACGCGGTTCCGTGGGGTGACGGAGCGATCCGGGGTGCTGCTGCACACCAAGGGACCCGACGGGACCGACTATTGGGGTGAGTACTCGCCCTTCGCCGACTACACGCCGCGGCGCGCCACGCGCTGGTGGAAGGCGGCCATGGAGGCGGCCCGCGGCGAGTGGCCTGAGCCCGTCCGGGATGAGATCCCCGTCAATGCGATCATCCCCGAGGTGCCCGCCGCGCGGGCCGCGGAGATGGTGATCGAGTCCGGCTGCCGCACCGCGAAGGTGAAGGTGGGCGGACACGGATCGGTGCTGCAGGATGCGGCGCGAGTGGAGGCGGTCGCGGGTGCGCTCGGCCCTGGTGGCCGCGTGCGCGTCGACGCGAATGGGGCCTGGGATGTTGATGACGCGGTGCGTGCCCTGACGGAACTTGAGTTGGCGGTGCGCCGTGGCGGGCTCGACGGGCTCGAGTATGTGGAGCAGCCGTGCGCGACGGTTGCGGACCTCGCGGCCCTGAGGCGGCGGGTGGACACCTTGGTCGCGGCGGATGAGTCGGTGCGCCTTCCCGGGGACGCCGACGCTGTGGTCGCCGCAGAGGCCGCCGACATCATCGTGCTCAAGGTCGCTCCCTTAGGCGGGGTGAAGGCGTGCCTCGAAATCGCCGAGCGGGCTGGACTGCCCGTGGTGGTGTCCTCCGCGATGGAGTCATCCGTTGGGCTTGCCGCTGGCGTGGCGCTCGCGAGGGCCCTGCCGGAGCTGCCGTTTGCCTGTGGGCTTGGCACCAGCCAGCTGTTGGCGACGGACACGGTTGCCGAGAGTCTTGTTCCAGTGAATGGGGTACTCACCGCACGACCACTGGAGGTGATTGTGTGAGTAACCCGTCCGCTGAGTTCGCTCGAGAGTTAGTCGCCGCGCTCGCGGTGCATGGAGTCGAGGACTATGTCCTGTGCCCCGGCTCGCGATCGGGCCCGGTGGCACATGCGCTCGCGGAAGCCTCGAAGGGCACCGAGGGCGCGCCGAAGGTGACGCTGCATGTGCGGATTGATGAGCGCTCTGCAGCGTTCTTGGCGTTAGGGCTCGCTCGCGGTTTGGCGGCGGCCGGCACCCCGCGGCCCGTCGCCGTGGTGACCACCTCCGGCACGGCCGTGGGCAACCTCATGCCCGCCGTGATGGAGGCGCACCACGCGGGAGTCCCCATCATCTTGATCACTGCCGACCGTCCCCGCGAGCTGCGCGGCGTTGGCGCCAACCAGACCACCGACCAGGTGGGGCTGTTCGGCACTTTCGTGCGCTGGTCAGCTGATGTCGCGGCCCCCTCAGAGGGCGAGCCCACGGGTCGCGCCACGCGCATCGCCGCCCAGGCCGCCGCGCTCGCTACCGGTGACTCATCGAGCAACGAGCCGCTCGCCGCGCCCGGTCCCGTACATCTCAACATCGAGTTCCGCGAGCCGCTTGGCGCCGACGGCGGAGCATGGCCGGAGACCGGTCGCGTCGAGCCGGTGTTCTCCGGTGCCCTCGCGGTGGGACTGCCCGGCGACATCATGGGCGAGCCGCTGCCCGCGGTCTCTCGCGGCGTGGTCATCGCCGGCGACGGCGCGGGTGACGCCGCGCGCATCGTCGCAGAGGCACACGGCTGGCCCCTCCTCGCCGAGCCCACCTCCGGCGCCCGCACCGGTCACGCGTGCGTGGCCGGGTATGTCAGCCTGCTCGCCTCGGACGCGGGAAAGCAGCTGGCCGACGCTGTGGAGCAGGTGATCGTCATCGGTCGCCCCACGCTCACTCGCGGCATCCAGTCGCTCATCGCCAACGCCAAGGTGCTGTTCGTCGCCGCCCATGGCGCGCGCTGGCGCGAGGCCCCCCTCCACGCGAAGCAGGTGCTGCCGCGCGTCCCCCGCGCATGGCTGGACCGGCCCGACTCAGCCCCAGATTCGGCGTGGCTCGACGCGTGGCTGGAGGCAGCGTCGGGCAATCAAGTGGAACTGGAGTGGAGCGGAAGGCTCGCGGCCGCGACCTGGCTCGAGGCGCTGCATGCCGACTCAATTGCGGTGGTGGGGTCGTCGGGGCCGATCCGGTCGATTGATCGCGTGGCGCCCGCGTGGCCCGTGGGAAACGCGCCGCTGCTGCTCGCGAACCGCGGCCTGTCCGGGATTGATGGGACGGTGTCGACGGCCGTGGGCGTGGCGCTTGGTGCGCGCCGGCCGGTCGAGGCGCTCATGGGCGACGTGACGTTCCTGCACGACGTTGGCGGGCTGCTCATCGGACCGCGCGAGACGCGGCCGGACGTGCGGATCGTGGTAGTCAATGACGGCGGCGGNACCATCTTTGGCGGGCTCGAGCATGCGTCCGCTCCAGCGGAGAACGTCGAGCGNGTGTTCACGACGCCGCACGGGGTGGCGATCGAGCCGCTGTGCGCCGCGTATGGGGCCGGGTACGCGCGGGCGGAGTCGGCGGACGAGCTGCGGATGGCGCTGCGCCGGGCCGCTCGCGGGGTGCAGGTTGTGGAGGCAGTGGTGCCGGCGCACAACGGAAGTGGTGCTCCCAGCCGCTAGTCAGTGGCTCCGGACCGTGCCGCCGACGTGGGCTACGACAGGCCGAGCGCTCTGCGCATAGGCTCGAGCTTGGCCTCCGACTCGGCCCACTCGTCCGCAGGATCAGAGGCGGCCACAATGCCGCAGCCTGCGAACAGGCGCAGTCGACGCGGATCCTCGGAAGAGATCTCCGCGGATCTCAAGCCGATGCACCATTCGCCGTCACCCGCCGCATCAATCCAACCCACGGGCCCGGCGTACCGCCCACGATCCAGCCCCTCAAGATCATCGATGACCCGGGCCGCAGCGAGCGTGGGAGTGCCGCACACCGCCGCGCTGGGGTGCAGCTCCCGCACCAGTTCCAGCGCGGAGACGTTGTGCGACAGCACACCGGTGACATCCGTCGCCAGATGCATGACGTTGGGAAGGTGCAGCACAGAAGGCTCATCGGGGACGTTGACGGAACCACAATGGTTCGCGAGCACCTGCGTCACAGACCGCACCGCGTACTCATGCTCCTCGCGGTCCTTCGACGAACGCGCCAAGGCGCCAGCGCGCGCCAGGTCGCCCATGTCGTCGCCCGTCATGCGAATGGTCCCGGCAAGCACTCGCGAAGCGACAAGACCGTGGTCCACGCGGACCAGCAGCTCGGGGGTCGCTCCCACCAGTCCGTCCACGTGGAACGCCCAGCATGTCGGGTACTCGGCGGCGAGCGGCGCGAGCACAGACCGCACATCAACGGGCCGCTGGGCCACCGCCGTCACGGCGCGTGCCAGCACCACCTTCTCGAGTTCTCCAGAACTGATCCGCTCAATCGCCGCGCTCACCGAAGCGCGCCAGCGCTCCTCGTCACCATCCGCGATCTCCACCGAGCCCAAAGGTGCGGGGGAAGAGACCAGCACCCGAGCGTCGGCCAGGCTGGGCAGCTCCTCAGCCGAATCGTCGCTGATGACCGTGAACCAATGCGTGCCCTCGTGAGAGCCCACCACAAAGCGCGGCACCACCAGCGAGCCGCCGATCGCGGAGTCGTCGGCGAAGGAGAACGAGCCAAACGCGACAAAGCCGGTGCCGCGAGTGCGGACCTCGTCGCGGACCTGCGTGTGGCGCACAAGGCGGCGCCACCACGCGGCAGCGTCGTCGATGCGGCCGGGACCAGAAGTGTCGATGCGTGCGATCTCGCCCCATGCGACCATTCCCTCTTCGCGGCGCACCCACGAGATGCCGGGCTCCGGCAGCACGTCGAGGAGCGGGCCGGGGTCGTCGATGGCGACGGTTCGCACCGTCAGCGGACCCGGTGAGGGAAGGTGGACCGTCACCGAAATAGCCTACGACTGCGGTCGCCCGCACGGTGCCATCCGGGAGGGACGGGGTGCGTGATCTTCACCACGCCTCCGGCCTCAGGACGCTCGCACTCCCAGCCGCCGCAGATGATCGTTGGCGAAGCGCCCAGCCGGGTCGAGTCGCTCGAACACGTCGCGTGCTGCCCCCAGCCGTGGGTGCACCTCGTCAAGGCGCGTTGCGTCGAACGCGTGCCACTTGCCCCAGTGCGGCCTCGCGGCGAATGGCGCGAGCGCCTCCTCGACAGCAGGCAGTACCGCAGCCACCTCCTGTGCCAACGGGCGCCACGTGAAGTGGATCGCGAGCGTGTCGCGCCGGTAGGCGCCAGACAGCCACAGCTCATCTGCCGCAATCGTCCGCAACTCGGTGATCAGGAGCAGCGGGTCGATCGCCTCCGCCAAAGCCCGCACCGCACGCAGAGCTGCCGCAGCGTCGGCCAGGTCCACTACGTACTCCGTCTGAATCTCGTTGCCATTTGACGGCGTGCCGTCGAGCCGGAAGTGCGGCAGCCGCGTGAGCCACGGGCCGGGTGTGCCGTCGTGGTCAGTGAGGTCCGCGGGATTGCCCTCGGCAAGCAGTGTGTGATGCGTCATGGCCGCGCCCCCCATCCAGTCCGGTGCCAGGGCGGGGTCCACGCCCACCTTCGCTTTGACCCACACTTGCTCAAGCTCTGGCGTTCCCCAGCGAGTGAAGACGGAAAGTGAGTACGCGGCGGACAGCAGCGCCTTGGGGGAGTCGAGCAGGGTGTCCCACCCGATGCCGCGCCAGATGGACTGCGCGACCGTGTACGTGGGCTCGATCGCGAGCGTGACGCGAGTGATGACGCCGAATGCGCCAAGGCCAACGGCGAGCGCGGGGAAGTCAGGGTCGCCCGCTCGCACCGTGCGCACATCGCCGTTGGCATCGATGTACTCGAGAGCGCGCACCGCCGTCGTGAGACAGCCGTTGGTGATGCCAGAGCCGTGAGTGCCGGTCTGCGTAGCGCCCGCCACCGAGATGTGGGGCAGGGATCCCATGTTGTGCAGCGCCCAGCCGTGCTCCTCGAGCCATGTGGCGAGCACGCCGTAGCGTACTCCCGCGCCAACGGTGACGGTGCGAGCGGCTTCGTCGAGGACGGGGTCTGCGGGCACCTCGGTGAGGGTCAGAAGGGTCCCCGACGTGTCTGCAATGTCATGGAACGAGTGCCGAGTGCCGAGTGCGCGCACGGGTGAGCCGGAGTCGGCGCCCTCGCGCACGGCCGCAGCGGCCTCATCGATGGAGCGCGCGATCACGAGCCGTGGTGCCGCGAAGGTGTGTGTTCCGGCCCAGTTGACGCCAGCGTCGGTCATGAGGGCGAGCCTACGGCGACGGCCCGCCCCGCCGCCGCCCCGCCCCGCCCGGCTGCGCCCGAGATGGTGGATGCTGCCCGGTGTGGTGCCCACAACCGGGCAGCATCCACCAGCGGGGAACGTGGGCGGGAGAGACCGGGCAGAATCCACCAGCAGGAGGTGTGAGGCGCAGGGCGGACCCTAAGCGACACGCAGGAAGCGGGCGCGCCCCGAATCCGGGCGCCATCGACACCCAGCGCGCAGGACTCCGCGTTCAAGGTCCTAGTCGCACGCGATTACCCTGGAGGGCGTGAAAACTGAGGCGGACGTCATCGTCGTTGGCGCAGGTCCAGGCGGAGCGGCAGCCGCCCGGTACCTCGCGAGCGAAGGCTTCGACGTCATCGCACTCGAGAAGTCACGCTTCCCCCGCGAGAAGGTCTGCGGAGACGGCCTCACCCCTCGCGCCGTCCGCGAGCTGCAGCTCATTGGCCTTGAGACCCCGCGCGAAGAGGGTTGGATCCCCAATCGCGGTCTGAGGATGATCGGCGGCGGGCACCGTCTTGAGTTCCCCTGGCATGAACTCGAAGCCTTCCCCAACTACGGGCTGAGCCTTCCCCGCGCAGACTTCGACCACCGCCTCGCCCAGCATGCTCGCGCAGCGGGAGCGGATGTGAGGGAGGCGTGGCATGTCGACGCGCCCATCCAAGAGGACGGCCGCGTCGTAGGCGTCACCGCGCGTGAGGTGGACGAGAAGGGCCGCAAGGCGGGCGACCCTGTCGAGTACCGCGCGCCCCTCGTGATCGCGGCCGACGGCGTGAGCGCCCGCATGGCCCTTGGTCTTGGTGTGGAGCGCAAGAAGAACCGCCCCATGGGTGTCGCGGTCCGCACGTACTTCGAGACCCCGCGTCACGAAGAGGAGTGGATGGAAGGACACCTCACCATCTGGGATGGCGAGCGTGGGAAGTCCAACCTGCTGCCCGGCTATGGGTGGATCTTCCCCCTGGGAGACGGCACCGCAAATGTGGGCTTGGGCACACTCAGCGCCAAGGGAAAGCCCAGCAAGCTGGACCACCGCGCCCTCATGCGCGACTGGCTCGACAACTCCGCGGAGGACTGGGAGTTCGGCGAGCAGGTGGGCGACATCAAGGGTGCTGCGATCCCCATGGCCTTCAACCGTCAGCCCCACTACTTGCCGGGGATGATGCTTGTCGGCGACTCGGGCGGCATGGTCAACCCGTTCAACGGTGAGGGAATCGCATACGCGATGCAGGCAGCCCGCCGTGCCACGGAGGCGGCCGTGGCGGCGCGAGAGGCGACAACAGCGTCGGCGAAGGAGGCCGCGCTCGCGAGCTACGCACGCATGATGAAGGATGATCTTGGCGGCTACTACTCTCTTGGGCGGGTTTTCGCGTCGCTCGTGGAGCACCCGAGCGTCATGAAGGCGTGCACGCGGTACGGACTGCCCCGTCCGCTCATCATGGAATTTGTCTCTAGACTGCTGGCAGACGTCTATGAGCCCCGTGGCGGTTCGTGGGCCGACCGACTTCTGTCGCTCATGACCCGAATCGCCCCGGCGGCTTAGCGGCGCGCCCATAGTGAAGAAGGAGGACCTGGCATGAACCCGTACGTGCCGATCATCGTGATGATGGTGGTCGCGGGCCTTCTCGCCCTAGGCGGCGTCGCGGCGTCGCGAGTGCTTGGTCCCCACCGCAAGAACGCGGCGAAGCTGGACCGCTATGAATCGGGCCTGCAGCCCACGCCCGGGGCAACAGAGGGCGGGCGCATGCCCATCAAGTACTACCTCGTCGCGATGACGTTCATCGTGTTCGACGTCGAGGTCGTCTTCCTTTATCCGTGGGCCATCGCGCACAACGCGCTGGGGTGGTTTGGCCTCATCGCGATCATGACTTTCGTGGTCCTCATCACGATCCCGTTCGTGTACGAGTGGCGTCGCGGTGGATTTGAGTGGGAGTGACACATGGGGCTTGAAGAGAACGCACCGCCGTTCATGCTCGGCACCGTCGAGGGACTGCTCGGCTGGGCTCGGTCCGGCTCGCTGTGGCCCGCGACGTTCGGTCTTGCCTGCTGCGCCATCGAGATGATGGCTACCGGTGCGCCGCGCTTCGACATTGCGCGCATCGGCCAGGAGGTCTTCCGCGGCTCTCCGCGACAGGCGGACCTCATGATCGTCGCCGGCCGCGTGTCCAACAAGATGGCGCCCATCGTTCGCCAGGTCTACGACCAGATGCCGGAGCCCAAGTGGGTGCTGGCCATGGGCGTGTGCGCCTCGAGTGGCGGCATGTTCAACAACTACGCGATCGTTCCCGGTGTTGACCACGTGGTTCCGGTCGACATCTACCTTCCTGGCTGCCCTCCGCGCCCCGAGATGCTGCTCAACGCGCTTCTCGAGCTGCACAAGCAGATCCAGAACACGCCGCTTGGCGCCAACCGCCGCGAGATCGCTGCCGCCGCTGAGGCCGCCGCGCTCGCCGCCACCCCGACTTCCGACCAGGTGGGACTGCTCCGGTGACAGACGCTTCTCTCGACAGGGTGCCCGACGCTGAGGGCAGGGAGTCCCTGACCCTCATCAACGTGCGCCAGGGCATGTTCGGCGCTCGCGGCGACACCTCCGGCTTCGATGGCCTGGTGCGCCGGGTCGAGATGCCCGGTGCCAGCGACCGCCCGTATGGCGAGTGGTTCGACGGAGTGGTCGACATCCTCGAGGAGCTGCTGGGCGACAAGGCCCAGGAGGCGATCGAGTACGTCGTCGTCGACCGCGGCGAGCTCACCCTCTACATCGCGCGCGAGCACCTGCTTGAGGTTGCCCAGCACCTGCGCGACGACCAGGACCTGCGCTTCGAGATCTGCCTTGGCGTCTCCGGCGTGCACTATCCCGCGGAGACCGGTCGCGAGCTGCACGCCGTGTACCCGATGCAGTCGATCACCCACAACCGTCGCCTGCGCCTTGAGGTCGCGGTGAGCGAGGAGGACCCCCACATCCCCTCGATCGTCTCGATCTACCCCATGAACAACTGGCATGAGCGCGAGACCTGGGACTTCTTCGGCATCATCTTCGACGGCCACCCCTCGCTTGCCCGCATCGAGATGCCGGACGACTGGGTAGGCCACCCGCAGCGCAAGGACTACCCCCTTGGCGGCATCCCTGTGGAGTACAAGGGCGCTGAGATCCCCTCGCCCGACACCCGGAGGCAGTACCGATGACCCCGCAGTCGGCGAACGCCGAACAGACGTACCAGGCGACCGGAGCCTTCACCGAGGACCCGGAGGCCGCCGAGTACTCCGCCTATGGCGGCGACTGGAGCGAGATCGCGGAGGAGGCGACCCGCCTCGCTCAGCAGCGCATCGTCGTCAACATGGGACCCCAGCACCCCTCCACCCACGGCGTGCTGCGCGTCATGCTCGAGATCGAAGGTGAGACGGTCACCGAGGCCCGCGCTGGCATCGGCTACCTCCACACCGGCATCGAGAAGAACATGGAGTACCGCACGTGGACGCAGGGCGTGACGTTCTGCACCCGCATGGACTACGTGGCCTCGATGTTCCAGGAGGCCGTGTACTGCCTCGGCGTTGAGAAGCTGCTGGGAATCACGGACGACGTGCCTGAGCGCGCCAATGTGCTGCGCGTGCTCATGATGGAGCTCACCCGCATCGGCTCTCACCTGGTCGCGGTCGGCACCGGGGGCAACGAAATGGGTGCCACGACGGTGATGACCACGGCGTTCATCGGCCGTGAGGACACCTTCCGCATCATCGAGATGATCTCGGGTCTGCGCACCAACAACGCCTACATCCGCCCCGGCGGCGTGGCCCAGGATGCGCCAGAAGGCACCGTCGAGTACATCCGCAAGATCGTTCCCCAGATCCGCCAGCGTCTCGATGAGCTCGCCGATCTCCAGCTCGAGAACCCCATCTTCAAGCTGCGCCTCAAGAACGTCGCGAACCTCAACCTCGCGGGCTGCATGGCGCTCGGAGTCACCGGCCCCATCCTGCGCTCCGCGGGTCTTCCCTACGACCTGCGCAAGACGGACCCGTACTGCGGCTACGAGACCTACGACTTCCAGGTGCCCACCTCGACGGACGGCGACGCGTACAGCCGCGTGGTCCTGCGCCTCGAGGAGTGCTACGAGTCGCTCAAGATCGTCGAGCAGTGCGCCGACCGCCTTGAGCAGCTCGAGGGACAGCCCGTCATGGTTGCCGACAAGAAGATTGCATGGCCCGCTCAGCTCGCGCTGGGTCCCGACGGCCAGGGCAACTCTCTCGACCACATTCGCCACATCATGGGCGAGTCGATGGAGGCGCTCATCCACCACTTCAAGCTGGTGACGGAGGGCTTCCCCGTTCCCGCTGGCCAGGTGTACACGGCGATCGAGGGACCCAAGGGTCTGCTCGGCTGCCACCTCGTGTCCGACGGCGGCACCAAGCCGTGGCGCGCTCACTTCCGCGACCCTGGCTTCAACAACCTCCAGGCGCTGTCGATCCTCACGCAGGGTGGGCAGATCGCCGACGTTGTTGTCGCCATCGCGACGATCGACATGGTGCTTGGAGGTGTGGACCGATGACGTATGACGAGGGCACCCTCGCGCAGCTCACCGCGGACGCTCAGCAGATCATTGGCCGTTACCCGGTTGCTCGCTCGGCGCTGCTTCCGCTGCTGCACCTGGTGCAGTCGGTCGACGGCTTCGTGAGCCCTGACGGCATCTCGTTCTGCGCTGACCAGCTGGGCCTCACGGATGCAGAGGTCAGCGCTGTTGCCACCTTCTACACCCAGTACAAGCGTCGCCCCAACGGCGAGTACCAGGTGGGAGTGTGCACCAACACGCTGTGCGCGATCATGGGCGGCGACCGCATCTGGGACGAGCTCAGCAGCCACTGCGGCCTGCGCAGCGGCGAGACCAGCGAGGACGGCCAGATCACGCTTGAGCGCATCGAGTGCAACGCCGCGTGCGACTACGCGCCGGTGATGATGGTCAACTGGGAGTTCTTCGACAACCAGACCCCGGAGTCCGCGAAGCAGGTCGTCGACGACCTCCGCGCCGGCAAGGACGTCACCCCCACGCGCGGCCCGAGCAAGGTGCGCACCTTCAAGGAGGTCGAGCGCGTGCTCGCCGGCTTTGAGGATGGCCTCGCCAATGAGGACCAGGGCGCAGGCGGCCCGACGCTGGCAGGACTTGAGGCCGCAAAGGCCAGTGGGTGGAAGGCGGAGCAGGCATGACCACTCAGCTCACGCCCGTCCTGTCCGCGATCTGGGATCAGGAGAAGTCCTGGACCCTCGACACGTACACCAAGAACGGCGGCTACAACGCGCTGAAGAAGGCGCTCGCCACCCCTCCCACTGACCTGATCCAGGCGGTCAAGGACTCCGGCCTTCGCGGCCGTGGCGGCGCTGGCTTCCCTACCGGCATGAAGTGGGGCTTCCTGCCGCCGGACGACGGCAAGCCGCGCTACCTCGTGGTCAACGCCGATGAGTCGGAGCCGGGCACGTGCAAGGACATCCCCACGATGCTCGCGAACCCGCACGCCCTCATCGAGGGTGTCGCGATCACGAGCTTCGCGATCGGCTCGAACCACGCGTTCATCTACCTGCGCGGAGAGGTGGTCCACGTCTACCGCCGCCTGCTGCAGGCAGTGCGTGAGGCCTACGAGGCCGGTCACCTTGGCCAGAACATCCACGGCAAGGGCTACAACCTCGAGCTCACGGTTCACGCCGGTGCCGGCGCCTACATCTGTGGCGAGGAGACCGCGCTGCTCGACTCCCTTGAGGGTCGCCGCGGCCAGCCGCGCCTGAAGCCCCCGTTCCCTGCGGTCGAGGGCCTCTACGCGCGTCCCACCGTCGTCAACAACGTCGAGTCGATCGCTTCGGTCCCCGCGATCGTTGACAAGGGCGTCGAGTGGTTCACCTCGATGGGCACCGAGCGCTCCAAGGGCATGGGCTTCTTCTCGCTGTCCGGCCACGTCAACAAGCCCGGCCAGTACGAGGCGCCGCTCGGCATCACGCTGCGCGAGCTGCTCGAGTACGCGGGCGGCATCCGCGATGGCCACGAGCTGAAGTTCTGGACTCCTGGCGGATCGTCGACCCCCATCTTCACCGCGGAGCACCTCGACACACCTCTCGACTACGAGAGCGTCGGTGCGGCCGGCTCGATGCTCGGCACGCGCGCCCTGCAGATCTTCGACGAGACCACGTGTGTGGTCCGCGCCGTCATGCGCTGGACCGAGTTCTACAAGCACGAGTCCTGCGGAAAGTGCACCCCGTGCCGCGAGGGCACCTACTGGCTCACGCTCATCCTCAAGCGCCTCGAGAACGGCGAGGGGACCATGGCGGACATCCAGCAGCTGCTCGACACGTGCGATTCCATTCTTGGCCGCGCCTTCTGCGCCCTCGGCGACGGTGCGACCTCGTCCATCACCTCCTCCATCAAGCTGTTCCGCGAGGAGTACGAAGCACACGTCACGGGCGCCGGCTGCCCCTTTGACCACGCAGCGTCGGCCCTGTTTCCGTATGCCACCGCCAGCACCGTGGAGGTGAGCGCGTGACCGCAACTGCCGATAAGGCCGCAGCCGCAGCTGTCGAGACCGTCAAGGCCACCATCGACGGCATCGAGGTGGAGGTTCCCAAGGGAACGCTCATCATCCGTGCCGCCGAGCAGGTGGGCATCGACATCCCGCGCTTCTGCGACCACCCCCTACTGAAGCCTGCCGGCGCATGCCGCCAGTGCCTCGTCGACGTCGCGAGCCCCGGCCCCGACGGCAACCTGCGTGCCTTCCCCAAGCCGCAGCCGTCGTGCACCATGACCGTCACCGAGGGCATGGTCGTCAACACGCAGCACACCTCCGCTGAGGCGGATCGCGCCCAGAAGGGTGTGCTCGAACTGCTGCTCATCAACCACCCGCTCGACTGCCCGGTCTGCGACAAGGGCGGCGAGTGCCCCCTGCAGAACCAGGCGCAGAGCCACGGCCGTCCGGAGTCGCGCTTCGTCGACGTCAAGCGCGTCTTCGAGAAGCCGCTCGCGCTGAGTTCCGAGATCCTGCTTGACCGCGAGCGCTGCGTACTGTGCCAGCGCTGCACCCGCTTCTCGAAGGAGATCGCGGGCGACGCCTTCATCGACCTGCAGAACCGCGGAGCGATGCAGCAGATCGGCACCTTCGACGAGGATGTGCTCGACTTCGACGGCTACCGCCCCATCGGCGTGGCCTCTGAGGACGAGTCCGGCAAGGCGTTCAGCTCCTACTTCTCCGGCAACACGGTGCAGATCTGCCCCGTTGGCGCCCTGACGTCCGCCGCGTACCGCTTCCGCTCTCGCCCGTTCGACCTCGTGTCGAGCCCCGGCATCTCCGAGCACGACTCCTCTGGCGCCGCNATCCGCACGGACCACCGTCGCGGCAAGATCCTGCGTCGCCTCGCGGACCAGGATCCGGTCGTCAACGAGGAGTGGATCACCGACAAGGATCGCTTCGCGTTCACGTGGCAGAACCTCGACGACCGCATCACGCGTCCGCTCGTTCGCCGCGACGGCGAGCTTGTCGAGGTTTCGTGGCCCGACGCGATTGCGGCTGCCGCTGCC
>JGI12420J12819_1000964_pt1 | contig 13685 bp, 10 predicted proteins | sample Passage237A_FD_12819 | JGI IMG/M metagenome (IMG submission 12819) | reverse complement strand
GCGACCGCGCAACCGTTTCGAAGATGAAGCGTCGGGTTGCGGCGTGGTGGGGCGAACGTTTGGATCGAGCGAACTTACTATCTGAAATGAAAAAACCGGTGCTGGCGGTGACGTTGGGGGATGCGGCGGGGACGGGCCCGGAGCTGATCGTGAAGGCGTTTGGAGAACCGGAGGTGCGCGGGGTGTGCCGCCCGGTGGTGGTGGGATCGGCGGAGGTGATGCGGGCGGCGGTGAGGATCGTGGGCGCGAAAAGCGAAGTGCGGGTGATTGGAAAAGCGGCGGAGGCGGGGGACGACGCGGGCGTGGTGGAGGTGATCGATTTGGCGAATGTGGACGTGGCGAAGCTCGAGCGCGGCAAGGTGAGTGCGGCGACGGGACGGGCGGCGTATGAGGCGATCAAGCGGGCGGTGGAGTTGACGTTGGCGGGCGAGACCTCGGCGGTGGTGACGTCGGCGATCAACAAGGCGGCGCTGCATGCGGCGGGGTGTCACTACGACGGACACACGGAGCTGTTGGCGGAGCTGTGCGGAAAGCCGAAGGTCACGATGATGCTCGTCGCCGGAAAACTGCGGGTGTGTCACGTGAGCACGCACGTGAGTTTGAGCGAGGCGATCCGGCGGGTGACGGTGGAGCGAATCTTGGAGGTGGTGAAGATCGCGGACGAAGGCGTGCGGAAAATAGGAATCGAGCGGCCGCATCTCGCGGTGGCGGGGTTGAATCCGCATGCAGGCGAAGGCGGGTTGTTTGGGCGCGAGGAGATCGAGGTGATCGCGCCCGCGGTGGAGGAGGCGAATCGGCGCGGGTTTCGCGTGAGCGGGCCGTATGCGGGCGACACGGTTTTCTTTCGGACGCTGCAAGGCGAGTTCGATTGCGCGATCGCGATGTATCACGACCAAGGACACGTGGCGGCGAAGATGCTGGGGATTTGGCAGGGAGTGAACGTGACACTCGGGCTGCCGATCGTGCGGACGTCGGTGGAGCACGGGACGGATTTCGCGAATGCGGGGACGGGGCGCGGGGATCCGCGGAGTTTGGTGCAGGCGTTGAAACTGGCGGCGCAGATGACGGGGAGTGCGCGTGCGCGGTGAGGGAGATGATGAGGATGGCCGCAAAAGGGCGCAGAAGGCGCAAAAAGGGATGAAGGAATTTTTTTTGGCGGATGATTTGAGCGGGGCGCTGGATGCGGGGGCGGCGTTTTTTCGGGCGGGGCGGCGGGTGCGGACGGTGCTGGGCGGCGGGTTGCCGGATGCTTGGGAAGAGGAGGTGGTGGCGGTGACGACGGAGACGCGAAATGCGGACGGAGAGGTGGCGCGGGAAAAAGTGCGTGGGGTGCTGGAGCGCGCGCGGAGGAGTGGTGCGCGATTGTTGTTCAAGAAAATCGATTCGACGATGCGCGGGCCGGTGGCGGCGGAGTTGGGGGCGCTGCTCGAGGCGATGCCGGAGATGTGTGTGCTGTTTTCGCCGGCGAATCCGGCCGCGGGAAGGACGGTGCGCGATGGGGTGCTTTACGTGCGCGGGGTGCGGGTGAGCGAGACGGAATTTGCGCGCGATCCGGTTTGGCCGGTTCGGGCGAGTGAGCTGAAGGTGTTGCTCGGGGAGGCGGCGAACGAACGCGTGACGATCGCGGATGCGGAGACGCAGGAGGATTTGGAACGGGCGGTGGCGGAAATGCGGAAGGGCCGTGGAGATTGGGTGGCGGTGGGATCGGGGGCGCTGGCGGCGGCGGTAGCGGGAAATCGGATACGGACGACGCGCGAGGAGAAGGTGACGGAGGGGCGGGTGTTGGTGGTGTGTGGGAGCGGGCATCCGCTGAATCGGGTGCAGGCGGAGTGGTTGAGAAAGGAGCGTGGAGTGAACGTGCGGGAGGTGGCGTTGCGCGGGGAGCAGCGGGGGGAAGAAGCGGACGTGCTGATGATCGAGGCGGCGCGCGGCGAAAGTGCGGCGGCGTTGCGGGCGATCGTGGGCGCGGCGAAGGAGATGATCGAGCGTGAGCGGGTGAGGAAAGTTTTTGTGACGGGGGGCGAGACGGCGTTCGCACTGTGTCGGGAGCTGGGCGTGCGCGAGTTGGAGTTTAGCGACGAGGTTGAAGCGGGGGTGGGCGTGTGTGAGGCGGAGCGAGGCGGCGAGCGGATGTGGTTCGCGGTGAAGCCGGGCGGGTTTGGCGATGGGGAGACGTGGGTGCGGGTGTGGGATAGATTGCAGGGCGCGTCGGGACGGTTGGACTTGCGTTGATATTCGAACGCGCGGAACTTGGCGCGGGTTCGAAGAAAGCTTCGAAGGCAGTCGAGACAGTCGGGCCGCTGTTTCACCAACCTTGGTGCGCGCGCTCGCTGGGTCTTTGCATTTCTGCCGAGATCACGGTCGATCCGTGCGCGCCGTGAATGAGCGCGTCATGAATAAAATCAGAGAGATCGATCCCACTGTTTCACCTGCGACCGAACCCGGCCTGCAGCGCTGGGAGGGGCATATGTCCGACGATGTCGGGGCGACGTTTGGAATCGAGCCGATGGCTTATCTGAGTGCGAATCGCGACGAAATCGTGATCTCGGGGACTCGGGGCACGCATCGTTTGCCGCGAGCGGCGATCACCAAGATCGGCCGCGGGAAACTGTATCCGTGGTTCTTCGTGGGTATCCGGATTCGGCATACGCTGACGACGGTGCCGTCGGAGCTTCAGTTCAAACCGATGGGCGTGGAGCGGGTGGAGGTGCTGCGAGCGCTTCGCGAACTCGGTTATCCGACGATGTAATGGCCGATCGAATACTGCTCATGATGCTGACCAAACGTGCTCTTCAAGTTCCGGCTTTGTTCGCGCTGGGTTGCTTCGGTCCGTGGTGCAACGCGGCGCAGCCGGCGGTGGAGGCGCCGTTGCCGCGGCCTTTCGAAGAGTATGCGGATCCGCAGGGAGGTTTGCTGGACGTGTTGCAACATCGCTTGTCGGCCGAGCCGTTCAATGGCGTGGCGTTGGCGATCTTTTTGTGCGCGATCTGCCACACGTTTCTCACGTCGAAGTTTCGGCACCTGGCCCATGTGGCGGAAGAAGAGCATGCGGCGCGGTGCAGGCGGCGGCGGCCGGGTGATTCGGATGGCGATGGTCAGCCGGACGAAGTCAGCTTCAAGGGGCAGCTCTTTCACTTCCTCGGCGAGGTGGAGGCGGTGTTCGGGATTTGGGCGGTGGTGTTGGCGGGCGCGATCGCTTATCGATTCGGTTGGGAAGGCGTCACGGGTTACATCGGGACGGCGGTGAACTACACGGAGCCGATGTTCGTGGTGGTGATCATGGCGATCGCGGCGACGCGGCCGGTGTTGCGTTTTGCGGAGGCGAGCCTGCGCAAAGTGGCGTCGTTGGGCGGGGAGCGGGTGGCGGCGTGGTGGCTGGCGATTCTGACGATCGCGCCGGTGTTGGGATCGTTCATCACCGAGCCGGCGGCGATGACGATCGCGGCGCTTTTGCTGGCGCGGCAGTTTTATGAGCTGAAGCCGTCGCCGCGGCTGGCGTATGCGACGATCGGGCTCTTGTTCGTGAACATTTCGGTGGGTGGCACGCTGACGCACTTTGCGGCGCCGCCGGTGCTGATGGTCGCGGCGCCGTGGAATTGGGACACGGTGTTCATGCTGACGAATTTCGGCTGGAAGGCGGTCGTCGGAATTTTGGTGGCGACAGGGATTTACTACGTGATCTTTCGGCGCGAGCTGGCGGCGTTGGAAACGCGACGTTCGCCGGCGACGGGAGAGGGGCAGCGTGCGAGTGAGCGGGTGGTGCCGGTGTGGATCACGGCGGTGCATCTGGTGTTTCTGGGCTACACGGTGCTGACGGCGCATTACCCGCCGCTGTTCATGGCGGGGTTTTTGTTCTTCGTGGCGTTTCATCAGGCGACGGATCATCACCAGGCGCGGCTGGAGTTGAAGTCGCCGTTGTTGGTGGGATTTTTTCTGGCCGGGCTGGTGGTGCACGGCGGATTGCAAGGCTGGTGGATCGAGCCGGTGCTGAAGAGTCTTTCGGAAACGCCGCTTTTTGTGGGCGCGACGCTTTTGACGGCGCTGAACGACAATGCGGCGATCACGTATCTCGCGACGCTCGTGCCGGGATTTACCGAGGAGTTGAAGTATGCGGTGGTGGCGGGCGCGGTGACCGGCGGTGGATTGACGGTGATCGCGAATGCGCCGAATCCGGCGGGGCAGAGTATTTTGCAGCGCTATTTTCCGGAAGGCGTGAACCCGTTGGGACTGCTGGCGGGGGCGATTGCGCCGACGGTGATTTTGGCGGCGTGCTTTCTTCTGCTTTGGCGGACGCGCACGCGTGCTTGCGGGGTGAGCGGCACAATCGAGCGGCGGCTCTCGATTATCCTGACGTTCAGTTTAGCTGGCGGTTATCGTCGGGCGCATGGAAGTCCAAGCGATTCGTTTTGTGGCGGCACGTTGCTCGGAGCGGGCGGAGGCGTGCCGCGTGGAGGTGACGCCGTTGAGCGGGGGCCTCGAGGCGGCCGTGGCGCGAGCGACGGTGGAGCGCGGGTTTTCGGCGAGAGCGGAAGTTCCGCGGCGATTCATCATCAAGCAACTGCGAGGCGGTCAGCGGCGGGAGGCGGCTGTTTACAACGAACTGTGGCTGGCGGATGAAAGACCTCCGGCGGCGCGGGTGTTCGGTGCGAATCGTGAGGAGGATGCGGATTATCTTTTTCTCGAGGAGGTGCGGCCGTTTTCGAATTGGCCGTGGTCGGAACTCGAAGTCGCGGGGGCGGTGTGCCGGGTGCTGGCGAGCCTGCACCGGTTTCGACCGGCGCGCGCGGAGGTGTTTTCCGATTGGGATTACGAGGAGGAGTTGCGGCAGTCGGCGGCGAGCACGCTGGCGGTGGCGTTGCAGGCGCGGGATTCGAACGGGCAGCGGCTATGGCGACGGCTGGGCGATCTGCGGCGGGTGGTGAGCGCGCTGCCGGTGATGCGCGAAGCGCTGCGGACGGACGAGGCGATCATTCATGGCGACATGCATCCGGGCAACGTGCTGGTGCGGCGGCGCGGGCGGGCGAAGCAGGTGGTGTTGATCGACTGGGCGCGGGCGCGGATCGGATCGCCGCTCGAGGATCTGGCGTCGTGGTTGCACTCGCTCGGGTGTTGGGAGCCGAACGCGCGACGGCGGCATGATACGTTGCTTCAGATGTATCTGCGCGCGCGGGGCGATTCGCGGGCGATCACTGCGGGGCTGCGTCAGCGGTATTGGTATGCGTCGGCCTGCAACGGTCTCGCGGGGGCGATTCGTTATCATCTGACGGTGCTCGGCGACGCGGGAACATCGGCTGAGCTGCGCTATCATTCCTCGCGAGCGCTCGCGGAATGGGAGCGGGTTATTCGGCGGGTGGCGGCGATTCTTGCCACCACGTCTCGACATTGAATGAAAGCAGATCCTGCGGAGCGTCGTTGCGCCAGAGGAGTTCCGTGGCGGAAAACGGACGCGCGCGACGGTGTTCCCATGCTGCGGGCGGGCGATTTTCGAAGACTGCCACGGCCTGCGTGATGACGCCGGTGTGGGTGACGATGGCGATGCGTTGGCCGGGATGACGGGCGGCGATGCGAGACAGAGCGGCGACGATGCGGTCGCGAAATTGCTGATACGTTTCGCCGCCGGGCCAGGCGAAGTGGTTGTCGTTTTGAGCGGCGTTGCGGGCCCAGATTTCGGGATGGTGATGTTGGATGTCGCGGAGGAGCCGGCCCTCGAAATCGCCGCAGAAAATCTCGCGCAGGGCGTCGTCGTATGTGGGAGTGATATTCCAGCGGCGCGCGAGAACGTGCGCGGTGGTTACGGCGCGAAGGAGCGGGCTCGTGTAGAGCGCGGTGGGAGCGTGGTTGGGAGGGCCGTGTTCGAAAGCGGCGATCTGCTGTTCGCCGCGCGGGCTGAGGGGCAGGTCGAGCCAGCCGCAGAGACGACCGCCGTCGGGGCCGGTGTCGACGTGGGCGTGTCGAAGGAGGAGGAGCCGGGCGCCTTGGTCGCTCACGCGTAGCGTTCTTCTTTCCAGGGGTCGGCGGTGTTGGAGTAGCCGCGGACTTCCCAGAAGCCGAGTTTGTCCTCGGCGAGGAAGGTGATCGTGTTGACGAACTTCGCGCCCTTCCAGGCGTAGAGTTTCGGGATGATCACGCGGGCGGGGCCGCCGTGTTCGCGCGGGAGCGGAGCGCCGTCGAATTGGGTGGCGACAAGGACGTCATCGTCGAGACAGGCGGCGAGCGAGGTGTTCGTCGTGTAGCCGTCGTAGCTGGTGAAATAGACGAACTGCGCTTCGGGTTTGGGCTGGGCGAGTTCGTAGAGCGTGGTGAAGGCGACGCCGGACCAGCGGCAGTTGTATTTGCTCCAGGTGGTCACGCAGTGGAAGTCACTCGTGTCCTCGACTTGGGGGAGGGCGTTGAAGTCGTCCCAAGAGAGCGTGACGGGTTTTTCAACGAGACCGTTGAGGGTGAGTTTCCACTCGGAGAGCGGGATTTCGGGTTGGACGCCGAGGTCGAGGACGGGGAAGCCGGTGGTGAGTTTTTGTCCGGGCGGAAGGCGGTCGGTGGAGGCGATGGCGCGGGCGGTGACGCCGCGGGCTTTTTGTTTCGCGGCCCATTTTTCTTTGGCCTCGATGTAGCGGGCTTTGGACATGGGCGAAACGTGAAGCGAGCCGGCGTGGGGCGCAAAGGGAGTTTTTTGGCGGCTCGCTCACCCCGACTTGTCGGGGCCAGACTGCTCGCAGCCACGCAAGAGAAAGCGCCCCGGCAGGCGAGTCCGCCGGGGCGCCCAATCACGCACTATCTCTTCCTAACAGACCGACTATTGCCGGCCGAGGGATGTGCTGTTGCGCGCGGAACCTGCGGCGGCTACTCGCTGGGCGTGCGCGACCGCTTGGGTGTAGCTGTCGTAGTCGGCAGCGAGGGCTTCGCGAGCGCGGGCCCATTCGCTGGAAGGCGCCGACTGGGCAGCTAAAATGCTTTGTTGGAGGCGGCGCTCGGCGGTGGCGACGGCGCGGGCGGCGGCCTCGAATTGAGCGCGGTGGCCGGCGTCGAGCAGCCGGGCCTGGGCCTGGGCTTCGGCGGCGGACATCGCGCGGCGGCCGGCGTCGATGTTGTTTTGAACCTGCGTGGCGAGGGGATCGCGGGCGTCGAGCGAGGCGGAGCGGATGGAACTGGCGGCGAGGTTGGAGCCGAGGGTGACGTCGACGGGGACGGACTCGGTCGAGGCCGTTTGGGCGGCGGCGCGCAGGCGTTCGCGGCGCATGCCAATGGTTTCGGGACTGGCGACGGCGGGGACGTCGTTGCCGTTAACGGACGGCGCGGCGGCGTTGGAGCCGGTGAGGCCGTTGACGCCGGTCGTGCCGGCGTTGCCGACGATGAGTGGCGCGGAGTTTGGGACGACGTCGGTATTGAGGCTGGCGGCACCGAGGGCGCCGGCGGGATTGCCGCCGTTGTTGAGGGCGGCGGAGGCGTTGACGCCGGGGTGGGTTTGCGGCGCGGTAACCTGGGCGAAGGCGCCGAAGGTGGACGCGGCGGTGACGAGCGACGTGGCGAGGGCGAGGCGGGGGAGGTTCATGTCGGCCTTTCGTGATGGGGGTTCGATATTTTCAGATGCGATCTTGGGCGCATTGGGTGTGCCGGATGGGAGGCGGAAGGCGGAACGTATTGGAAATCAAATACGTTCGGGAAACGTGTGACCGGTTGTCGCAGGCGGAAAGGCCGCATTGTGCAAGAATCGAGGCGGGGCGAATGCCCATCCTGCAAAGTTCAGTCCGGCCTTGCGGGGGTCGGCGCGAGGCGGCGAGATGGCGCGATGCGTAAAGAGGAAAGCGTGTTGGAGATTCGAGGGTTGCGCGTGGAACGTGGAGGCACGGCGATTTTGCGGGGCGTGAACTGGCGCGTGGAGCGCGGGGAGCACTGGGTGATTTTGGGCGCGAACGGGTCGGGCAAGACGTCGATGTTGAAGGCGTTGACGGGGTTCATGACGCCGACGGCGGGGGAGTTTTCGGCGTTGGGGCAGACGTATGGCGCGAGCGACTGGCGGACGCTGCGCGAGAAAGTGGGCGTGGTGACGAGCGCGTTTGGCGCGTCGATTCCGCCGGCGGAGAAAGCGATCGAGACGGTGATGAGCGGGAAATATGCGCAGCTCGATCTGTGGGCGCCGGTGACGAAGGCGGATCGCGCGGCGGCGCGGAGGTGGTTGCGCGTGGTGGGGGCGGAGCGGATCGCGGAGCGCGAGTGGCTGTATCTTTCGCAGGGGGAGCGCCAACGCGTGTTGATCGCGCGGGCGCTGATGGGGCGTCCGGAGTTGTTGATTTTGGATGAGCCGTGCGGAGGGTTGGACCCGGTGGTGCGCGAAGATTTTTTGGAAATGATGCGGGGGCTGATGAAGGAAGCGAAACCGGTGCTCGTGCTGGTGACGCATCACGTGGAGGAGATCGTCGACGGGTTCACGCATGCGTTGATGCTGCGCGAGGGCGGGGTGGTGGCGGCGGGGCGGCTCGAGGAGGTGATGAACTCGCGGCGGATGTCGGAGACGTTTGGTGTAGCGATGAAACTGATACGCGCGCGCGGACGGTATCGCTTGGAGCGGGCGCGGAAGTGACGCGCGTCGGGCAATAAAAAAGGGCGCCGCGAAGACGGCGCCCTGAGGAGGGGAAGAGCTGGATCTTATTTTCGGAAGATTTCGGCGAAGAACGCCTTCATGTGCTCCCAAGAGCGGTGGTCGGCGGCGGCATTGTAGCCGACACCGTTGAGGCCGGCGGCGGCGATGGCGTCGGCGCCGGGATTGGTGAAGGCGTGAATGGCGTCGGCGTAAGCGATGAACTGGTAGTCGAATTTGCCGGCGTTCATGCTTTCGAGGAAGGCGTCGAGTTCGGCTTTCGAGATGAAGGGATCGACGGCGCCATGGCAGATGAGGAATTTGGCTTTGTTTTTGGAGGCGGCCTCAGGCGAGGCGGCGAGAAGCGAGCCGTGGAAGCTGACGATGCCGGCGAGCGGCGCGCCGGAGTAGGCGAGGGCTTGGGAGGCGGCGCCGCCGAAGCAGTAGCCGATCGAGGCGACGCGCGAGGCGTCAACGAACGGCTGGGCGAGGAGTTGGTCGAGACCGGCGCGGGAGCGTTCGGCGAAGAGCGGTTTGCCGTAGAATTGTCCGGCGAGTTCGCCGGCTTTTTTCGGATCGGTGGTGACGACGCCGGCGCCATACATGTCGGCGGCGAAGGCGACGTAGCCGAGTTCGGCGAGCTGGCGGGCGCGGCCTTTGACGTAGTCGTTGAGGCCCCACCATTCGGGGATGACGAGAACGCCGGGGAGTTTGGCGTGGGCGGTTTTGGCGTCGTCGTAGGCGAGGTAGCCTTCGAGCTGGGTGCCGTTGTGTTCGTAGGAAACGGGTTTGGTGACGATCTTCGCGCAGAGGAGCGACGGAAGAACGAAGGCGCACAGGGCAACGAAGGTGGCGGGAAATTTCATAACGGGGCGAACGTAGGGGCGCGGGGGAGGCCGTCAAATCGTTGGCGGTCGGGCGGGTGCGCAGAAGACCAATGAAAAAGCCGGGGCGTGTGAACCCCGGCTGCGGGCACGTGCGGGCGGAGGCACCGCACCATGATTGTCTGGGTCAGGCGGAGAGGCCGCCGGCGATGTAGTTTTTGAGGTGCTCGGCTTCGGTGCGATGGGCGTCGGCCATCCAGCGAGAGATGTCGCCGATCGAGATGAGACCGACGAGGCGGTCGTTGGAGAGCACGGGAAGGTGGCGGCAGCGTTTGTCGGCGAAGAGGATCATTGTCTCTTCGATCGTGGTTTCGGGAGAGATGGTGATGAGGTTGGACGTCATGACGTCGGCGACGCGTTTGACGCGGGGGTCGATATTTTGGCCGACGACGCGGCGGAGGACGTCGCGTTCCGTGAAGATTCCGACGGCGCGCTGGTTTTCGAGAACGACGATCGAGCCAATCCGGTGACGGTTCATTTCATCCACGGCTTGAGCGATCGTAACGGTGGACGGGACGGCGTGAACAGAGGAGCCCTTGCGCTCCAGCAGTGCTGAGATCGGAGTGCTGTTCATGGGGAGGTGGGGTTAACGCGAACAGTGGCGTGGTGCGAGTGAGCTGCAACCGGAAAGCCGGGAAAGGGGGGAGGTTTTTTGAGGAAAGTTGAGAGATGAGAGTTGAGGGTTGAGAGAGGGGAGAGTGGATCGGAGATCCGCCCTACCGGGGGAAGAGTTTGTCGAGGGCGGTGAGGGATTTGAGCGGAGAAGTTTTCTGGGGGGAGATGGGGGAGGTGACGATGGGGCGGGGTGGAGGCGCGGACGGTTTTTCGGGGGCGGGAGGTTTGTTCGAGAGCGCCGCGAGCGCGCGGTCGAGTTTGGCGGCGGAAACGGGTTCGGCGGTGCCGAGCTCCTGGGCGAAGACGGAGACGCGGAATTCCTCGACGAGCCAGCGGAAGGATTCGGCGGCAGCGGAGGCGGGAAGTTTGGCGACGGCGGCGACGTAGGGGGCGAGTTGCGCGGCGCGGTCGGCGTCTTTCGCGGGATTTTGGCGCCAGCGGTCGGCGCGGAGCTTCATCGCGCGGAGATAGCGCGGGATGTGCTGGAGTTGTGGATACGGGATGCGCGCGAGGAAATCGGCGGGCAGGAGCGTGGCGAGGTCGCGATCGAGGTGAGGATAAGGCTGCGGGTGGACGAGGAGGGATTGGCGGAGCGTGAGAATTTCGCGCAGGAGGTCGGTGAGGCGCGGGATCACTCCGCGGAGATCGGATTTGGCGGTGGTGAGGGCGGTGGTGAAGGCGGTGGCGGGAATCGGAGGAAGAGAGGGGCGGACGCGCGCGGGATCGGTGAGCCAACGGCGGAGGGAGGTGAAGGCGTAAGCTTGGAGTTGGTCGAGCGGGGCGAGGGTGGAGATGAGTGCGCCGAGGGTGCGAAGGGAGCGGAGGTCGCGTTCGAGCCAGGCGAGGTCGCGGCCGAGGTGGAGTTCGAGCAGGCGGGAGAGCGCGGGCGGGGTTTGGGCGGTGGCTTCTTCGGCGGTTTTGAAGAGGCGGAGAGCGACGCCGCTGGGTTCGATGGTGAGCGCGGGGAAGGCGTGGACGGGAACGCCGGCGTTTTCGGCGATGGTGAGGCGGTCGGGGAGGTCGCCGAACGTCCAGGTGGTGGAGGCGGGTTTCTCGTATTTGGCGCGGGCTTGGCGCCAGAAAGGCGGTTCGGTGGGGATGCTTTTTTGAGGACGGGAGTGGGGAGCGGGGGCGTCGGTGGATTTGCCGGCAGCGAGGGCGTCGAGGGCGGCGCGGATTTCGGCGAGGTTGCGCGAGGCGACGATTTCGCGACCGCGATCGTCGGTCACACGGACGCGCACGCGGAGGTGTTCGGGAAGCGGTTTGTCGGCCCAAGCGGCGGGGTCGATGGCGACGCGGAAACGTTCGGAGATTTGGAAGGCGAGCGCTTCGGTGAGCGATTCGCGACGGGCGGTGAGGCGGTCGCGTTGGGCGATTTGGGCGGTGAGGGATTTGGCGGTTTCGGCGAGCGGGACGAAGGCGCGGCGGAGCTCTTTGGGGAGCGCGCGGAGGTAGTGCTCGACCTTTTGCTCGAGGTGGCCGGGGACGGCGAAATCGAGGTCGGCCTGGCGGAGCGTGGCGGCGTCGCGGAGCGGGATGTCGAGGGTGACGCCGTCGTCGGGCTGGCCGGGTTTGTAAACGTAGTTGAGCGGAATCGCGCGGTTTTCGAGCGGGAGCGCGGCGGGGTAGGAGGTGTCGTCGGCGGAGGTTGTATCCGGATTGTGGAGATCCTCGGGCTTGAGCTTGAGGAAGTCGGGATCGGTGGTGCGGCGGTGGCGGACGAGGTCGATCAGCTCGGGAACCGAACTGATGGGATTTTCGATTTTCGAATTTGGATTTTCGATTTCGGGGAGGAGGTGGTGGGCGTAGAAGTTGTAGAGGGCTTCGTCGAGATTGAGGTAGCCGGCGTCGCGGGTGCGGGTGAGGAGGGCTTCGACGTTTTCGCGGACCTGGCGGTTGTGCGTGATGAAATCGAGGGGGAACGTGACGGTGTCGGCGACGAGGCCTTCGCGGATGAAGATCTCGGTGGCGTGGACGGGATTGATTTTGCCGTAGCCGACGGAGCGGGTTTCGAGCTCGAGGCCGTAGAGGCGCGTGCGCTGTTTCACCATCACGCGACCGGCGTCGACGTTCCAGAACGGTTCGCTGTGGGAAATGCGAACGATGTGAGCGCCGAGTTCGAGGGCCCAGGCGGGGTCGAGGCGGGCACAAGTGCGGGCGTAGAGTCGGGAGGTTTCGACGATTTCGGAGGCGATGATCCACCTCGGTGTGCGGCGCGGCGAGGTGGAGCTTTTAGCCGAGAGCCCAGAGCCCAGAGCTTTTTTGTTGGGTGCTTCGCGCTGGTGGAGGGCGGAGCCGGGGAAGACGGTGACACGGCGGTCGTGGGTGGCTTTGTAGAGGCGGGATTGCTCGTCGTAGTGCGCGATGTTGCCGAGGAGGCCCGCGAGGATGCTGCGGTGGATGGCGCGGTAGGCGGGCGTGTTCCAGGCGATTTCCGCATTCGGAGTTCCCGGTTCCGAGTTTTGGGTGACGGACGTGAGGCGGAAGTCGTCGCGGTCGCGGAGGGTTTCGAGAAGTTGCGTGTGGATGTCGCGCCACTCGCGCATGCGCGTGTAGCTGAGGAAGTGGTCGCGGCAGAAGCGGCGGAGTTTGGCCTGGGAGAGGTTTTCGAACTCGTCGTGGTAGGTCTCCCAGATGTTGAGCAGCGTGAGAAAATCGGAGTCGGGGTGGCGGAAACGGCGGTGGGCGGCGTCGGCTTGCGCTTGTTTGTCGAGGGGGCGTTCGCGCGGATCTTGAATCGAAAGACCGGCGGCGATGATGAGGACCTCGCGGAGCGCGCGCTCGTGGCGGGCTTGGAGAATCATGCGGCCGACGGTGGGATCGACGGGGAGGCGGGCGAGTTCGCGGCCGATCGGGGTGAGCTCGCGGGGGGCAGGAGTTGAGGGTTGAGGGTTGAGAGTTGAGAGATCGGAAGCGGAGGTGAGGGCGCCGAGTTCTTCGAGGAGGGCGTAGCCGGCGCGGATGGATTTCGCGGCCGGCATGTTGATGAATGGGAAACGCTCGATGTCGCCGAGGCCGAAGGCCTTCAGGCGGAGGATGACGTCGGCGAGATTGGCGCGCTGGATCTCGGGCTGGGTGAAACGCGGGCGGTCGAGGTAGTCGGATTCTGAATACAGGCGGATGCAGACGCCGTCGGCGACGCGGCCGGCCCGGCCCTTGCGCTGGTCGGCGGAAGATTGCGCGATGGGCTCGATCGGAAGGCGGCGCGTGCGGGCCTGGGGCGAGTAGCGGCTGATGCGCGCGAGACCGGTGTCGACGACGAAACGAATGCCGGGGATGGTGAGCGAGGTTTCGGCGATGTTGGTCGCGAGGACGATTTTTCGATGCGGCGTGGGGGCGAAGACGCGCTGTTGTTCGGCGTTGGAGAGGCGGCCGAAGAGGGGAACCAGGTCGGCAGGGGATTTGAGATTTGAAATTTGAGATTTGAGAAGGTCGGTGAGTTCGCGGATGTCGCGCTCGCTCGGGAGGAAGACGAGGACGTCGCCGGACGTGCTTTCGCGGAGGATGCGTGCGACGGCTTCGACGCAGCCGTCGATGTAGTGGAGAGCTTCGGCTTTCGCGGACGCTTCGGCGGACGGGTCGGCTTTGTCGGAGTTTTCGTCGTTTTCCGA
>JGI12420J12819_1000962_pt1 | contig 13706 bp, 14 predicted proteins | sample Passage237A_FD_12819 | JGI IMG/M metagenome (IMG submission 12819) | reverse complement strand
CCCGCCGCCTAGCCCTCCCAGCCCAGCGCTCGCCGCCCCGCCTCGGTCATCAGCCCCTCCTCCTCGAGGCGGGCGGCGATGTCGCGATTGCGCTGCGATGTGGTGCCACGCGAGCGGCGCGGCGTGAAGCGCTGCAGGTACGTCCGTGAATCGCCCGCCCGTCGCGTGGACTCCGACCAGCCGAAGGCGATGCCTGCCTCGAGCAGGTCGTGGAACGTCACAGACGCGATACCGCTGCGAGCCTTCGCAAGGCGCACCCAGACCCCTGGATGCGTCGAGGCGTGCTCGGTCAGCCATCGCCACAACTCCTCGCGGGAGGCGAAGGCGACCACGGCGTCGGGCTGATCCGTCATGAGTGCCACGCTACGCGCGACCACTGACACCGCTCAGGGCTGGCGGGCGCGGAACGCGGCCTGGGCGGCGCGGTTGGTGCACGTGACCGTGCAGTACTTCTTGGACCGGTTGCGTGACATGTCGAAGACGACGCCACCGCAATCGTCCATGAGGCAGTGCGAGAAGCGGCTCATCTCGTCCGCGCGGATCACGTCGATCATCGCCATGGCGGACTCCACGAGGATGCGCTCGGCAAGCGGACGGTCGTCGTGGGTGGCGTGGATGTGCCAATCGACGTCGCCGTGGCGCACGAGCTGGGGGAGTGCTCGCTGGTTCTCGAGGATCTCGTTGACGATCGGCACGGCACCGTCGCGAGTCGACAGGAACAGCTCACGCAGTCCGGTGCGGATGGCGCGGACCTCCTTGAGGTCCTTCTCCGTGGGCAGTGGACCGGTGTAGCCGAAGCGGGTGAAGAAGGTCCTGAGCTCGTCCAAAGTGGTGAGCGTATCGGGCTCGAGTTCCGAGTTCGCGAGGAAGACGGCAGACTCGAGCGCCTCGACCGTGTCATGAGCGAACGTCATTTTGACACATTACCATGTTTCCGCTAACGTAATGAGTCATGGCGACAATGACTAATGACACGGTGAACACCACTTTCACTCCTCGTTTGGTCACTGGCATCCCCCTTGCAATGGTCGCCGCCGCGTCGTTCGGTCTGTCTGGATCGCTCGCGAAGGGCCTCATGGGAATCGGCTGGACCGCAGGCTCCGCCGTCCTTGCCCGCGTGACGATCGCGGCCCTCGTGCTCGCCATTCCCGGGCTCATGGCACTCCGCGGGCGCTGGCACCTGCTGCGCGAGAGCATCGGCACCATCATCGCCTACGGCCTGTTCGCAGTGGCCGGAGCTCAACTGTTCTACTTCTTCGCGGTCCAGACTCTTGACGTCGGCATCGCGATGCTCATCGAGTACCTCGCGCCCGTCGCCGTGGTGCTGTACCTCTGGGTGCGGCACGGGCACAAGCCCAACAAGCTCACCGCCATCGGCGCGGTCATCGCCGCCGCTGGCCTGATGCTGCTCATCAACGTCTTCGGTGGCGCGCAGGTCAGCCTTGTGGGCATGGGCTGGGCGCTCGCGGCGATGGTCGGCGCGACCGTGTACTTCATCATCTCCGGCGACAACTCCAACCCGCTGCCGCCCATCACGCTCGCCGCTGCGGGCCTCATGGGCGCCGCCTTCGTGCTGGCCGTCGCCGCCACCTCGGGACTGCTGCCCATGGGCGTCGCAACCGGGCACGTCGACTTTGCTCCCATCTCGATGCCCGCGTGGCTGGTGGTGCTGCTGCTTGGCGTGATCACCGCAGCCATCGCGTACGTGGCGGGCATCGGTGCCACCCGTCGCCTTGGCGCCCGCCTCGGATCCTTCGTTGCCCTCACCGAGGTGCTCGCTGCCGCGGTGTTCGCCTGGGTGCTGCTGAGCGAGGCGCCCGCGCCCATTCAGATCGCTGGCGCGGTGCTGGTGCTCGCCGGTGTCATCGTTGTGAAGCTGGGTGAGCCCAACCCCGCGCCGTCGGAAACCACCATTGAACCGTTGCCAGTGGGCCCTTACGAAGACTCTCCGGAGGCACTGGCTGCATAGACGCGCGCACCGACCTCCACTGGATTCCCCGGCCCACGCCCGCCCACCTGCCAGGGGCAATGCGTGAGGTGACTGGCGCGAGTCCCCGACTCCGGTGGAGGCGGTGCGTGTCTCGGGCGGGAGTTCGGCCAGTCCGCTGGGGAGTGTCAGCGCGCGCTGAGAGCCGCTCGCAACTGGCTCTCCCCGCAGGGGCCTTCCGCCCGGTAGAATGGACTGCCGGTCGGCGCCCTGACCGGAATCCCAACTCGAATCGAGCTTTGTTATGTCCGTGCGCCCTGATCTGCGCAACGTCGCCATCGTCGCCCACGTCGACCACGGCAAGACCACCCTTGTTGACGCCATGCTGTGGCAGGGCGGTGCCTTCGGTGAGCACGCCCACGTCAATGAACGAGCGATGGACTCCGGTGACCTCGAGCGCGAAAAGGGCATTACGATCCTCGCGAAGAACACCGCCATCCGCTACACCGGCAAGGCGGCGCCCGAGGGCGGCGTGACGATCAACGTGATCGACACCCCCGGCCACGCGGACTTCGGCGGCGAAGTCGAGCGCGGTCTGTCGATGGTCGATGGCGTGGTGCTGCTTGTCGACGCCTCTGAGGGACCGCTGCCCCAGACTCGCTTTGTGCTGCGCAAGGCGCTCGCCGCGCACCTTCCTGTGATCATCGTGGTCAACAAGGTGGACCGTCCCGACTCGCGCATCACCGAGGTGGTCGAGGAGACCCACGACCTGCTGCTCAACCTGGCGAGCGACCTCCACGACGAGGTGCCGGACCTCGACATCGACGCCCTGCTCGAGGTGCCGGTCGTGTATGCATCCGCCAAGGCGGGCATCGCGTCGCTCACGCAGCCCGCTGACGGCACGCTTCCCGATGGCGAGAACCTCGAGCCGCTGTTCCACACCATCATGGAGCGCATCCCTGCGCCCACCTACGAGGAGGGCCACCCGCTCCAGGCGCACGTGACCAACCTCGACGCCTCTCCGTTCCTTGGCCGCCTCGCGCTGCTGCGCGTCTACAACGGAGAGATCCGCAAGGGACAGCAGGTGGCCTGGGCGCGTGCAGACGGCACCACCAAGCAGGTCAAGATCACCGAACTGCTTGAGACCAAGGGTCTTGAGCGCGTCCCCGCAGAGAGCGCGGGTCCTGGCGACATCGTCGCCGTCGCGGGCATCGAGGACATCACCATTGGCGAGACCCTCACCGACGTCGATGACCCCCGTCCCCTGCCGCTCATCACCGTCGACGACCCCGCCATCTCCGTGACCATCGGCATCAACACGTCGCCCCTCGCGGGCCGCGCCAAGGGTGCGAAGGTCACCGCCCGTCAGGTCAAGGATCGCCTCGACAGGGAGCTCATCGGCAACGTGTCGCTGCGCGTGCTGCCCACCGAGCGTCCCGACGCGTGGGAGGTCCAGGGTCGCGGCGAGCTTGCGCTCGCGATCCTCGTGGAGCAGATGCGGCGCGAAGGCTTTGAGCTCACCGTGGGCAAGCCCCAGGTGGTCACCAAGGTCATTGACGGCAAGGTCCACGAGCCCATGGAGCACATGACCATCGACGTGCCAGAGGAGCACCTGGGCGCGGTGACCCAGCTGCTTGCGGCTCGCAAGGGTCGGATGGAGTCGATGTCGAACCACGGCACCGGTTGGGTGCGCATGGAGTTCATCGTTCCCGCGCGCGGCCTCATCGGCTTCCGCTCGACGTTCCTCACGGACACTCGCGGAACGGGCATCGCCTCTTCGATTGCTCACGGCTACGAGCCGTGGGCGGGCGCCATCGAGTACCGTTCGTCCGGCTCGCTCGTCGCGGACCGTGCGGGGGTGGTCACGTCGAACGCGCTCATGGATCTGTCTCAGCGCGGCACCTTCTTCGTTGGTCCTACTGAGGACGTCTATGAGGGCATGGTCATCGGCGAGAACAACCGCGGCGAAGACATGGACCTCAACATCACCAAGGAGAAGAAGCTCAACAACATCCGGTCCTCGACCGGTGAGGAGCTTGAGCGCCTGCAGCCTCCGCGTCGCCTGACCCTTGAGGAGTGCCTCGAGTTCGCGAACGACGACGAGTGTGTCGAGGTCACGCCGGAGAAGGTGCGCATCCGCAAGGTGATCCTGGACCAGACGGAGCGCGCCCGCGCCGCGTCGCGCGCCAAGCGCCAAGACGCAGCCGCCCGCTGACCGGGGCCCTGCTCTGAGCGCCTATTCTTGACCGCATGCGCCGCCTGCTTGAGATAGTCGTGTCCGCTGTGCTTGGCGCGGTGGTCGCGATCGTGGGCGCCGTCGCACACCGGACGTGGCGGCCTACGGCACTCATTCTGTGTGTGCTGCTGGTGCTGCTGTCTGTGGTGTTCGTGCGCACCTGGGCTGGGTGGCTCGGCGTGCTCGCGCTCGCGGTCCCCTTCGTGGCGCTCACCTATGTCTTCTCGCTCCAGGGTCCTGGCGGTGACCTGCTCATCGCCGGAGACGCGCTGGGGTACTCGTGGCTGTTTGGCGGTTCGGGGGCAGTGGTGCTTGCCTGCCTGATCCCGCCGTCGTGGATCGGAGGGGGTCGTCGTGTCGAGAGCGCGTGACGCTCGCAATGCGCAGGTTCAGCGGTACATCGAGGCGCGGCGCAACTCGCCAGCGCACCGCGGCCTGAGAAAGCGCCTTGCTGCGAGGGCTCAGCGGCCCGACGCTGTCGAGACTGACCTCCCCACTGCAGTTGTCCCCGTCGCACCTCCGGTCATTGCGGAGGGCGCCGCGGCGATAGCGTCTGTTCTTCCGCCGCCTCAGCCCGAACCGGAGCCGGAACCCGAGCCGGAGCCCGAGCCGGAGCCCGAGTCCGAACCGGTCGCTGAGACGCTGCTGCTGCCCGAACTCGAGGAAGAGGAGCCCTACGTGCCGCTCGTGGCGGCACCGGAGGCCACGCCGGAACCGGAGCCGGAGCCTGAGCCCGGACCCGAGCCCGAACCGGAGCCCGAGCCGGAGCCGGCCCCTGTGGCGGTCTCGCCCTACCCGTCGCAGGCGACTGCCACCGACCCCACGCCCACGGAGTCGTTTGCTGTGGCCCTGGGTGGTGCGGTGCCCAAGAAGCGCCGCCGCGCGCTGCCTGCTGTGCTCACGCTCGTACTGTTGGTGGTTGCCTACGGCGCCGCCGCCTTCGTGCTGCGCGACACCGTCCCCGAGGGCACCAGTGTCACCGGAGTCTCAGTGGGAACGAGCGTCGAGAGTGCCACGTCCACCGTGCGCGGACTCGCCCAGGAAGCGGAGGCGCAAGAACTCATCCTTGCCGCCGGCGACAACCAGACGGCGGTGACCCCAGCGTCGGCCGGTCTTGGCGTGGATGTTGACGCAACGGTGTCCCAGCTTGCCGGCTTCACGCTCGACCCCGTGAGTCTGTGGCACCGCGTGCGCGGAGACGCGACGGACTACGACCTCGTGACGAAGGTCGACGACGACGCGCTCGCCAAGGCGATCGACGCGGCTGCCTCCGACCTAGACACGACGGCACAGGACGCGTCAGTCGCGATTGTCGGCACTACCGCGGAGGTCACGGAAGGATCCCAGACCGTCACTGTCGACAAGGCAGCGGCGCGAGACGACATTGTCAGCCAGTGGCCAACGCAGGCGACGATCGAACTCACCGCTGAGGTCGAAGATCCCGAGATCACCACCAAGGAGGCGAAGGCACTCGCCGCGGGCCTCAATGGTCACGTATTGTCCGCGAGCACCACGCTCACCGGACCCAACGGGGACATCGTCCTGCCGGCGGGCCAGGTGGCGAGGCACTCCGAGGTGGTCGCCGAGGACGGCGGACTCACCTGGAAGGTCGACAACGCCGCGCTGTCGCGCTTCATCCTGGACACGTATGACTGGGTCGAGAACAAGCCCACCGACGCGACGTACAAGTTCACCAAGAAGCACGATCTCAAGGTCACGGAAGGCGAGCCCGGTCGCAAGCTTGACGTCGAGAAGGTGGGCGATGCCGTCGTTGCCGCCGCGAGCACATCCGCTCGCGCGGCGCAGATCCCTTACATCGAGACCCCGCCAAAGACCACGTCGAGCGACCTGCCCACGCAGGACTTCACCACAAAGGTGTCGACCTTCCGGACGCCGCTCACGAATGAGCCGATCCGCACCCGCAACCTGGTCCGGGCCGCGCAGCTCATCACGGGCACCGTCATCAAGCCGGGGGAGCGCTTCAACCTCGTCAAGACGATCGGCCCCATCACCAAAGCGAACGGTTACTACGACGCACACGTCATCGTCAACGGCGTGCTGACAACGGGCATTGGCGGTGGCCTGTCGCAGGTGGCCACCACCACCTACAACGCTGGCTACTTCGCGGGCTACAAGGACATCGAGCACCGGCCGCACTCCGTGTGGTTCCCGCGCTATCCCGCGGGCCGCGAGAGCACGGTCGTCAACGGCTCCATCAACGTGGTCTGGGAGAACACCACGCCCTACGCGGCAATCATGAACTCGTACGTCGAGGGCGGTTACCTCTACGTCGACATCTGGTCTACGCCGTACTACACGGTCAAGACCAAGGCGTCGGAGAAGACCAACTTCACGCAGCCGCGCGTGGTGGAGAACAGCGCCAAGAACTGCGAGGCGAAGCCCAATGGCCAGCCGGGCTTCAAGATCACCAACACGCGGTGGGTGTATCTGGGCGAGGAACTCGTCGAGAAGCGCTCGTGGACATGGACCTACCGCCCGGACAATGGCATCAAGTGCGTCAAGCCCTAGCGAGGGGCGTTGGTGCGCAGTGGGGCCAGCGATATGATGGCGTCTGGCCAGCCCTGTACTAGAGGAGATCTCCCGTGACCTACGTCATCGCCCTTCCCTGTGTGGACGTGAAGGACAAGGCGTGCATCGACGAGTGTCCGGTTGACTGCATCTACGAAGGCGAGCGCTCCCTCTACATCCACCCCGACGAGTGCGTCGACTGCGGTGCGTGCGAGCCCGTGTGCCCCGTTGAGGCCATCTACTACGAGGACGACGTCCCGGACAAGTGGGCCGACTTCTACACCGCGAACGTCGAGTTCTTCTCCGAGATCGGCTCTCCTGGAGGAGCGGCGAAGATGGGCCTCATCGCCCACGACCACGACCTCATCAAGTCGCTGCCGCCTCAGAATCAGAACTGACGCATGGCCCTTCACCCGGGCGACCTTCCCGACTTCCCGTGGGATTCGCTTGCGGAGTACCGCAGCGCTGCCGCGGCACATCCTGACGGCCTCGTTGACCTCTCAGTAGGCACCCCCGTAGACCCGACGCCCGCGACGGTCCGCGACGCCCTCGCCGCAGCGTCGGACTCGCCGGGATATCCCACCACCCACGGAACGGCGCAGCTTCGCGAGGCGATAGCCGGGTGGTTTGCCCGACGCCGTGGCGTGCCTGGCCTTGACGCGGCAGCGGTCTTGCCGACGGTGGGCTCCAAGGAGTTCGTTGCGCTTGCGCCGGCGCTCTTGGGGATCGGCGAAGGAGCCGTCGTGGTCCATCCCACGGTCGCATACCCCACATACGACGTGGGTGCCCGGCTGGCAGGGGCGACACCGCTCCCGGCTGACGACCCCACAGAGTGGCGCGGCAAGGATAACGTGAAGATCGTGTGGGTGAACTCGCCCTCGAACCCCACGGGCGCGGTGGCGTCGCGCGAGCAGCTCGCCGAAGTTGTGGCGGCGGCGCGCGAGGTGGGAGCCGTGGTGTTCTCCGACGAGTGCTACGCGGAACTCACGTGGGACGGATCCGGTCCGGCACCGTCGATTCTCGACCCCAAGGTGTGCGGCGGATCCACCGAAGGCGTCGTGGCCGTGTACTCGCTGTCGAAGCAGTCAAACCTCGCCGGGTACCGCGCGGCCTTCGCAGCGGGAGACGGGGGAGTGATCTCGCGACTGCTCGAAGTGCGCAAGCACTCTGGCTTCATCGTCCCTGGTCCGGTCCAGGCTGCAATGGTTGCCGCGCTCACCGACGAGGAGCATGTGGCGACCCAGCGTGAACTGTACGGAGCGCGCAGGGCGACCCTCGCGTCGGCTCTTGGCGACGCCGGGCTGACGATTGACCACTCGGAGGCGGGCCTGTATCTGTGGGCCACGCGCAATGAAGAATGCTGGGAAACGATAGGCTGGCTCGCGAGCCTCGGCATCCTCGCGGCGCCCGGAGCCTTCTACGGGGCGGCGGGCAGGCAGCATGTGCGCATCGCGCTCACTGCCAGCGACGAGCGAGTGCATGCGGCGGCTTATCGTCTTACCAACTCCAGGTAAACTGACGCAAAACTGCGTCCCACTCTTAGGGAGGACACATGGGCACTGTTGTCGATGCTCGACTCATGGTGGATGGCAACACCCGTGAACTCCCGATCGAGCGCGCGACGGTAGGAAACGACGGCATCTCGGTCGCCACGCTCATGCGCGACACCGGCCTCGTCACCGTTGACCCCGGCTTCATGAACACCGCCTCGTGCGAAAGCGCGATCACCTACATCGACGGCGACAATGGCATCCTGCGCTACCGCGGCTACCCCATCGAGCAGCTCGCGGAGCACTCGACATTCCTTGAGGTCGCGTACCTGCTGATTCACGGCGAGCTGCCCACGCAGGACCTGCTGCAGGCGTTCAACAACCGCGTCGCCCGGCACATGCATGTGCACGAGGGCATCAAGTCGTTCCTTGAAGCGTTCCCGCGAGACGCGCATCCCATGGCCGTCCTGTCCGGCGCCATCAGCGCGCTCAGCACCTTCTACCCCGAGTCTGTTGGCCGCGACCCCGAGCAGATCGAGCTCGCAACCGTGCTGCTGCTCGCGAAGGCCGCGACGGTCATCGCCTACCTCCAGCGTCGCGCCACCGGCAAAGACCTCATCGAGCCCATCGCAGGCGGCCACTACGTCACGGAGTTCATGCGCATCGGCTTCTCCGATGACGCGGGCGCGCTCGACGTCGACCCCACGATGCGCCGCGCTCTTGACCTGCTGCTCATCCTGCACGCGGACCACGAGCAGAACTGCTCCACCTCCACGGTGCGCATCGTCGGCTCCTCGCAGGCGAACATTTACGCCTCGATCTCCGCGGGTATCGGCGCCCTCTCGGGACCGCTGCACGGCGGCGCCAACGAGGCCGCGCTGCGCATGCTCGACGCCATCAAGGAGTCGGGCGACACCGTCGAGCAGTTCGTCGCAAAGGTCAAGGACAAGGCAGAGGGCGCTCGCCTCATGGGCTTTGGCCACCGCGTCTACAAGTCCTACGACCCTCGTGGTGCCGTCGTGAAGAAGGTCGCCGACCAGGTGCTCTCCGAGCTTGGCGGCAACAACGAGATGTTCGACATGGCCAAGCGCCTCGAGGAGATCGCGCTCAGCGACGAGTACTTCATCGAGCGCAAGCTGTACCCCAACGTGGACTTCTACACGGGCCTGCTGTACTCGGCGATGGGCTTCCCCACCACGATGTTCACCCCGCTGTTCGCGCTGGGTCGCATGCCTGGCTGGATCGCCCACTACCGCGAGATGCTGCTTGACCCGCGCACCAAGATCGGCCGCCCGCGCCAGATCTACACCGGCGAGGTGGAGCGTGACTACGTTCCCCTCTCCGAACGCGACCAGTGACCCCAGTGACGCTGCGCCACCCCAAGGCGACGCGGCAATCCCTGCTCATGGGGGTCCTGGCGCTCATCACCGGTTACCTGGGTCTTGCGGGGCTGTGGAACTGGAATGGCGCCGTCAAGCTGCTTGCGCTCATCCTGATCATCCCCGGGCTGTTCTTCGCGTACATGTGCGCCCGCACCGCGACGCTGCGGGTTCGCCTCGACGATCAAGGCATCTGGGAGCCCAACCCTTTTCGCCTGACCTACGTCACGCCGTGGAATGAGGTGTCGCAGGTGCGCAAGCGCCTGTGGAAGGGGCGCGTGCACTTCGTTGGCGTAGAACTCGTCTACAAGGACGGCGAGGAGCGCGACATCGTGGCGCTCAAGATGCAGGCCAATGCGGCAGGGTCAGAAGATGCCGTGGCCGGCTGGGTCGAGGCGATTCGCGCGGCGAAGGCAGAAGCGACCCGCTAGTCCTCTTCCGGGATCCGCTCGACGATCCCGATCAGCACCCCGTCGTAACCGGTGGTCTCGGTGGCAGGGACGATGCCCTGCTCGCGGATCCACTGCTGGTCGCCAAAGCGCACGGAGGAGAAGCTCATCTCCTCTGCCGAGGCCACAGCCCAGTTCGCGATCGCATGGAGGTCGACCTCCTTGCCCGATTCCGCCGTGACCCCTACGAGCACCGCCCGGTCATTGCGGCCCAGCACAGTCACCGCGTACTTGCCTTTGCCGTAATCCGCGCGCAGTCGCTTTTCGAGGTACTTGACTGTGCCGGGCTCGCTCGCCGCGCCAAGGTCGCAGTCGATCGCGGGGAACGATGAGTCTCCGCGGATGGCGGCGGCCCATGCTGCGCCCTCTGCCGCATGGTCCTCGTACGCCTCGGGGAAACCGCTGCGCTGGACCGCTTGGGCAGCGTCGGTCACGCGCATGTCCTCCCAGCCGTTGACCTTGAGCAGCGCCCAGAAGAAGGCGCGAGCCGCGTGGTGGCGATCGGTGACCTCCTCTTCAGTGCCCCAGCCCTGCGAGGGGCGCTGCTGGAACAGGCCGAGCGAGTCCCTGTCCCCATAGTCGAGGTTGCGCAGGCCCGATTCCTGGATGGCGGTCGCCACCCCGATGGTCGACCCATAGGTGGGGATGTCGCGGCGAGCAGCGACGGCCGCGACCAGTGCCGCGTTCCCTGCAGCCTCCGCAGTGCGGTGGTAGCGCTCGCCATCGAGCGTGGCGACGCACAGGCCCGAGTGGCTCACGGTCTCGTGGCTGTTGACGTAGGCGGCAGTGGCCACCGCCGCGCCCGCGGCTGCTCCAACGAAGACTGCGGCGGCCCAGAAGCCTGCGCGCGCCATCAGTTCGCGTGCAGCGCGGAGTTGAGCTCGATTCCGGCACCCTGACGCTGCACTGCTTCCAGAGCGCCAGTGAGGGAGTTGCGGCGGAACAGGATTCCGTTGAGACCGGCGAGCTCACGGGCCTTCACTACACGCGGCGTGCCGTCATCGTTGGTCTGGCCAACGAGCACCACCTTGGAGCCGGCAGTGACGTACAGGCCCGCCTCGACAACGCAGTCGTCGCCAAGTGGGATGCCAAGGCCCGAGTTCGCGCCAAGCAGCGAGCGCTCGCCGATCGTGATGACTTCCTTGCCTCCGCCACTGAGGGTGCCCATGATCGATGCGCCGCCACCGATGTCCGAGCCGTCGCCCACGACCACTCCGGCGCTGATGCGACCCTCGACCATGCTCACGCCGAGCGTGCCTGCGTTGTAGTTGACGAAGCCTTCGTGCATGACTGTGGTGCCCGCGCCCAGGTGAGCGCCAAGGCGGACCCTGTCAGCGTCGGCGATGCGCACGCCGGAGGGCACCACGTAGTCCACCATCCGTGGGAACTTGTCCACGCCGTACACCGAGACGTGCTGGCCAGCAGCTCGCAGGCGAGCACGCACGGACTCGAAGCCGTCCACGGCGCACGGCCCAGCGGACGTCCACACCACGTTCGCCAGGACGCCAAAGATGCCGTCGAGGTTGACGGTGCGCGGCTGCACCAGGCGGTGGCTCAGCAGGTGCAGGCGCAGGTACGCGTCCTTGGCATCTGCGGGCGCAGCGTCGAGGTCAATCTGCGTGAACACCACCTCGATGGTCACCTGGCGCAGGTCGTCGCTGCGCCCAGTGAGCTCAGCGGGCGCGCTGTGTCCTGCCTCCGGCTCGCCAAGAGCTGGGGAGGGGTACCAGGTGTCGAGTACGGTGCCGTCGGCGGCAATGGTCGCAAGGCCGTAGCCGTGGGCGGTGCGGGTCATGGCGTCAATGGTACGGGGAGCGCGGCGAGCCATCGCTAGGCTTGCCCCCATGGAGCCGGACAGCGTCACCCTGGACCTCAGCGCACCGGTTGCCGACCTGGCGCGACAGCTCATCGACATCCCCTCAGTGAGCGGAGACGAGAAGGCGATCGCCGACGCTGTCGAGGCCGCTCTGCGCACCGCGCCCCACCTCGAGGTGCTTCGCGATGGCGATGCGGTGCTCGCGCGCACGTCCCTTGGGCGGGCGAAGCGGGTGATCGTCGCCGGTCACCTCGACACCGTGCCCATCAAGGGCAACGTGCCTGCTCGCGAGGATGATGGCCTGCTGATCGGGCGCGGCTCTGTCGACATGAAGGCTGGCGTCGCGGTGGCGCTGCACCTCGCGGTTCGGCTCACCGCGCCGGTTCACGACGTCACGTGGATCTTCTACGACCACGAGGAGGTCGAGTCAGTTCTCAACGGCCTTGGCCGCGTGGCGCGCAACCATCCTCAGTGGCTCGAGGGCGACCTTGCGATCCTCGGCGAGCCCACGTCGGGGGGCATCGAGGGCGGCTGCAATGGCACCCTCCGTGCGGACGTGCGCATTCCCGGTGTCGCCGCCCACAGCGCCCGCGCCTGGAAGGGTGTGAACGCGATCCACCGCGCAGCCGCGCTGCTCGCGGCGCTCGCGGCCCACTCGCCTGAAACGGTCCTGGTGGACGGCCTTGAGTATCGCGAGGGTCTCAACGCGGTGGGCATCCGGGGAGGCATCGCCGGCAACGTCATTCCCGACGAGTGCACCGTCACGATCAACTTCCGCTTTGCCCCCTCTCGCACGCCCGACGCTGCGAAGGCTTGGTTTGAGCAGTTCGTCGCGGGTGCGGGGCTGGAACAGTACGCCGTGACCTTCACGGACCTTGCGGGAGGCGCTCGCCCTGGTCTCGATGACCCCCTGGCGCAGTCGCTCGTGCGCGCCGTGGGAGCGGAGCCCACCGCCAAGGTGGGATGGACGGATGTCGCGCGCTTTGGCGAACTGGGCATCCCCGCGGTGAACTTCGGTCCCGGCGACCCCTTGCTTGCGCATGCCGACCATGAGGCGTGCCCCATCGACCAGATCGACAGCTGTGCCGCGGCCCTCGCTGCATGGCTCACTGAAGGAGAGTGAATGGCCGTCTACCGAAAGGGACCGGTGATCCTGCGCGGCAAGAATGTGCCGAGCACGTCCACCTCTGGCGCCCTGCTCAAGGACCAGGACAATGTCGCGTGGCTCCACGAGGACCCCTGGCGTGTGCTGCGCATCCAGTCGGAGTTCATCGAAGGCTTCGGCGCGCTTGCGGAGCTCGGCCCCGCGATCTCCGTGTTCGGCTCCGCTCGCACTCGCAAGAACACCACCGAATACCGCATGGGCGTCGAGATCGGTCGGCTGCTCGCCGAGGCTGGGTACGCGACCATCACGGGCGGCGGACCCGGGATTATGGAGGCCGCCAACAAGGGCGCGTTTGAGGCGGGCGGCGTCTCAGTTGGCCTTGGCATCGAGCTTCCCCACGAGCAGGGCATCAACAAGTTCGTGAACCTGGGGATCAACTTCCGCTACTTCTTCGCCCGCAAGACCTGTTTCGTGAAGTACTCGCAGGGCTTCATCGTGCTTCCCGGCGGCTTTGGCACGCTCGACGAGNTGTTCGAAGCACTCACGCTGGTCCAGACCCGCACCNTCACGCGCTTCCCTNTGGTCCTTGTGGGNCATGCGTACTGGGACGGGCTCGTCGACTGGATTCGCGACGNGATGGTCGCCGAGGGCACGATCTCGCCCACCGATGTGGATCTGTTCTCCATCACCGACGACCCCGCGGAAGCCGTTCGCCTCGCCATCACGGAGGTCCAGCCGGAGGGCTCGGGCACCGAGCAGTAGAGCGGCAGCTGCC
>JGI12420J12819_1000944_pt1 | contig 13907 bp, 10 predicted proteins | sample Passage237A_FD_12819 | JGI IMG/M metagenome (IMG submission 12819) | reverse complement strand
ATTCTTTCGCAAGGTTAATATTCACAATGTAAGTGTAATGGAATGTCGCTTACATCCCATCCACGTAAACGATGGATGGGTTTTACGCTCCATATTATATAAAAACCCGTATCAGCCAAATGGCGAATACGGGTTTTCTATAAATTCAGAAGTGGTTATGCCATTTTTTTCAATTCAGCTATTCTGGCTTCTTTATCAACCTCTACTTTCAACTTACCACTTTTATCCATATCAACAAGTACAGGACCTGCTACCATAATAGAAGAGAATGTACCTGTAATTACTCCGATAAGCATTGCAAATGCAAAACCACGAGTAACTTCTCCACCCACTATAAATAAGATTAATACAACCAAGAATACAGTGAGTGAAGTCATAATGGTACGTGGTAAGGTATCGTTAATAGCGCGATTAACTACCGATTTCTTATCCTCATCCGGATTTTTACGGAAGTATTCACGAATACGATCAAATACGATGATAGTATCATTCATAGAGAAACCGATTACGGTCAATACCGCAGCAATAAAGTGTTGGTCGATTTCCAGCGCAAAAGGAACTTTACCTTTAAAGAAAGAGAATACAGCCAATGTAGATGCTACGTTAAATACGAGAGATACAAATGTTCCCACAGAATATTGCCATTTACGGAAACGAACTAAGATATAGATAGAAATGGCGATTAAGGAAATAATAGTTGCCCATTTAGCACCATTAATCAAATCATCAGAAATGGTAGGTAATACCGTTTGTGAGCTTTGTACATAACGTGTATTAAACTGATCCAGAGTTACACTAGCAGGGATAATACCTTCTTTAGACAATCCTTCATACAGTTTTTCCTGAACTTTCTTTTCAATATCCAATCCAGGAGTTTCAATCATGTATGCAGTAGTAATATTGATTTGGTTGTCAGTACCGATTGTTTTCACAATAGGATAATCCCCAAAATAAGTGTGTAATTTTTCACGTATTTCTGATACTTTATGTTCGCTATCCAGACGGACCGTATAGCTACGTCCTCCAGCAAACTCCACACCATAATCAAAACCATAAAACAGAGATGCAATACCGGCTAAGAGGATAATTGCTGCAATGACATATGTAGTTTTACGGATCTTGATGAAATCAAAATTTGCTTTTTGGAATACAGCTTTTGACAATGGAGTAAAGTAAGTAAAGTGGCGGCCTTTTTGCGTCCAGATTTCTTTGATAAGTCTTGACACCAGAATACCACAAAACAGGGAGATAGAAATACTTAAGATCTGAGTAGTAGCGAAGCCAAGTACAGGACCTAACCCAAATCCGAAGAGGATAAATGCAGTAATTAACTGGGCAATGTGACCGTCCATCACAGGCGCGTAAGAACGTTTGTAACCATCTATAATAGCCTGTTGATGCGATTTACCCAATACCAATTCTTCTTTAATCCTTTCAAATATAAGTACGTGAGCATCCACAGCCATACCAATACCCAATACTAACCCGGCGATACCCGGTAAGGTAAGTGTGGCATGTAATGCAGATAGCACCCCAACTGTAAACAGCAGGTTAAGAGTAAGAGAGATATTAGCTACCCATCCACTAGATGCATAGTACACTAGCATAAGTAAGAAGATAGCAATAAACGAGAGGATGATGGCATTAAAACCAGCCGAAATAGATTCAGCACCCAAAGTAGGACCAACAACTTGTTCCTGTACAATACGGGCAGGAGCAGGCAGTTTACCTGTTTGCAAAATATTAGCAAGGTCATCTGCTTCTTGCGTAGAGAATCCACCACTGATAGAAGTTCTTCCCCCAGCAATTTCATCATTTACAATAGGAGAAGAATAAACCTTATCATCTAAAACAACTGCCACAAAACGACCTTTGTTATCTCCGGTCATTTTTTTCCAAATACGTGCACCCACAGCATCCATTTCCATGCTCACTTCAGGTTGTCCGGTAAGCGGGTTAAAGTCCATTCTGGCATTTACTACCCTGTCACCTTCTAATTTTGCTTCACTGCCACCCATTGCTGTTTTAATGGCATAGAGTCTCAAAGGAGCATTTGGATTTTTTCTGCTTTTCTTATCTTCTGCGCCATATAAGAATTTCACATTGTTAGGAAATTTATTCCGTACAATATCCATAGCCAGATAGTCATTCAACAGCGCTGTATCTTTTTTAGCTACATATCCCAGTACGGGGCTTGGCGTAGAAGCCAGCTCTTCTGGAATAAAGAGCATAGAGCGAATAGGATATTTCTTGCGAGCTTCTTCCATGCGAGCTTCGTCAGATTCGGAAGAATCTCCAGAGCCAGCTTCTCCTGAAGGAGTTTGTAAGAATGCAGACAAGCTAGCTGTATCTGCATTATTCGTTTCTACAGTCTTAGTTTCATCTGTAGCAGCAGTAGTTGTCTCGTTATTAGAAGAGGTGTTTCCAATGATATTGGCAAGTGCGGTTTCCGCATCCAACAATGCACCATACACTTCTTGGTTAGTGTACGTTTCAAAAAACTGAAGTTTTGCAGTTGCCTGTAGGTAATCTCTCACCCTTTCTGGACTACGTACCCCTGCCAGCTCTACGGTAATAATACCTTTTCTTTCATCCAGATTGATATTGGGTTGAGCCACACCAAATTTATCAATACGTGTTTGTAATACGTTATAAGTACGTTTAATTGCACCATTAGCTTCTTTTCTGATTTTATTCAGTACCTCTTCATTAGAAGAATTCAGGGTAATGTCTTTATCAGATGAGCGGGTAAAAAGGTATGCTAGTTTTACGTCTGGATTATTTTTAAGGAACGCATTCCCAAAAAGTGTTACAAAGTCAGCTTGGCTATTTGCTTTAGCTAATTCAGCTTCTTCAATTGCCTTGTTTAGGGCAGGATCAGCCGGATTGTTAGACATAGAGCGAACCAGCTCATCCAGACTTACCTCCAGAGTTACGTTCATACCTCCCTGCAGGTCAAGACCTAAATTCAGCTCTTGCTCTTTAGCCTCGAGGTAAGTGTACTTTTTCAACAAGGGAATGGAAAACACATTTTCCCCTTGCAAACTGTCCGTAATTTTTTCATAGCGGGCTTCGATCAAATCCTGTAATTCATCTTCCTGAGCTCCAGGGTGTGCTGCAAGCACTTCTTTACGAGCTTGAGATCTTGCTTTCCCTTCTACATTACGAACAACTAATGTAAAAGATAGCTGATAGAGTGAAATTAAGATTAGCGCTACGGTAAGAACCTTTACTAAACCTTTTAACTGCATAGGTTTCTGTTATTACTATTGATATAGAAAATTTTAGAAGTGGGCAAAGATAGGATTAAATGTAAAAAATAAAAGGGCAAAAAGAAATAATCCAAAAAATCATTACATTTTTATTCAAGTAATTTATCATATATTTTGAACAAATAGAGAAAAATTCTCTTAAAAAAGATTGATTTTAAAATCTCCCAAAAAACAAATAAAAAACATCAAAATGTTTTTCGATGGAATGTAAATAGAAAAAAGCTGGTTGATATGTTGCCGTAACAGTTAATTCATTTCTTATTTTGCCGGAGCATTCTCATATGTACTTATGAAATAACCATTCGAGGATTAGTAAATAATGCATTTTATCTATTATTTTTGATGGAGCAATAGAAATCATCTGAGATTTTCATTAAAATAAGTTACATGAAGCGTATATCTACCATTTTGCTTTTTGCACTAGGGGTATTTTTCCCTTATTTTTTGAAGGCCCAGCAATGTGGGTTTGATCAAGTACACCAAAAAAGACTGCAAACAGACCCAGTGTATAACCAGCAAGTTCAGGAACTGAATAACAAAATTGTGGCTAAGTCACAATCTAATCCGCTGGGACTTGTTGTGAATACTCCCAACGGTTTGGTATATGAAATCCCCGTTGTAGTACATGTATTACATCCAGGAGCTCCTTTAGGTTCTGTCTATAACCCACCAGATAATCAAATCATTGACATGATTGATTATCTCAACAAAACCTATGAAGCAAGTTGGCCAGGTTATCCTGCCCCGGGTGCAGGTGGCACTTTTATTCCCCTTAGATTTGCTTTAGCAAAAAGAGATCCCAACTGTAATCCCACAACGGGAATTATACGTGTAGATGCCAGCTCTAATGCTACCTATGCTGCAGATGGGGTATCCAATAACTACCCTACAGAGCCAGGTGCGCAAGATGCTGTGGTGAAAGCAATAAGCAGATGGCCCAATGATCAATACTATAACATCTGGATTGTACACAAAATTAATGGCGTGGACGGGCTTACTCCCGGCGCTCCATATGTAGCAGGTTATGCCTATTTCCCAGGAGCATCTGCCAATGTGGATGGCACTATCATGCTTGCTTCTGTATCAGTAGCCGGAGGAGAAACACTTCCACATGAAATTGGTCACGCATTTGCACTATATCACACTTTTGAAGGAGATAACAATGGTACTACCTGCCCTCCAAACAGTAACTGTGCGAATACCGGTGACTATATCTGCGATACAGACCCCCATATCCGTTCTCCTTTTAATTGTCCGTCAGGTAATGTTAACCCATGTACCGGTAACCTTTTGGGCAATGTAGTTCGCAATATGATGGATTACTCCAACTGTAATGACCGTTTTACACCCATGCAGGGCGAGCGTGTTATTAATGCATTACTTACTGCCAGAGGAAGCCTCATTAGCTCGTTAGGTGCTACACCCATTACGGGTGCTGTCACTACAGCATGTGTACCAACCGGTAACAGCGCTACTCTTTCTGGATCCAACTCAGGTCCGAGAAATATCACTATATCAGACGCCAACAATGTGTATATGGCTGTTACTTCTAGTGGCTATTCCGGTGATGGTAACCAATATTATATTGATAATACTTGCAAACATATGGCTGTACTCACCTCCGGTCAAATATATGAGTTTAAAGTTTCTACTGGCTTACAACCCGAGAAAGTACATGTGTACATTGACTACAACAACGACGGTGACTTTCAGGCTAATGAAGAAATCTATTCCCATACAGGAACTTTAAACTTTGAAGAACATACTTTCCAATTTGCAGTTCCAAATGCTACCACAATCCCCGGTTTAGTGAGTTGCGTACCACTGAGAATGAGAGTAGTATCAGACAGAGCTTCTGTATCTTCTGTATCAGCATGCGGACAGCTTAGCTACGGGCAAGCAGAAGATTATAGTGTTATGATTCTTGCAGGTGGACCTGCTGGTGGTACTGTGAGTGTAAATCTTACAACTGGCACCAATCCATCATGCTTTAATGCACCTCTTACCTTTACAGCTGTACCTTCTGTAGGCATTACCAATCCTACTTTTGAATGGTTTGTGAATAATATTTCTACTGGTGTTACTACTAATACATACAGTAGCTCAACGCTCGATGATGGAGATATCGTTAACGTGCAAATGCAATATATCAGTGCATGTGGTACCAATGAAACCACAATGTCTGCTGATTATGTAGTCATTAGACAAGCGACCGCACCACCAGCGGTAGCTATTGCCCTTACCAGTGGCAGCAACCCAGGCTGTGCCGGACAAACTCTCGAGTTTACTGCTACACCTCAAAATGGTGGTTCTGCCCCTACCTACGAATGGTATATCAACAACGTACCACAAGGCATCAACAGTGCTATATTTACTTCTACATTCAACAACAATGATGTGGTACATGTAGAAATGGTATCTAACTCTTCCTGTGCTGTACCTCCCACAGCCACTTCCAATCAAATCATAATACAGCAAACTACGATTAATGCTGATGTGTTCATTCAAATTTTCTCTGGCACAAACCCATCATGTGCAGGTACTCCCATTAGCTTCGAAGCTGTACCCACCAACGGTGGATCTACGCCTCAATATCAATGGTTGGTTAATAACGCCCCTGTAAGCGGTGCAACAAATGACATATATACCACCACTTCTCTTCAGGATGGGGATGAAGTAAAGGTTATCCTCTACTCTTCTGATCTATGCGTAATTAATCCAGAAGATACCTCTGCTGGTATTATTGTAAACACACTCCCTTCCCAAAACCCATTTGTATTTGCAGGAATTACCAATGGTAATAATCCCGGTTGTCTGGATTCTATGATTGAATTTTCAGCTATTGTGTTCAACCATGGAACTAACCCACAATTAACTTGGCTGTTAAATAATACCCCGGTGGCAACAGGTCTGAGTTATGCTAGTAACGTATTCCAAAATGGAGATGTAGTCACCTTCCGTTCTGTCGCTACAGACGGTGCATGTTATACTTCCGATACAATGTACGCTACACCTATCTCTTTGAATTTATTTGCTACTCCACAAAGTGTAGTGATATCGCTGATTGGCAATATGCTTGTAGCCAATCCTACCGGAACAAACATCCAGTGGTATGGCCCTAGCGGACTGATACCCGGTGCAAACAGCGATACTTACCACCCTACAGAGCCAGGTCTTTACTATGCTCGTGTAAATAATAACGGATGTCTTTCCAAAGCTTCCAACTTCCTTATGGTTTCCCTACTGGATATTCAGGAACACAGCTTGTCTCATATCCGTATTCATCCTAATCCTACCACAGGTCTTGTACATTTCGACTGGGGAAGACAGTTGTCGAGTGCTTCGTTTGAAGTGTATAACACTTTGGGTCAGCAAATAAAACAAATAGACATCCACCAAGCTAGTCATGCCACTATTGATCTTTCAGATGCTAGCAACGGAATGTATTTTGTGATCGTTCGTGAGAATGGCAATTTTGCTGGTACAGTTCGTATTGTAGTGGCTAAATAATAGTCTGCATTTATCAGACAATAACCACATTATTCAAACTTTTCCCCCTTGCAGATACAGTTTCTGCAAGGGGGAATTCTTTTAGGGACAGTGGAATGAGTCGTCTGAAAAAAACTTGTTACATAGTAATCTCCTATGCGTATCAGACATTAGTCTCAAGTTATCCTTTATAATCAGGTCAGTCGGCTTGCTATTATCTTTGAAGCCAAAGTCATTCCTGGTGTGTTTTTCAAAAAAAACTTCATGATTTTTTGAGTATTGTTTTTTTAATCTGCTGAGATTTCCTAAATTTGCGCCCCTGGCAGGTCTTACACGGCCAGCTCCCATTGAATCCCCCAGGACAGGAATGTAGCAAGGGTGTTTGGTTGTAGCGGTGCGATGTGAGTAACCTGCCGGTTTTTTTTTGAGTTCCCTTCCAGGCGTCTATTATTCTTTAGAAAACATAATCTGCAATTCAAACCTTCTTACTATTTTCGCACCATAGATTTTCTAAAAGCCTGCAACCATTAACTCATTTGTATGAAATTTTTTATTGACACTGCCAATCTTGACCAAATTCGTGAAGCCAATGATCTTGGCATATTAGACGGAGTAACAACCAATCCAAGCCTGATGGCTAAAGAAGGCATTAAAGGTAAAGATGCCATTTTTAAGCATTATCATACTATCTGTGAATTAGTGGACGGGCCCGTGAGTGCAGAGGTATTAGGTGTAACTTTTGAAGATATCATTGCAGAAGGAAAGGAACTTGCAGCTATTCACAAGCATATTGTGGTAAAAGTTCCCATGATTAAAGACGGGATTAAAGCCATCAGATGGTTTGCAGAACGTGAAATCCGTACCAATTGTACCTTAGTATTTTCTGCCGGACAAGCCATTTTAGCTGCCAAAGCTGGTGCTACTTATGTATCTCCATTTATCGGAAGAATAGATGATAGTAACTGGGATGGTCTTCAGCTTATTGAAGAAATTGCCATGATTTACAATATGCAGCAATTCAAAACAGAAATTCTGGCTGCATCTATACGTAACCCATTACATATTGTCCGCTGCGCTTCCTTAGGTGCAGATGTATGTACATGTCCATTGTCATCGATATTAGGATTATTAAAACATCCTTTAACAGATATCGGACTAGCACAATTTCTAAAAGATGCTGCTAATATGCAGTAAAAAAATTGCTTCAGGCTAATTTATAGCAGTCATGAAAACTTTTTCTGTAGAGCATAGAGAGTCTGTAGTAAGGCAAATTCCTTTATAGGGTTGTAAATCGATCTCAGACCTATGTATTACAGGTGCTTATGGCATTTTAAAAAAATAACCAGACAATAAAGAAAACAAAAGTAAATATACAAGAATATTATTTCCAGAAAACAACAAGATAAAAAATAATAAATACAAACGATTGCATGGGTAGACTGTAAAAAAACAGAGAAAAAAAGAAGGTTTTTAAAAAATCTGTTTTTAAATAAAAACATTTACATACCTTTGCAGTCCTAAAAAATATGGCAAAACAGTCGCTCATTAAACAGGACGGTGTGATCATCGAAGCTTTATCCAACGCAATGTTTCGGGTACGTTTGGAGAATGGACACGAAATATTGGCAACGATATCTGGAAAGATGCGTATGCACTATATCCGGATTCTTCCCGGAGATAAGGTGGGTGTAGAAATGAGTCCTTATGACTTGAGTCGTGGTCGCATCATTTATCGTTATAAGTAGTAAAGTCAACCCTCAGGGGTTTTAATTGTATATTATGAAAGTAAGAGCATCCATTAAAAAACGCAGTGCGGATTGTAAAATCATTCGCAGAAAAGGGAAATTGTACGTTATTAACAAGAAAAATCCACGTTACAAACAACGTCAGGGATAATATTATTATTAAAAAAAACAACGTAGTATTTACATGGCTCGTATAGCAGGTATAGACCTACCCAAAAACAAGCGCGGTGAGATTGCGCTCACTTACATTTACGGTATTGGAAAAAGTACCGCCCGGTATATTTTGGAAAAATCTGATATAGATTTTGACAAAAAAGCTGGCGAATGGAACGACGAAGAACTTACATCAATTCGTAACATTATTACCAACGAATTTAAAGTAGAAGGTCAGTTACGTTCTGAAGTTCAGATGAATATTAAGCGTTTAATGGATATCGCTTGTTACCGTGGCTTACGTCATCGTAAAGGCCTTCCACTTCGTGGTCAGCGTACTCGTACCAACAGCCGTACTCGTAAAGGAAAGCGCAAAACTGTTGCGGGTAAGAAAAAAGCACCAAAGAAATAATCTTTTCTGGTATTGCGGATATATGTATAGAAGCTATATCCGCAATCTATTTGCACATATATTTCCTTTTTACGGCTGGATCCGTCAAGTGCAGCGGGGAGGCGTAATCAGGGTCCGGTTATCCGGAATTATTTTTTAGACTACCTAATTAAAAAAAATGGCAAAAGGACAATCTTCAGCAAAAACCGCCTCTAAAAAAAGGGTTGTAAAAGTTGACCCACATGGCGATGCGCACATCAATGCGACTTTCAACAATATTATTATCAGTTTGACCAACAAAAGCGGACAAGTAATTTCTTGGTCTTCTGCTGGTAAAATGGGTTTCCGTGGCTCTAAAAAGAACACTCCCTACGCTGCACAACAAGCTGCTATGGACTGCGGAAAAACAGCCTTGGATGCAGGCCTTAAAAAAGTGGATGTATTTGTTAAAGGTCCAGGTTCTGGACGTGAAAGTGCTATCCGCTCCTTATCTCAAATCGGTCTGGAAGTAACTTCCATCAAAGATGTTACGCCTCTACCTCACAACGGCTGTCGTCCTCCTAAGAAAAGAAGAGTATAATTTTTATAACCAACTATATCATAAACATTCATTAACACTACTGCTCTGGATCGGATTTTACGATTTTTAAAAGAGCCTTTGCAGTAATCAAAAAATCGACACATGGCACGTTACACCGGACCTAAAAACAGAATCTGCCGCATTTTTGGCGAACCCATCCTGGGCTCAGGAAAAAATCTGGGTAAAAAAAGTAACCCTCCTGGTATGCACGGAAATTCCCGCAAAAGAAAAGCGGCTTCTGAATATGCTATCCAGTTAAAAGAAAAACAAAAAGCAAAATACACTTACGGAGTATTGGAAAAACAATTCCGTAACCTGTATGAAGAGGCTTCTCGCCAAAAAGGCGCTACCGGTCTTAACCTGATCCGCCTGCTGGAATCTCGCCTCGATAATACGGTATATCGTATGGGTATTGCCCCTACTCGTCCGGCAGCTCGTCAGCTGGTTTCTCACAAACACATCATGGTAAACGGAAATATTCTGAATATTCCTTCTTACCGTCTGAAACCAGGTGATGTAGTTGAATTAAAACCTCAATCTAAAATCAACTCTACTATCGTAAGTCTTGTAAGAGGAAAATCACCTCGTATTAACTGGGTTGACTGGAACGAAAAAGAATTTAAGGGTACTTATCTGGCACATCCAGAACGCGAAAATGTTCCGGAAAACATTAAGGAACAACTGATCGTAGAATTGTATTCTAAATAATAATTTATAAAGCAAACTCCTTCTGGGAGTTTGCTTTATATTTAAACACATCCTAAATCAGTTGGAATCTTAGGGAGGGAATAGAACCCCAAACCCTGGAGTGTTACTGAAAATAGGGCAATAATTTTAACCAAATTAACATCACCGTTCTAAAACATCTTAAAACAATCTCACAATGGCCATCCTAAATTTTCAAAAACCAGATAAAATTGTGCTACAAAAAGCTACTGATTTTGAAGCACAGTTTGAATTCCGCCCATTAGAACCCGGTTATGGTGTTACAATCGGTAACGCTTTAAGACGTGTACTACTCTCCTCTCTCGAAGGTTATGCTATTACAGCCATCAAAATTTCTGGTGCTGAACATGAATTTGCAACTATCAAAGGCGTATTAGAAGATGTTACCGAAATCATCTTAAACCTTAAACAAGTTCGCTTGAAAAGAACGTCTGAACAAGAAGTTCTTAGCGATCATGTAGAAATTAACCTTAAAGGACAAGAAGTATTTACTGCCGGAATGATCGGTGAAGCTTTGAATAACTTTGAAGCTATGAACCCTGATCTGGTTATTTGCAATATGGAGCCAGGCACTTCTTTACAAATTGAATTGTTTATCGGAAAAGGTCGTGGATATGTACCTGCTGAAGAAAATAGACCAAAAGAAGGCTCGCTAGGAGTAATCGCCATTGACTCTATCTTCACGCCAATCAAAAATGTAAAATATAGCGTGGAAAATACACGTGTGGAACAACGTACAGACTATGAAAAACTGATTATGGAAGTTGTTACCGACGGTACAATCCACCCCGAAGAAGCAGTAAAAGAAGCTAGTCGCATCCTGATTCAACATCTAATGATTATCACCGACGAAAACATTAGCTTGGATGCTCACAAAGAAGAAAAAGAAGCCGTTGTAGATGAAGAAACCCTGCAACTTCGTAAAGTATTGCACACACCACTAGAAGATCTGGAACTTTCTGTGCGTGCATTTAACTGTCTAAAAGCAGCTAAAATTAATTCTTTGAGTGAACTGGTACAGTACACACAAGAAGAATTAATGAAGTTCCGTAACTTCGGACAGAAATCTCTTTCTGAAATTGAACAAGTGCTGGCTGAAAGAGGTCTACACTTTGGTATGGACATCAGCCGCCTGTTAAGATCAGACGATTAATAAACACTTATTTATTTTTTTACTAAGTACCTCATAATTCCTGGCACGGTATGAGGGAATAAAATCAAAAAGTCATGCGCCACGGAGACAAAATCAACAATTTAGGTCGTACTGCTGCTCACAGAAAAGCATTGTTAAGCAATCTTTCCAGCCAATTAATTGAGCACAAAAGAATCGTTACTACTTTGGCTAAAGCCAAAGCGCTAAGAAAAACTATCGAACCTCTGCTTACGCGTAGTAAAAACGATACTATGCACAATCGCAGAGTTGCTTTTAGCTACCTGCAAAACAAAAATGCAGTAAAAGAACTGTTTGATGTTATTGGTGACAAAGTAGCTAAACGTCCTGGTGGTTACACCCGCATCATTAAACTTCAACCACGTTTTGGTGACGCTGCAGAAATGGCATTAATTGAACTGGTTGACTTCAATACTACTTACACAGCTGGCGACGCAAATGCACCTGCTAAGAAAACTCGTCGTAGCCGTCGTAGTGGCACTAAAAAAGAAACCACTCAAGATACAGCAGCAGCTACTCCTGCTACAGAAGAAACTCCAGCTACAGAAACTCCAGCTACAGAAACTCCAGCTACAGAAACTCCAGCTACAGAAACTCCTGCTACAGAAACTCCTGCAGCTGAAGCTTCAGAAGAAAATAAACCAGAAGCATAAACTTACTAAACGGTATATGCTCAAACCATTAAAGGCTGTCCAATTTGAGACAGCCTTTAATGGTTGTATGGGAAAAGTGGAAAACTTCAGATGAATTACCTCTTTATGAAATTATGTCCAGCTTAAAAATATATTTAATCAGCATCCTTATCATTCCTGCCTAGCAAAAGATACTTTCTCTTTAATAAGAGATATCGGTAGCGAATGTAATCAAATGAAATTCCCAGAAACAAGGCAAGTGCTGCAATACTTAGTACATAAATCTGTAATCTTCCATAAAGCACGCCGCCCATAATACCTCCTAAAAAGAAAAAACTAATAATCGTTAATCTTAACCGAATAGACGACTTAAGTTTTTGTTGTTGGTGTTGTGCTTTATAAAAAAACAACTGAGAAATTTCAATTCCTAGGTCTGTAAACAACCCAGTTAAGTGCGTAGTACGTACAATGGCATTGGAAATAGTAGTTACCAGAGAGTTTTGCAATCCCATGGCAAAAAGCAGCAAAAAAGACACATAATCCGGATTATGATTTATCCAATAGGGTCCAAAGAAAATAACTATACATAAAATTAAGGTTTCCAGTAATGCCGGAATAATATAGGTGTAACTTTCTTTTTTCTTATGAACCCATTCCACCAGAAATCCTGAGACAAAAGAGCCTAAGAAAAAGAAAAAAATATGCAGAAAAAAAACAAAAGCCTGTAAAAAATCAAGCTTATAAACCTCATCCACAAAAAAGGCAAAATGCCCAGTAACATTGGTAGTTAAGCGTTGCACAGCTAAAAAACCCGCAACATTCACTAAGCCGGCAACAAAAGACAGTAAGGAAGCAATGCGGAGATTATGGTGCAGCGTTCTGGCTTCACCGGTATGCCTGAACATATAAATCAGATTTGCAGAAAAACTTATTTTTTGATCTATGCCTGGATTCCAACGCAAGATAGCATAAATTATGCATCTAGCAAGTTATACTTACCTTTCAATAACTTTCACAAGATTTGTATGGCTATGTATGTTGCGTATATTTTAGGTGGCTTATAGATAGTATGATGATAAGCAGTTGCTATTTTTTGCAAACTTCTAATTGATCAGCTTTTCAATTGTAGCAACTTTATACTACATATGTTTATATTCCTATCAAACCGTAAAATTTTCCTGGGATTCCGTAATTATAATGATGCTTGTATCACAAACCCAAGTTAANTCATGTTTTTTGTAGCACATATATCGCTCTCGTGTTGCCCCACTCCGTAGAATTCACAAGTCCAGGATCTGGCTTTTAAAAACAAAAAACTGTTTGCAAATAGTTCTCTACAGAAATAAATCATGCATAACCCAATAGGATCAAAACAAAAATGATTTTCAGAAAAAACATGGGCAACATATTTTTGGGAGTAAAAATCTTGTAATAAGAAGGAGCCAACGGTTTGCGGCTTGGTGTAGTGGGGTCTTTTCAGCACAACACTTGATACGAAGCACACAGTTCAAATTTAGCAAAAATGTTCATACGAGAAGAACGTCCGCCCCCATTACGCCAAGCCGCTGTTGGCGGTTAGTGGTTTTTCGTCCGTTAAAATTCTTCTTCTGTCATTTCGTTGTTTACCATTGCACCTACAAGACTTCCTGTTGCTACGGCATTGGCTACGGAACGCATTGGACTTGCATTGTCACCACAAGCAAAAATATTTGTTTCGCTTGTCTTTTGAAACATATCTACTTTGATGT
>JGI12420J12819_1000932_pt1 | contig 14029 bp, 14 predicted proteins | sample Passage237A_FD_12819 | JGI IMG/M metagenome (IMG submission 12819) | reverse complement strand
TTCAAGGCGGTGATCGCCGAGAATTTCGCGGAAATCTTTTTCGGCAACAGCACGGGTCTTGGGATTCCGTGTGTGTCGGCGAGCCGCGAAGACATCGCGAAGATCGCGGCGGCGGTGGAGAAGGATCCGTCGACGGAAGTCGTGATCGATCTCGTGAATTTGGAAGTTCGTTTTGCGGGGCAGACGGTGAAGATCACGCAACGCGAGTCGGCGCGCGATGCGTTGGTGAACGGCCGTTGGGATCCGATCGGCGAGCTGCTCGAAGGTTTGCCGACGGTGAAGGAAACGGCGGGCAAACTGCCGTATTTCGCGACGGCGACGGCTTAAGCGCGCGTAGGAAGGTTTTCGGCCGGGCTCGTTGAGCCCGGCTTTTTTGTGCCTGGCGGGGAACGCATGACAATTCGCTGACAAATGGCTGACGGCACGCTGACACGTGGCGCGGCCGAGTGTGGTTGAATCGCGGTGTTCCAAAACACGGATTCACCATGAAACTCACCTCATTGCTCGCTTTGATCGCCGCCGTTGTCGGCGGCTCGTTGGTGTCGTCTGCCGTCGCGGCGGACTCGGTTCAACTTCGCCTCGATATTGATCGCTCGGTTTTGCCGGCGAAGACGAAGGATACGGCGATCATCAAGGTCGCGCTCGACGGCGTGAAGCTGCCGCGCCGTGAAGTTCGGCCGCCGGTGAACCTGGCGCTGGTGATCGATCGATCGGGATCGATGTTCGGAGACAAAATTGAAAAGGCACGCGAAGCGGCGTTGGAGGCGGTGAGGCAGCTCGCGGCGGACGACATCGTATCGGTGATCGCTTACGACTCGCGCGTCGAAACGCTCGTGCCGGCGCAGCGGGTGGGGAATCGGCGTCGGCTGGAGGAGGCGATTCGCGGTTTGGAGGCGGCGGGCAACACGGCGCTTTATGGCGGCGTAGCGCGCGGGGCGGATGAAGTGCGGCGATTCAGCGAGGACGGACGCTATGTGAATCGCGTGATCTTGCTGTCGGATGGGCAGGCGAACGTCGGGCCGAGCTCGCCGCAGGAGTTGGGGCGGCTGGGAGCGTCGTTGATGCGCGAAGGGATTGCGGTGACGACGATCGGGTTGGGGCTCGGCTTCAACGAGGATTTGATGACGCGACTCGCGCAGCGGAGCGATGGGAACACGTATTTCGTGGAGGACAGCGCGGACTTGCCGCGGATCTTTGCGGCGGAATTGGGCGATGTGTTGAGCGTGGTGGCGCGCCGCGTGGTGATCGAAATCGAATTTCCGGAAGGCGTGCGGCCGCTGCGTTTCGTGGGACGCGATGGAGCGATTCGCGACCGGAAGGCGGAGCTGACGTTGAGCCAGGTTTATGGCGGGCAGGAGAAATTTGCGCTGATCGAGGTGGAAGTTTCTCCGGCGGAGGACGGACGTGAGCGCGAAATCGCGCGGGCGCAGGTGAAGTATGAAGACGCGCTCGAGCAGCGAGAGGCGATGCTGACGGCGGTGCGCAAGGTGCGGTTCAGCGCGAAGGAGGCGGACGTGGTGAAGTCGGCGGATCACCGGGTGCAGGCGGACTACGCGGCGAACGTGATCGCGTTGGCGAAGGATGAAGCGATCGCGCTGGTGGATGCGAATCGACGCGAGGCGGCGGGCGCACGGCTGCGCGACGAGGCGGAGCGGCTGGCGCGGATGGGCGAGGTGTATCGGAACACGGCGGTGCAGAGTTTGGCCGCGCCGGCGGCGGCGGACGCGATGCGTGTGGAGCGTGACGGGCTTGGGAATGCGGAGCGGAAGGCGTTTCGGGCGCAGAGCGCGCAGACGCGGAATCAGCAGAATGCGGGGAATTACGAAAACGATCTGCGCTGATAGAGGAGAGAAAGGGCGGGTTTGAGAACCCGCCCTACTTGGTGTCTTTCCAAGAGGAGTTGAAACACTACGCTGCCCGCCGTGACGTCCACCTCGCGCCGCATCTTTCTCTACTGGCTGCTCTTGCTGGTGCCGACGGTGGTCGTGGGTGTCGGCGCGGTGTCGTTATTGAAGCGAGAGCAGGAGCGGATCGCGCAGCAGAGTGCGGCGACGTGGGAGGCGCGGCGGGCGGCGGCGGAGGCACGGGCGCGATTGATCGTGGAGAATGTGGAATTACTGGCGGGTGACGTGCAGGAAGGATTGCTCGATGCGCTGGCGGAGCGGACGCAGGACGGCGTGGTGGAATTGTTGCGGGAATGGGAGGCGAGCAATCCGCTGGTGCGCGGCGGATTCGTGGCGCGCGAAGAGGGAGAATTGTTGTGGCCGGAGCTGCGAAGCGTGGATGAGTCGGCGCGAGGATTTTTGCGGCGGCTAGCCGCGACGTTTCGCGAGAATCCGCCTTGGCGAGCGGATGCCGCGGCGCCTAGCGCGACGAGATCAGGAGCGGTGGAGACGGAGGCGACGAAGGCGCGGGGCGCGGTGACGTCGAATGTGCTGCAGGTGCAGTCCGCGCGACGCGATGTGCAGCAACTCGTAAAGGCGCCGAGTGCGGCGGCGACGGATGTCGCCGCGCTGGAAGGGCAGCGATTGGCGGCGTCAAGTGCGATGGAACGGCAGCGCGCGGAAGCGTCGGCGCGGAGGCAGCGGGAGTTGTCGGCGCGCGCGAGCCGAGCGGCGGCGCCGCGCGAGGAGGCGGAGCGGCGCGCGAGTTTGTTGCGAGGATGGAAGGCCGTGACGATCGACGGGCGGACGCATGCGATCGGGTGGGTGCAGGCACCCGCGGGTGGAGAAGTGAGAGGCGTGGAGTTGAATTTGACGGGACTGGTGAGCCGGCTGGGACAGGCGCTGCCGGCGGAGGTGTCGGGGGAAGATGGATACGTTTTGCGCGACGCAGAGAAGCGCGTGGTGCATCAGGCGGGGGTGGTGGCGCGTGCGGGCGAGGCGAGCGTGGTCGTGCCGATTGCGTCGGCGCTGTTGCCGGGGTGGGAGGTGGCGGCGTTTGTGCCGGGCGGGGTGGAGGCGAGCGGAAGCGGGGCGGCGTTTTTCTGGGTGGGGTTGCTGTTGGTGGGGATTTTTTTGGCGGCGATCGTGGCAGGAGGATCGTTGTTGTTGTGGCAGGCGCGGCGGAGCGAGGAGGAGGCGGCGCAGAAGACGACGTTCGTCGCGAACGTGTCGCATGAGTTCAAGACCCCGCTCACGACGATCCGGCTTTATGCGGAGTTGCTGGAGCAAGGACGCGTGCGGAGCGCGGAGCAGGGCGGCGAGTATTTGCGGACGATCGGACGAGAGACGCAGCGGCTGGCGAGGCTGGTGAACAATGCGCTGGATTTCAGCCGGCTGGAGCAGGGGCGGAAGACGTTCGCGAGCGAAGAGGTGGATTTGAAGGTGGAGCTGGTGCGCATGTTGGATACGCAGGAGCTGCGGTTGCGGGAGGCGGGGATGCGGCTCGTGCGGGAACTGCCGGAAGGAGCGGTGGCGGTGGAGACGGATCGCGATGCGGTGGAGCAGATCGTGCTCAATCTGATCGAGAATGCGTGCAAGTATGCGGGCGACGGAGGCGAGGTTGCGGTGGGATTGAAGGTGCGCGAGGGAGGTGGGGCGGCGGTGACGGTGGCGGATCGTGGGCCGGGGGTGCCGGCGGCGCATCGGGAGAAGATTTTCGAGAAGTTTCACCGCGTGGACGATTCGCTGACGGCGGAGAAGGCGGGCGCGGGGCTCGGGTTGAGCATCGCGAGGCAACTGGCGCGGGGGCTTGGCGGGGAGGTGAGGTATGCGGATCGCGCGGGCGGGGGCGCGGAGTTTATTCTGGAGCTGCCATGATTGCGAAGATCCTGATCGCGGAGGACGATCCGAATATCCGTATCGGACTTTCGGCTACACTGGAGAGCGAAGGTTATGCCGTGACGGCGGCGGTGGACGGGGCGCAGGCGCTGCGGTTGTTTGCGCAGGAGAAGTTCGATCTCGTCGTGCTGGATGTGATGATGCCGAAGGCGAGCGGGTATGACGTTTGCCGCGAGTTGCGCGCGAAGGGGGCGCGGGTGCCGGTGTTGTTTTTGACGGCGAAAGGCGAGGAGGTGGACAAGGTGGTGGGATTGAAGCTGGGTGCGGACGATTATGTGACGAAGCCGTTTGGCGTGCATGAACTGCTGGCGCGCGTGGAGGCGTTGCTGCGGCGGGCGCGGCAGAGCGGTGCGGATGCGGCGGGCGAGGCCGAGTTGCCGGCGGTGTTTGCGTTGGGCGAGGCGACGGTCGACCGGAAGAAGTTTACGGTGACGGTCGGGGGGAAGACGCAGGCGCTGACGGCGAAGGAGTTGAAGCTGGCGGAGGTGTTTGCGAGCCGTCCGGGCGAGGTGCTGACGCGCGATGCGCTGCTGAATGCGGTCTGGGGGATCGATTATTTCGGGACGACGCGGACGCTGGATCAGCACGTGGCGCAGTTGCGGAAGAAGATTTCAGCGGGGGCGGGCGAGGGACCGATTGTGACGGTGCACGGGGTGGGGTATCGGTATGAAGGGTGAGGGCGCTTCACATTTCTGAGATGCGCGGGGCGCGCTTGCCTTTGAAGATGGCGCCGCGGACGGGGATGTAGGGAAGCTCGCGATTTTCGCGGGCGGAACGGAGGAGGAGGCCGCCGCGGCTCATGTCGCCGCGACCGATAAAATCCGAGGGGAAAACAAGGCGGTCGCCGAAGGCGTCGAGAAGGACGTCGCGGTATTTGGCTGTGGCGATGGAGCCGAGGAGGATGGCGATGCCATCGGGGGCGAGTTGTCGCGCGAGAGCGGCGGCGTCGCGGCGGAGCGGTTTGTGGTAGCGGGGGTCGTCTTCGTGGATGTCGACCTGGCCGAAGGCGCGAAGGGCGTCGGGGGTGACGTGGGCGAGCGGATCGAGGAGGCCGGTATTGGTGGTGATGATACGGATGAGTTCGCCGCGATCGGGGCGGGCGAAATGGCGGGCGTAGGTGATCTTGCCGCGGAAGTAGAGGCCGCTGGCGAAGGTGAAGATGTCGGCGAGCGGGAGGCCTTCGCGGTGGAAGGTGCGGGCGAGGGGGAAGGGCGCGGCGCGGTTGAGGAGGAGTTGGGCGCGAGCGCCGCCGACTTTGGCGGGGGAAAGGAGGAAGAGGCGCTGCACGGGTGGAGCGACCGCACGGGGCGGGGTGGGTTCGGAAAGGAAGAAAGAAAAAGCCCGCCGGAAGGGCGGGCTTGGAAGGGAGCGGGCGGAAGTCGTGTTGCGATGTTTAAACGGTGCAGATTTTGACGGCTTCGCGGAGGGAGGCGATGGGGTCGCGGCTGGGAACGAATTCCTGGCCGACGAAGCCGGTGTAGCCGGTTTCCTTGATGGCGCGCATGATGGCGGGGTAGTTGAGCTCCTGGACGTCCTGCGGTTCGAATTCGTGGCGTCCGGGATTTCCGGCGGTGTGGTAGTGGCCGATGTATTGGGCGTTTTCGCGGATCGTGCGGATGACGTCTCCCTCCATGATCTGCATGTGGTAGATGTCGTAGAGGAGCTTGAAGCGCTCGGAGCCGACGCGTTTGACGAGTTCGACGCCCCACGGGGTTTTGTCGCACATGTAGTCGGGGTGATTCACGCGGGAGTTGAGGAGCTCCATGACGATGGTGACGCCGCGTTTCTCGGCTTCGCCGACGATCTGCTTTACGCCGACGACGCAGTTTTCGAGGCCCTGTTCGTCGGACATGCCGGCGCGGTTGCCGGAGAAAACGATCACGCTGGGGATGCCGGCGTCGGCGCACTGCTTGATGCGCTCGATCATGGTGGGCACCTGCTTCGCGTGGTTCTCGAGGCGGTTGAAGCCGTCGGGGATCGTGGTGGTGCCGTTGGCGACGGCGCAGGTGAGGCCGTGTTTTTGAACGACGGGCCACTCGTCGGGGTTGAGGAGTTCGACGGAGTGAAGACCGATTTGGGCGGCGGCGCGGGCGAATTCGTCGAGGGGAATTTTGCCGTAGCACCACTTGCAGACGGAGTGGCGGAAGCCGCCGGAGGAGGAGGTCATGGCTGGCGTGGAAGATTGGGGTTGGGCACGGAGGCCGGGAAGGGCGGCGAGCGCGGCGGCGCCGGCGAGGGTGGTGATGGCTTCGCGTCGGGAGAGTTGAACGTGCATAGAGGCGAGGGGTTGGATGGGCGAAATGCCGGAGAAGAAGCTACAGCAATTCCGGCGGGAAAGATTGGCAAGGCCCACTTGCATCTCGCATTAGCGGAGTTAGCGTCGGCACATGAACGTTTCCCGATCTGGTTTGTCGCGACGCGAGGCAGTGAAGAGGTTGGGCGCGGGCGCCGCGCTTTTGGGATTGGGCGGACTGCCCTTGTCGATGTTGGGGGCGGAGAAGACGGGAGCGACCGAGGGAGGCACGACGCCGTTGCCGGATCAGACCTTTTCGCTGCCGCCGCTGGGCTATGCGTATGATGCGCTGGAGCCGCACATCGATGCGCGCACGATGGAGATTCATCACACGAAGCATCATCAGGCGTATGTGAACACGGCGAACAACGCGCTCGCGAACTATCCGGATCTGCGGAGGCAGTCGCTGCCGGCGCTGTTGAAGAACATCAATCGTGTGCCGGAGGCGATCCGCACGGCGGTGAGGAACAATGCCGGCGGGCATGCGAATCATGCTTTGTTCTGGCGGGTGATCGCGCCGGGCGGCGAGCGGAAGCCGGGCGGCGCTTTGGAGGAGGCGCTGACGAAGGCGTTTGGCTCGGTGGACGCGTTCCAGGCGCAGTTTTCGGACGCGGCGGCGAAGCGTTTTGGCAGCGGCTGGGCGTGGTTGAGCGTGAAAGATGGCGCGTTGCAGGTGCACTCGACCCCGAATCAGGATTCGCCGTTGATGGAAGGCGCGACGCCGGTGCTCGGGTTGGATGTGTGGGAGCACGCGTATTATCTGAAGTATCAGAATCGGCGTGGGGACTACGTGCAGGCGTTCTGGAATATCGTGAACTGGACGCAGGTCGGGGAGAACTATCGCGCTGCGATGACGGCGTAGGCGTGGGGGCGGCGCGGGCGGGAGGGCGCTGGCAAACGGGCAAAGAAAAACGCGGGCGTTGCGGCCCGCGTTCGTAGGATCGAGTTGTGTTGTGCGGAGGTCAGTTCTTGGGCGCCAGGCCGAAGAATTCGACGACGTGCGTGACGTTGTTGTAGCCGCGAGACTTTAGGAGCTCTTCGATCTGCTGGACGTTGCGACGGAGCTCGGCGGTCGTCTCGGGGTCGATTTCCTGGACCTGGTTGGTTTCCTTGCAGATGACGTGATACGGGTGAACCTCGCCGAGGCTGAGGGCGTAGAGGCTGGTGCCGTTGTGATAGAACGAGCGGCGAACGAGGCCGATGTCCTCGAATGCACTCAAGCAGCGATAAACGGTGACGAGGTCGCAAGAACCGCTCTCGAGGTCGCCGTGGATTTGCTCGATCGTGGTGGGCTGGCCCCGCTTGATGAGCGCGTTCAGAATGGCGATGCGCGGTTGCGTGATGCGCAGGCCGGCGGCCTTCAGGCGCGCGCAGGCGAGATTAAGCGGAGAGGGATTGGTGCCGGCAGCGGATTTGTCCGCCAGCGGCGAGTTGGTCTGGGTCGATGCGATCATTTCACAACTAGTGTCATAGTGCAGGCGGGGAGCTTCGAGGTAATAATTATAGGTTTGCATCAGGTCTTTCCCTGAAGCCCATGCGCTTGAGTTGCAGTCTCAGCTTGCTAGTTGCGCGGCAGAAAGCGGTGTGCTACATCGCGCGCCCAAACATGGAAGATCCGGATTTCGCAGAGGTCGTTGGCCTCATTTGCAAGGAGGACCCTCGCTACGATCGCAAAGCCTACGATTTTATCCGGCTGGGCCTGGATTATACCGTCAAGGAGTTGCGAAAGAAGGAAGGGACGAAGGGCGGACGTTCGCGTCACGTCTCCGGTCCGGAGTTGCTGGAAGGCCTGCGCGTTTACGCGCTCGATCAATACGGTCCGTTGGCGAAGACGGTTTTGAACTCGTGGGGCGTGCAGCGGTGCACGGACTTCGGCGAGATCGTATTCAATCTGATCGAATATAATGTCTTCAGCAAAACCGAGAGCGACCGGCGCGAGGATTTCGCGGATATTTACACGTTCGAGGAAGCGTTCGTGAAACCCTTCCTGCCGGAGAAGTCGCGTCGTGGGTCGTCGAATGTCGAGGCCGCCTAAGCGGGGAACGGCCATGCGTGGTGTTGTTGCCGCTGCGGCGGATTTTCGATTGCTCGATGCGTTCTGGCGCGAGCCGGTGGAGCGGACGGTGCTGCCGAATGGGCTGACGCTGATCATGAAGCCGGATCGTTCGGCGGCGCTGGCATCGGTGCAGGTGTGGGTGAAGACCGGCAGCACGCACGAAGGCGAGCATCTTGGCGCGGGGTTGTCGCACTACCTCGAGCACATGTTGTTCAAGGGCACGAAACGGCGCGCGGGGCGCGACATCTCGGCGACGGTCCAGGCGCACGGCGGCTATATCAACGCCTACACGACCTTTGACCGGACGGTCTATTATATCGATCTGCCGAGCGAGCACACGGCGGTGGCGATCGATCTGCTCGCGGATGCGGTGCTGCACTCGACGCTGCCGGAGGACGAGTGTGCGAAGGAGAAGGACGTCATCCTGCGCGAGATCGCGATGACGAAGGACGATCCGGACAACCGGTTGTGGGAGTCGCTCTTTTCGACGGCGTTTCGCGAGCATCCGTATCGCGAACCGATCATCGGGCATCGCGACGTGTTTTCGGCGATCACGCGCGAGGAGTTGATGGGATACTATCGCGCGCGCTACGTGCCGAACAATTTCGTGGTGGTGATCGTGGGCGACATCGACGTGGCGGCGACGCGCGCGGCGGTGGAGCAGCATTTCGGGGCGGTGCCGCGAGCTCGACTGGCGCCGGTGCTGGTGCCGACGGAACCGTTGCAGCTTGGTGCGCGGACCGAGCATCGATTCGAGGACGTGGAGATCACGCGCGCGGCGCTGGCGTGGCCGATTCCCGGGCTGACGCACGAGGATGCGCCGACGCTGGACTTGCTGGCGGGCGTGTTGGGTGGCGGCGACAGCTCGATTTTGTGGCAGGAAATTCGTGAGAAGGCGGGACTGGTTCACTCGATCGATGCGTCGAGCTGGAATCCGGGGACGACGGGACTGTTCTGCGTCTCCTTCACGTGCGAACCGGAGAAACGCGTGGAGGCGACGACGGCGATCGAGCGCACGCTGGCACGGTGTGCGGTGCGCGGGTTCAAGCCGGCGGAGCTGAAGAAGGCGATTCGGCAACTCGTGGTGAGCGAGATCAACTCGCGGAAGACGATGAGCGGACAGGCGTCGCGGCTCGGTGCGGCGGAAGTGGTGGTGGGCGATCTGGATCACAGCCGGGTTTATTTCGAGCAACTCGCGGCGACGAAGCCGGCGGATCTCGTGCGGGTGTTGAAACGGTATCTGGTGCCGTCGCGGCTGACGTCGATTTCGCTGAACCCGGCGAAGTCGGAGGTGCGCGCGGTGGCGGATGCGCGCGATGCGGGCGCGCCGCCGGATTTTTCGGAGATCAAGCTGCCGAACGGAGCGCGGCTCCTGTTGCAGCCGGACCGGCGTCTGCCGAATCTGCATCTGCGATTGCTGATGAAAGGTGGCGCGCTGTTCGAGGATCCGGCGAAGCGCGGGGCGACGGCGTTGTGGTCGACGATGTTGACCAAGGACACGCGGAAGCGCAGCGCGGCGGAAGTCGCGGAGTTCATCGAATCGGTGGGCGGAAGTTTTCATCCGGTTTCGGGCAACAACAGCGTTGGGCTGGCGGTGGAGGTCTTGCCGACGGATGTGGACCGCGCGGTGGACGTGTTGCGAGAGGCGTTGCTGGCGCCGGCCTTCAAGAAAGCCACGCTGGAGATCGAGCGGGAGGCGCAGGTGGCGGCGCTGCAGCAGGACGACGACGATGTGGTGACGCTGGCGAGGAAGCGGCTGCGCGAGCGGTTTTTCGGGGCGCATCCGCTGGCGCATGATGCGCAAGGCACGCAGGCCGGGGTGAAGGCGATTCGCGTGGAGGATTTGAAGGCGCTGCATCGTGCGCTCGTAGTAGGGCCGAACGTGGTGCTGGCGGTGGCGGGGGATTTCGATCCACGAAAACTGGCGCCGAAGTTGAAGGCGTTTTTGTCGCGACGGCGGTGCCGCGCGGATGGAAGGATGCGAACGCAAAGCTGCCGGCGGGGCCGGGGGATTTCGTGGAGCAGCAGCCGCGTGAGCAGGCGGTGGTGTTGCAGGCGTTTCCCGGACCGTGGGTGCACGCGGAGGATTTCTACATTGGCGAAGTCGCGGACGAATTGTTCAGCGGAATGGCGTCGCGATTGTTTGAGCGAGTGCGCGAGGAGAAAGGCCTGGCGTATTTCGTGAGGTCGGCGCGCGTGACAGGGTTGGACGCGGGGATGTTTTATTTCTTCGCGGGGACGCAGCCCGGGAAGGAAGGCGAAAAAAAAAATCGAGCTCGCGCGGTGTCAGGCAAGGTTGAAGGCGGGACGGCGGCAGAGTTTGCAGACGAATTCGTCGCGGGCGATGCAGGCGGCGTTGAACGCGCTGCAAGGCCAGCCGATCAACGATTGGAAGAACTACGATGCGCGGATCGAAGCGGTGACGATCGCGGATCTGGCGGCGTTTGCGGAAAAGTATTTTCGGCGGGAGTTGCGGGTGCAGCTCGTGGTGCGGCCGTGAGCCGCGGCGTTGACGCGATAGCGCGGCGGCGGGAGGTTAGGTGCCGGTGAGCGAGCTCGCGGCATTGTTTCCGGACGAGGATTTCCGTTTGCATCTGACGCTGCGGCGTGGAGGGCCGCGGGAGTTTTTCGCGGCGCAGGATGCGAGCGGACGAGTGCTGGCGGAGCGGCGTCGTTGGATTGCGGATACGCCGGGACGGTATGCGGCGGTGGAAAAGAACGGAGAGGCGATGGTCCGGGAGTTCGCGGGGTGGTGCCGGGAGTGGGGTGTAAGCGCGGTGGGGGCGAACGCGGTGGAGGCGCTGGGCGGGGCGCTCGAGCCGGACTTTCTGGTGTTGTCGGCGGATGCGGAGGGGCGGTTTCGGCTGAGGGGCGGCGCGCTGTGTTTTCCGACAGGGTGGGCGTTGGAGGAGAAGATCGGGCGGACGATGGAGGAGATTCACGGCGTGGTGCCGGCGTTGAATGCGACGATTGGCGGATCGATCAGGCAGTTCATGGAACGGCTGCGTCCGGGAATCGGTTTTTTGCGGGACAACTGGGGGATCGCGGCGACGGACGAGTTGAATTTGCACCCCGCGCGCGGAATTCCTGGGCCGGGATTACCGGTGGAGTTGGAGCGCTTGTGGCTCCGCGTGGAGCATCAGATTCTCGTGCGATTGCCGGAGACGGATGGCGTGCTGTTTGGAATTCGGGTGCGGCTGCATCGACTCGATGCGGTGAAGGCGGATGGCGTGGCAGCACGTGGGCTGGCGCGGGCGCTTGCTACGATGTCACCCGAAATGGCGGCGTATAAACGGCTGGATGCGATGCGGGACGAGTTGGTGCGAGCACTGTGATGACACAGATAATGCCATAATTGTGCGAAAATATATCGCCATATTATGGCAGAAGGACCAGCGTCGGGGCGGTCCACATGAAAACTCGAAAACTGATTATCCCGTTCCTGCTCACGTGCTTCAGCGTGTTGGCAGTTCCCGCGGTGTTGGCTGACGAAGGTGCGAAGAAGGACAAGCCGCCGAGCAAGACGACCCTCAAGCGTTTCGACAAAGACAAGGACGGCGTGCTGAATGAGGCGGAAACGGCGGCGTGGGAAGCCGACAAGCAGAAGCAGAAGGAAAAGCGGGCCGAGAAGAAGAAGGCGAAGGAAGCGGAGGCGGCGGAAGCTTCGGAGTAGCCTGAGCGACTGAGCGATTTGGCCGGTTATGGGTTTCTGAAAGCGATCCAGAAGCCTGTGAGACCCCGATGCTGTGAGCGGCGTCGGGGTCTTTTATTTCAACGGGCGAGATGACGCGCCGCGTGAATGGAGGACTAGCGCTTGGAGTCGTCGTGGAGGGCGCCGCTCCACTTCAGTTTTTCGCGGACGACGGAGAAGTGGGAGTAGTCGACGCGTTGGGCGAGGGAGAGGCGGAGCGAAGAGATGGTGATCTCGATGGGGGAATCGACGCCGACCTTGAGGTCGCGTTGTCCGTCCATGGCGACGAGGAGACGCGAGTCGGCGGAGCGATTGAAGACGCGGAGGCAGACTTCGTCGCGGAAGATGATCGATCGATTGCTCAGCGTGTGGGGGCAGATCGGCGTCATCGCGATCACCGCGGCGTTGGGATGGATGAGCGGGCCGCCGGCGGAGAGGTTGTAGGCGGTGGAACCGGTGGGCGTGGAGAAGATGAGGCCGTCGCAGGTGTAGTTGGTGACGAGTTCGCCGTCGGCGTGGACCTCGAGCTGAACGAGGCGGGAGTTGATGTCGCTTTTGACGAGGACGTCGTTGAGCGCGAGATCGTGGGAGCCGGGCCCGGTGCAGCACTCGATGAGCGAGCGGTGGGCGAGGCGGTAGGCACCGGTGAGCAGTTCGGCGAACTGAGCGCGAGCTTCCTCGGCGGAGAACGTCGTGAGAAAGCCGAGGCTGCCGCGGTTGACGCCGATGATGGGAACCTGTTGGTGCGCGGCTTCACGAGCGACGCCGAGGAGGGTGCCGTCGCCACCGATGACGCAGCAGGCGTCGTAGCCTTGGAGGTAACCGGACGGGAGCGGAAATTGCGTGGTCTGGGTGGAAGTGACGCCCGCCGCGGTGGCGATCGTGACGAGTTCGCGGGCGAGCTCGGGAGCGCCGGATTTGTCTTCGTTGATGACGAAGGCGAGGTGGCGGATGGGTTTCATGCGGGGGACCACGGAGGAGTGATGGAGGGGGATTGGGGGAATGTCAGAGGGAAACTGGCGAGGAGCGACAAAAGCAGTATGTAATATAATGTATTACTAATTGGTTTGGGGGAAGGACGACAAAGTCAGGCGGATTTGCGGAGGCAGAGGAGAAATTCGCGGTTGCCGTCGGTGCCGGTGATGGGGGAGTCCATTTCGCCGACAAGCGAGGCGGCGGGGAGTTCGGCGAGGGCGAAGTCGCGGACGGATGCGAGGGCGGCCTCCTGGACGGCGGGGTCGCGGATGACGCCGCGGCCTTTGTCGACCTCGGTTTTGCCGGCTTCGAACTGCGGCTTCACGAGAGCGACGAGCGTGCCGTTGGGGCGGAGGAGCGGCCAGACGGCGGGGAGGACGGCTTTCAGGGAGATGAACGAAAGGTCCATCACGATGAAATCGAACTCACTGCGCGGGAGGTCGGCGGCGGTGAGGTGGCGGGCGTTGATTTTTTCGAGGTTGGTGACGCGAGGGTCGGCGCGGAGTTTGGCGTGGAGTTGGGCGCGGCCGACGTCGACGCAGACGACGCCGGCGGCGCCGGATTGGAGCGCGCAATCGGTGAAGCCGCCGGTGGAGGCGCCGACGTCGAGGACGTGGGCGTCGCGAAAATCGAGGGCGAAGCGCTCGATGGCGCCGGCGAGTTTTTCGCCGCCGCGGGAGACGAAGCGCGGAGGTTGTTCGACGGTGAGATCGAGGTCGGCGGGGAATTCGCGGCCGGGTTTGTCGAGGCGCTCGGTGCCGTGGAGAACGCGACCGCTCATGATGAGCGCTTTCGCTTGGGCGCGGGAAGCGGCGAGCCCGCGGGTGACGAGGAGCTCGTCGAGGCGAAGTTTTTTCGCGGAAGTCATGCGGCTTTTTTGCGGCGCGCGGACGCGGGAAGTTTTTGTCGGGCGGGCGACCAGCAGGTCGTGCGGCCGCCGATTTCGGCGCGTTCGAGCAGGACGCCGGTTTTCGGGCAGCGACCGCCGTCGCGCCAGCGGTGATGGAAGAGCCAGGATTTGGGGATGTTGACGTTGAGGTCGGGCGGAAGTCGGCCTCCGTGGCCCGCGATTTTTTCGAGGGCGTCGCGGGCGACCTCGCGGGTTTTGCGCCAGAGGATTTTGATTTCGTCGGGTGTGAGCGAGCCGGCGGGTCGGGCGGGGTGAATGGCGGCGCGCCAGAGGATTTCGTCGGCCATCCAGTTGCCGATGCCCGGAAAACGTTCCTGCATGA
>JGI12420J12819_1000928_pt1 | contig 14086 bp, 14 predicted proteins | sample Passage237A_FD_12819 | JGI IMG/M metagenome (IMG submission 12819) | reverse complement strand
CCTGGCCCAGCTCGCGGCTCGCGAGGCAGGGGCGTAGCGACAGGGGCCGAGCCCGCAGCCTTCGCCTTCGCGAGGCAAGCCGAATGTGCGGCTAACCGATACCCAGAATGGGCGCGGACAGCGCTGATCCGGACCCGTCGCGTCGGCCGGGCTCCGCAGGCAGGTCTACCGCCTGGCCAGCGCTCGACGTCGCACGAGCAGGACNCTCACCAACCCACGCGTGNAGCAGCAGGTCCTCACCCTTCAGGAAGCGCTGAGAGCGTACGCCGCCGGTGGCGCGTCCCTTCGAGGGGTACTCGATGAACGGCGTCCACTTGGCTGCCCCAGGCGTCGTGCCTGGAAGGGCGTCGGCAGGGCCGGCAACGGTCGCAACGACGGCCGCCTCGACCTTGTCTGCCGGAACGACACCGAAGAACGCGACCTTCGCCCCCGGAGCCAACTTGATGCCCGCGATGCCGCCACCGGATCGTCCCTGCGGACGAGCGGAGGACTGGGTGGCCTCGAAGTGCAGCAGGCTCGAGTCGTCGGAGATGAACACGACCTCTGAGCCGTCGGGCGCGACGCCTGCACCGACCACGCGGTCGCCATNTTTGAGCGAGATGACGTCCCACGCGTCCTTGTTGGGCACGTCGCCAGGGGTGAGTCGCTTGAGCACGCCCTGCTGGGTGCCGAGCGCGATCGGGTCAGGGGAGTCGAGCGGCACGATCGCGATCGCCTCCTCGCCTCGCTCGAGCTGCACCAGCTCGGCGAGCGGAGTGCCCCCGCCGAGCGACGGGGGTTCGGAGGTGGGAGCAAGCGCGGGCGTGTCGAGCAGCGACAGGCGCAGCATTCGACCGGCGGACGTCACGACACCCACATCCGCTCGTGCCGACGCTGGCACAACCGAGCGCAGTACGTCATGTGCCGAGCGGCGACCGTCCCGCACAGGGGGAGTGTCGTCGGCGGTGCGCGCCACCAGACCCGTGACGGACAGCAGAGCGAAGCATGGCGTGTCCTCGATCTCCATCGACAGCGCAGGGGCCTTGGCCGAGGACCGCCCAGCAACGGCTGCGGACACGGAGGCGCCGCCGTCGGCGAGCAGAATGGTGCGGCGGGGCGTTCCATACGCAGAAGCCACAGCATCCATCTCGCGTCCCACGACGAAGTTCAGGGCCTCGCGAGACGACAGAATCTCCTCGAGCTCCGCGATGTCCGCGAGCAGCTGAGCCTTCTCCGACTCGAGTTCGAGCCGCGACAACTTGGTGAGTCGACGCAGGCGCAGCTCGAGGATGTACTCGGACTGCAGCTCTGACAGGTCGAACGCGGTCTCGAGCCGTGCCTTGGCCTCCGCGACGTCCTCAGATGAGCGGATGATCTGGATGACGTCGTCGATGTCGAGGATCGCGACCAGCAGTCCGTCCACGAGGTGCAGTCGCGCCTTGCGAGCGGCAAGGCGGTGCACCGAGCGGCGGCGCACCACCTCGACGCGGTGGTCCACCCACACCTGCAGCAGGTCACGCAGCCCCATGGTGCGCGGCTCGCCATCGACCAGCGCCACGTTGTTGATCGAGAACGACTCCTCAAGCGGCGTGAGGCGGTAGAGCTTGTCCAGCACGGCGTCGGGGTTGAACCCGTTCTTGACCTCGATCACGAGCCGCAGGCCGTGGTGACGATCGGTGAGGTCCACGACCGCGCTGACGCCCTCGAGCTTCTTCGAGGAGACCGCTTCCTTGATCTTCTCGATGACGCGCTCCGGTCCAACACCAAAGGGAAGCTCGGTGACCACGATTCCCTGGCGCTTGGCCGTGACCTTCTCGATGCGGGCGGTGGCGCGCGTCACGAACTTGCCGCGACCCGTCTCGTACGCCTCGCGCACTCCTTCGAGTCCGACGATCTTGCCGCCCGACGGCAGGTCGGGGCCGGGAACGAAGCGCATGAGTTCGTCGAGAGTGGCCTTGGGGTTGGCCAGCAGGTGGCGAGCCGCCGAGATGACCTCGACGAGGTTATGCGGCGCCATGTTCGTCGCCATGCCCACCGCGATGCCCGTCGCACCGTTCACGAGCAGGTTGGGGATCGCCGACGGCAGCACGGAAGGCTGCGTGAGCTTGTTGTCGTAGTTGGGGACCAGGTCGACCACGTCTTCGTCGAGGTCCGCGATCATCGCGAGCGAGGCGGGAGCAAGCCGAGCCTCGGTGTAGCGCGAGGCCGCCGGTCCGTCGTCGAGCGAGCCGAAGTTTCCATGGCCGTCAACGAGCGGCAGTCGCAGCGAGAACGGCTGCGCCATGCGCACGAGAGCGTCGTAGATCGCCTGGTCGCCGTGGGGGTGCAGCTTTCCCATGACCTCGCCGACCACTCGCGAGGACTTCACGTACGGACGGTCAGGGCGCAGACCCATGTCACCCATCGTGTAGATGATGCGGCGCTGAACGGGCTTGAGGCCATCGCGGGCGTCGGGGAGGGCGCGGGCGTAGATGACGGAGTACGCGTACTCGAGGAACGACGTCTCCATCTCGGCGCTGACGTCAATGTCGACGATCTGGCCGTGGTTGGACATGGGACTCCTTGGCATTGTGACTGCCCGTATTCTCTCCCGTCGGGCCGACGCGGTGGTACAGGCGCGCTGTCCTGTGAACAACGTCTCGTCTGTGTAGCAACCGGTCGCGTGCGTGGGACAATGGTGGGCATGAATCGCACCCTCGAGCAGGCGGTTGCCACCGCCGGGTATTACCCGGCGCTCGCAGCGTCAGTCCTGCGAACGGCGATCGGTTCCGAGCCTGTTCGCGCGCACTTCGTGCACACAGAGACCACTTTCGATCACGACGAGGTGCGTCGCCACATGACCGTGCTGGTCATCACCAACCGGCGACTGCTGCGCGTGCACATCGATGACGGCCTCGGTCACGGGGATCGTGGCCAGCATGAGGCCTCGGCGACGGTGGAGTCAGCAACGCTCGTGTCCATTCAGAACATGGCGCTCACCCACGTGGTGCACCACCCGGAGCATTTTTCAGAAGGCGACCTCCCGAGCGAGCTGGTGCTCGCCGTTGGATGGCGCATCCACTCTCGCATTGAGCTTGAACCCGCCACCTGCGGCGACGAGAACTGCGAGGCGGATCACGGCTATTCCGGCGCCATCACGGGCGATGACTCGCTCGTTCGCGTGAGCGCCATTGCAGATGGGGAGGAGACCGTCCGGGCTCTCGTCGATTTCGCGGGAGTGCTTCAGGAGGTCATCGGAGCCCGCGGATGACGGGGCCACTGAACCTCGCGGGCGCGGGGCTGGTGGCCCCGGACCTCGGCGGCGCCCACCTCGGCCAGCTCATCCCTGCGGCACTCGACGCGCTCGGCATCGAAGTCCCCGGCTTCGACGGCGTCCGCGCTCGCGAGCTGCTGGACCTTCCCAAAGCCCGTCACGTGGTCGTCGTGCTGCTCGATGGCCTTGGCCACTATCAGCTCGATGAGCGCAAGGGCCACGCCCCGTTCCTGCGCGGCGCGGAGTCCGCGATTCTCAGTGCGGCATTCCCCACCACCACGGCGACGTCGCTCGCGCTGCTGGGCACGGGACGCGCCTCTGGACGCACCGGCATGACCGGCTACACCGCGCGCAATCCGGAGACGGGCGAGCTTGCCAACCTCGTCACGTGGGACAACGCTGGTGATCCCGATCAGTGGCAGCGAGAGCCGCGGCTCATGGGAGCGGCGACGGCAGCCGGTGTCAACGTGGTGACACTCGGCAAGAAGCGCTTCCACGGGTCCGGACTCACTCGGGCCGTGCTTGAGGGCGGCACATTCATCGGCGTCGATTCGCTCGCAGCCGGTGTGGACGCCGCAATCGAGGCTGAGCGCAACCCCGGCATGACCTACCTGTATTGGAGCGAGATCGACGCTGCGGGTCACGCGCATGGCTGGCAGTCCGACGCTTGGGTCGCCGCACTCGAAGAGGCGGACGCGCAGATCGCTCGCCTTGCCAACGCGCTGGCCCCAGGCGCCGCGGTGCTCGTCACCGCCGACCACGGCATGGTCGATGTCGCGGGCGCGCCCCGGTGGGACGTCGCGCAGGAGCCGACCCTGGCGTCGGGCGTCGAGCTCATTGCCGGCGAGCCCCGGGCGCTGCACGTTCACACGGAACCGGGAGTGGACGCCGGCGTCGTTGCCGCGCGCTGGGAGGATTTCCTTGGCGAGCACGCGGTCGTCGGCACGCGCGAGCAGTGGATCCAGGCGGGCGTGTTCGGGGAGGTCTCGCAGCATGTCATCGATCGCATCGGCGACGTGGTGGTGGCGATGACGGGCCGCTCGATCGTGGTGGACTCTCGCACGCAGACGCCAGCGTCGATGTCGCTGGCTGGAATGCATGGCTCGCTCACGCCTGATGAGCTCTTTGTGCCGCTGCTGACGATCAGCTAGCGACCGGCTGGCGTCAGCCCTGGTCGTGACGGGCGCCGAAGACGATCTCGTCCCAGCTCGGCACTGACGCGCGACCCTTGCGGGTGGGCTTGTCGACGATCTCCTGCTCCTTGGTGACCGGCTCTTCCTCTGCCTTTGCCTCGCTCGCTCCGGCATCGGGCCCGAGCGCGCTCTGGCGCAGCGCGGACCCTGCAGGATGCGGCATCGACTGGCCAAAGCCGGTCTCGGCTGTGCGAGAGGCTGCAGGTCCAAAGCCCTCGAAGCCCTCGTCGTCCTCGTCCTCTTCGTCGTCGAGCACCGGCTCACGGGTGCCGCGGCGCGATTCGAGGTCCTCCAGCAGCGACTCGGTGAGGCTCGGCTCGGGCGCAGGTGAGGGAGTGGGAAGAACGGGGCGAGTCTCCGGCAGGGGAGCTGAGTCATCGAGGTCGGTGGGAACCGCTGCGAGGTGGCGACGGGGGATCGGCACATCGAGCAGCTCGGTCTCGGTGAGCCAGCGGGCCTCTTCGTCCTCGGCTGTCAGAGTGCGCGAGGTGTGGTCAAAGGTCCACTGCGCGCGTACGGTGCGGTTGTCGGCCCGGAAGTCGACCGCGACCTGCCACGGCTCGTCAACCTCTCGCCAGGCGTCCCACACGATGTCGTCCTGTGACACGCCGCGAGCCGCGAGGCGGTCGACCACGAGTTCGCCAAGCACAGGGCTGCTGGGGTCGCGGCCGATGCGCGTGGTGCGCGCAAGCTCCGCAATGTAGGCGCGTTCGGCGATGACAGGCGGCTCGAACTTCTCAAGCGCCTCGAGCGGCTCTCCGGTCAGTTCGGCAAGTTCTGCGGCGGTCAGGCCCGCGCGAATCCGCTGCTGAATCTCCTTGGGAGTGAGGCTCTCGCTGTCGCCTCCCTCCGACCACGTGGGCTTGGGGCGCGCATAGCGCACTGCATGGCGCAACTCGTCGGTGATCGCGAGTTGATACTGCTGACCATCGTCGGTCTCGACGACAAGATGCAGCCCGTCCTCTGCAGGTCCTACGAGGTTCACGCGCGTCATGTGGCCAGAGTGCCACGCAGCCGCCGACTTCGCTCGGTACGGCGCGCCGCGTGCGGGAGGATGGGACGCATGACGCACGACCCAGCCCTCATCGCGGAACTCGTGGAGACCGCGAAGAGCCTTGCACGCGAGGCCGGACAGCTCATCATTGAGGGCCGCTCCGCCGCGGAGGTCACGGCCACGAAGTCCTCGTCAGTCGACATCGTCACGCAGATGGATCTCGCGGCCGAGTCGCTCCTCAGGGAGCGCATCGCTCAACTGCGCCCCCACGATGGCATCCTCGGCGAAGAGGGAAACGACGTCGCGGGGACTTCCGGCATCACCTGGGTGATCGACCCTATCGACGGCACGGTCAACTACCTCTACGGTCTTCCGCACTTCGCGGTCTCCGTCGCCGCGGTCTGGGGTCCGGCCACGACCACGCAATGGACGACGCTCGCGGGAGCGATCTTCGACGGCTCCGGGCGGCTGTGGTCGGCAGGCATGGGAATGGGCGCCGACTGCGATGGCAGGCGCCTCGAACGCGGCGACGGAGCGCCACTGAGCCGATCACTCGTGGGAACCGGTTTCCAGTATGTCGCGGAGCGCCGAGCGCTCCAGGGCGAGGTCGTCGCGAAACTCTTGCCGCACGTGCGCGACATCCGTCGCCTGGGCGCCGCCGCAGTCGACCTGTGCTTGGTCGCAGCCGGTCAGCTCGACGCCTACTACGAGCACGGACTCAACGCCTGGGACATCGCCGCGGGTGCCCTCATCGCCTCCGAAGCAGGCATGAAGGTCGCAGGAAAGCACGGCGGACCGGCGACCGAAGGGCTCATCATCGCCGCCGCTCCCAACGTGTGGGACGAACTTCACAAACTGCTCACAGCCGCTGGCGCCCTGGACCTGTTTGACGCCCNATAATCAGCGTCGGGCGAACATCACACTCGACACGCCGNTANTNAGGTGGCGGAATGGGTNCAANTGGGGCACAATGCGTTGGCCCCAGGGAACAAACCTGGCGCTCAGCGCATTGAGTACTCACACACCAAGGTGAAGGGATTCACGCCGCATGGCAACGGACTACGACGCTCCTCGCAAGACTGACGACGAGATCTCGGCTGACTCGATCGAGGAGCTCAAGGCGCGCCGCGCCGACAAGTCCTCTGGGGTTGTCGACGAAGACGAAACTGAGGCTGCCGAGGGCTTTGAGCTGCCCGGTGCAGACCTGTCTGGTGAAGAGCTCTCCGTGCGCGTGCTTCCCCCGCAGCAGGACGAGTTCACGTGCATGTCGTGCTTCCTGGTGCACCACCGCAGCCAGCTCGCGACGTTCCGCAAGGACCAGCCGATCTGCTCGGAGTGCGCCGCTTAGGCGGTCATGGCCGACGTCGAGGTGCTGATCAGCACCACCTCTGAGGACGTTCCCGTCCCCTCGTACGCGCACCCCGGCGACGCCGGTGCAGACATCACCACTCGCGTCGATGTCGAGCTCGCGCCGGGGGAGCGCACAACGGTTCCCACGGGCGTGTGCATCGCGCTGCCCGCCGGATATGTGGCGCTCGTTCACCCTCGATCTGGCCTTGCCGCAAAGCATGGCGTGACGATCGTCAACGCCCCTGGCACGGTCGATGCCGGCTATCGCGGAGAGATCTCGGTGACGCTTCTCAACACGGATGCTCGCGAGACAGTGCGCCTGTCCAAGGGCGACCGCATCGCCCAGCTCGTCATTCAGCGGGTGGAGCGGGCCGCTTTCGTTAGTGTTGAAGCATTGCCCGGCTCGCATCGGGGCGAGGGTGGGTTCGGATCGACGGGAGTCGGCGGAGCATGAGCGAGACAGAGCAGACGGCCGACGCTGTAGACGACGGTCTTGGCGACCTCACCTTCGCGGGTGGGCCGTGGGATGCGGATGCAGCTCCCGAGGACCGCGAATTCTTTGACTTCGGTGTGCTCAAGCTGCCCGCTCTGCCTGGCATGAAGGCTCGCCTTGAGATCGACCCTGCGGTGCGCGAGATCGGCGCCGTCACGGTGCGCATCGCGGACTGCGCGCTGCAGCTGCAGGTGATCGCCAAGCAGCGTGGCGTGAGCCAGTGGACGGATACCCGTCAAGCGCTCCTCGCGAACCTGCGCCAGCGCCCGGGCCATCAGCAGGTGGTCGAGGGCCGTTTCGGCACCGAAGTGATCGGCGTGCTCACGGGGCGCACCACCGATGGACTGCTCGTCGACTCGACAATGCGCTTTCAGGGCATCGAGGGTGACACGTGGATGATCCGCGCGGTGTCTTCCGGGCCGTCGGTGACGCATGACGACGTGGTCGCGAAGATTGACGCCTTCATCAGCCAGTGCGCCGTTGACCGCGACGCGGTCGAGGGCGGCGCCGAGGCCCCCGCGGGCACGGTGCTGCCCCTCAGCGACCCGCCCGGCGGGATCGACGCTGAGGCAGCGGACGCACTGCTCGCGGCGGAAGCCGCAGAAGAGGCCGAGCAGCTCGCAGAGGACCGTGCGGTCGAGGAAGAGCAGTTTGAGGCTGCCGACGACGCAGAAGGCGAGAAGTGACGCTCGCCACGATCGGTGAGGTGCGTCCGCGCGAGGCCGCGAAGGTCGCTGGACGCGTCGTGGCCGTGCGCATCGAGCCCAAGGACGCCGCTCCCCAATTCACCGCGCAGATCGACGACGGCACGGGCCGCATCGACGCCGTGTTCATGGGTCGCCGTGCGGTTCCCGGCATCGAGCCTGGCGCTCACGTGAGCGTGGAGGGCACGGTGTGCGCTTCGCAGTCGCTGCCGCGCATCTTCAACCCCCGCTACGAACTCCTCACTCCCGCATGACCGCGCCCGACTCTCGCGCAGGCAAGCTACTGGGCGGGGACAGTTTCTCGTTCGCCGAGGCGATTGGCGGCTGGCGTGGATTCATTGAGTCCGTAGTGCCGGGCCTCGTGTACGTGACGGTGTTCCTCATCACCAAGACGTGGCAGGCGCCTGTGATCGCGTCGCTTGGCGTCGTTGCGGTCATGGTGGCGATTCGACTGGTGCAGAAGGGTCAGCTGACGCAGGCATTCTCCGGCGTCATTGGCGTGGTGATCGGCGCGATCTGGGCGTGGCGCACCGGCAGTGCGACTGGTTACTTCGCCCCCAAGCTGTGGACGAACGGCCTGTTTCTCGCGGGCATGTTCATCTCTATGGCAGTCCGCTGGCCCATCGCCGGGGTCGTCATGGGGCTGGTGCATGGCACGGGGAACGCCTGGCGCTCCAATCCTGCATGGATGAAGCGTGCTCAGTGGGGAACGCTGGTGCTTGCGGCGATGTTCGCCCTGCGCCTTGCTTTCCAGGTGCCGCTGTATCTCGCGGACAACACTGCCGTGCTGGGCACGGTGAACCTCGCGATGGGCACGCCGTTGTTCGCGCTGACGCTGTGGGTGGTGTGGCTGCTCGTCAGGAACGTAGGACGGAAGCAAGAGCCTCAGGATCAGCCTCAGCAGACATGACGAACAGCAGCTCGTCGTGAGCCTCAAGCGTGTCCTCTGGCGTGGGAGCGATGGTCCTGTCGCCGCGGATGATGCACGTCAGCACCACGTCGAGCGGCCAATCGATGTCTCGCAGGAGCGAACCCACGCGGGGTGAGTCCGCAGGCAGGGTCACCTCGACCATCGACGCTCCGGACTGGTGGAAGGTGAACACCTTGACGAGGTCGCCGACCGCCACCGCCTCCTCGACCATGGCGGTCATGATGCGCGGGGTCGACACGGCAACATCGACTCCCCACTGCGCGTCATAGAGCCACTCGTTGCGAGGGTTGTTGACGCGAGCGACCGTGCGCGGCACCGCGAACTCCGTCTTGGCGAGGAACGAGACCACGAGGTTGGCCTTGTCGTCGCCGGTAGCGGCCACGACGACGTCCATCTCGTCGATCCCCGCCTCCTGCAGCGCGGCGACCTCACACGCGTCGGCGAGCATCCACTCGGCCTCAGGGACCTGAGACACGCGCATGGCCGCGGGGGAGATGTCGACGAGCAGCACTTCGTGCCCGTGCTCCAGGAGGTCACGCGCAATCGAGCGGCCGACGGAGCCCGCCCCGGCAATCATCACCTTCACGACGCCGCCTTCGGTGGCTTGGATGCGACGCGCTCTGCTTGGGCGGTCGCTTCGATGGGCACGATGGCGAACACATCGTCGCCGTCCTGCAGAAGAGTGTCTGGCGCCGGCAACATGGCCTCGCTGAATCGCACCAGGTACGCGACGCGCACTCCGGTCGCCGCCTCGAACTCGGTGAGCGGCTTGCCGATCCAGCTGTCGTTGAACGACATTCGGCGCAGCGCCACACCGGTGGCAGTGTCCTCGTAGGCCGCGCCAAGGTCACCGGGCAGCAGGCGAGCGAAGATCTGCTGGCTGGTCCACGGCACGGGCGCCACCGTCGGGATGCCAAGGCGGCGGTAGACCTCGGCACGGCGAGGGTCTGCGATGCGCGCCACGACGTTCTCCACGCCATAGGTCTCGCGCACCACGCGGGCGGCGATGATGTTGGAGTTGTCGCCATCGGACACGGCGGCGAAGGCGTAAGCGTCCTCGACACCCGCGGCCTGGAGGGTGTCCCTGTCGAAACCGACGCCCGTGACGCGCTGACCCTGGAAACCCGCTGGCAGACGGCGGAATGAATCGGCGACGAGGTCGATGACCGCAACGCTGTGCCCACGTGCCTCGAATTGGCCTGCGAGGGTGGCGCCGGTGCGGCCGCAACCCATGATCACGATGTGCACAAGGCACCACGCTATACCCCTGCCGCCTAGGATGGTGCGACGTGCCGACCTTTGCGCATCGCCTGAAGACCGCGATCTTCGGAGCGCCCATTGCGACCGACGCTGCGCGTCCCGTCGCGATACGCACTCGCGTCGCCATTGCCGTGTTCGGAATAGGCATGATCTCGACGGCCGCCTACGCCCCTGATGCGGTGCTCGACGCGCTGCGCGGGGCCAACCTGACATCGGCCATGCCGTGGATGGCAGCCGGCGTCGTGGCGCTGATGCTGCTCCTGGGCGCCGCGTACAGGAACAACGTTCGCCAGCGTCGGGATGAGAGAGCCGACTACGGCCTGGTGCGAGAGAAGCTGGGGCCCTCCGCCGGACTCGTCACGGGAGCTGCGCTGCTCGTCGACTATCTGTTCACGGTCGCGGTGTCCGTTTCCGCGCTGGCGCACTTCGCCGCGTACGTGCTGCCGATCTCGGACAACCAGAAGACGATGGTGGGCCTGCTCGCAATCGTCGTGATGACCCTGCTGAACCTGCGAGGCGTGCACGACAGGGCGCGCGTGCTGATCGCGGTGCTCGTGGTGTTCGTCGCGGCAATCGTCGTGCTGCTGCTTGTGGGGATGTTCGCGGGACCCGAGATCCCAGCGGCAAGCGCCGCGCAGGAGACGTCCACATGGTCCGTGGTGATCGCCTTCGCGGGGGCCATCGCGTCGGGCTCGGTCATGATGACGGGNATCGAGCACGTCGCCGCNTCCGGCCCGTCCCACGAGGCACCTCAAGGCGTCAGGGCGGGTCGCACGCTGCTCATCACTGTCGCGATCGCGGCAGCCGCGTTCTTCGCGCTGAGCTGGCTCGTGTGGCATTTCTCGATCAGCGGCTGGGCTGAGGGTCCCGCGGTGCTCAAGGTCGCGGATGCGATGTTCGTCGGCACGTGGCCCACAGTGCTCATCGCCATCGCGTGTGTCTCGATCCTCTATGCCGCGGCGGCGTCGGTGTTCAAGCGCTTCGCCGGGCTGTCCTCGCTGCTCGCCTCCGACAGCTACCTGCCGCGTCAGCTCGCGATGCGCAACGACCGACTCGTGTTCCGCGGCGGCGTGCTCACTATCGCGCTGGCGTCAGCGGTGGTGGTGGTCGCGTCGCGAGTGAACCTGCAGCAGCTCATCCACATGTACGTCATCGGCGTCTTCACCTCGATCGTGCTGAGCCAGATCGCCATGGTGCGCCTCATGAGCGCCAAGGTCGCTCTGGAGACCGAGCCGCGAGAGGAGCTGCGGCTCAAGGCGCTGCGACTGCTGCACATCGTCGCGGCTGCGGCAGCGATGGCAGTGTGGGCGGTCGTCGCTGTCTTCAACTTCCTCAATGGGGCGTGGATCGCGATCGGGCTGATGGTGATCCTGGTGATCGGCATGCGCGCCGTGCAGGGTCACTACGCGAAGGTGCGCCAAGAGCTGCGGATCACTGACAACGACCCCGCGGCTGCCCTGCCGAGCGCGACTCACGGCGTGGTCTTGGTCGCGCAGCTGCACCGGCCGGCCCTGCGCGCCATCGCGTATGCGAAGGCGAGCCGCCACACGAGCTTGACCGCGGTTGGCGTCAAGATCGAGTCGCATGCGGCACGGGAGCTCCAGAAGCGGTGGCTGGACATGGAGATTGGGGTGCCGCTCGTCATCCTCGATTCTCCGTATCGCGACATCGTGGGACCCGTTATGGAGTACGTGAAGTCCATCCACCGCGAGAGCCCTCGCGACGTGGTCGTCATGTACGTGCCCGAATACATCGTGGGGCGGTGGTGGGAGCAGTTCCTTCACAACCGCTCTTCGTCGCGACTGAGGTCGCTGCTGCTGCGCACCCCAGGCGTGGTCGTGGCCGCCGTGCCATGGCATCTTGAGTCCGCGGCGGACCAAGTCACCTCATTCGAACCCGCACGCCATGTCGAGTGACCTCACGCTGACCGTTGGTGCGCCAGCCCACGGTGGGCACTGTGTCGCTCGCGCTGATGGCCGGGTGGTGTTCGTGCGCCACGCAATCCCTGGCGAGACGGTGATCGCCCGGCTCACGGAGGCCGACCCTGACGCCAAGTTCTGGCGTGCCGACGCCGTCGAGATCCTTGACCGTTCGCCAGACCGGGTCGAGCACCCGTGGCCAGAGGCAGGTCCCGGGGGAGTAGGCGGTGCCGAACTCGGTCACGTGTCGCTGCCTGCTCAACGTGCGTGGAAGCGTGCGGTGCTCGAGGATGCCTTCGAGCGCTTCGCGAAGACTGAGTTCACTGCGGATGTCGCTGCCGCTCCAGGCGATGACACTGGTCTTGGGTACCGCACCCGCGTGAGCGCCATCGCGGACGCGGAGGGCCGCGCGGCAATGCGTGTCTTTCGCTCTCATGAGCTGCGCGCGCTCCACGCGATGCCGCTTGCGACTGAACGCGCCCAGGAGGCGCTGCTCGGCCAGAGATTCTCTGCCGGTGCCCGCATCACGGTCGCCGACCCCAGCCACGGGGAGGCCTTCGTCACGGTCGATGGCGTGCGTTGGCACGCCGGTAAGCGCGATACCAGGCCGAACGCGCCGCGCAGGGTGCGTGAGCAGGTTCAGATCGGCATCGCCGCCCACGAGTTCGTCGTCGATGGCGACGGCTTCTGGCAGGTTCACAAAGCGGCGCCGTCGCTCCTCGCCACCAGAGTCTCTGAACTGGCAGGCAGCGGCGAGACAGCGGTGGACCTCTATGCGGGCGCGGGCCTGCTCACCGTTGCCCTGGCCCAGGAGTTCTCCACCGTGACCAGCGTGGAGGCAGACGCGAACGGCGTGCGAGCCGCGCGCCGCAACCTCGCGCAGGCCCCACACGTGACCGTCATCGAAGGCGATGTGCGCCGCACGCTGCGCAGCGGATTCGGCGACGACAGCGTCGGGCGGCCGGATGTCGTTGTACTTGACCCGCCTCGCTCTGGTGCGGGTCGCGAGACGCTCGACGCGCTTGCCACGCTCGATGCGCCCAAGCTCGTCTATGTGGCTTGCGACCCTGTGGCGCTCGCGAGGGACACCGCACTGCTCGCGGGCCACGGCTACGCCCTGGCTCACGTGGAGGCGTGGGATCTGTTCCCCATGACCCACCACGTCGAGTCGCTTGCGGTGTTCGTCGAGGGCTAGTCCTCAGCGAGGCTGCACAGAGCGCGGTCAAAGACCTGCCGGCTGTACCAGTAGTCGCCGTGGTTGAGCGTCTTGGGCTTGAAGGTGGGACCCAGGCTGAGGGTGAGGTCTTCAGCGATCTCTGTGTCTCGCTCGCGATTCAGGCAAGCGACGGGATGGCCCAGCGGATCGGTGATGCGGTAGAGGTTCACCCAGCGGCCGTCGAGGGCGCTGTCCAGCTGTGCGAACAGTTCAGGATTGAAAACCCACGGGAACAGCCACCGGTAGTGACAGTCCACCAGCTGGCCATATGTGAGGAGAGACACCTTTCCAGGCCCGACGCTGGGCTCGCCGGTGCTGAACAGTCGCGTCAGCGCGGGCACGGCAATGATCGCGCCCTGGCTGTGGGCGCTCACCACCACATGGCGACAGCCCGACTCGTTCGTGAGAGTGCTGACCCTGTCCGCGAGCCCAGGAATCGTGACGTCCGTGTACGGCGGCGGAGCCCACGGGTGGAACTGGCGGGGCCAGAAATTCACAAGGTCCCACAGGACGCCAACGAGGCGGCGAGTGTTCTGGTCCTTGGAGCCTCGCCACATGTACGCGATGACCGCCGCGATGGGGGCAACGAGGGCGGCGAAGACGGCCACGATGACGAACGCCTCGTCGCTCGCGGCGAGCACCGCCTGGCGATAGTGAGAGAAGCTCCCGCCCTCGAGCCACGCGCTGACGGCGGTGGCGATGAGCCACGCGGCGAGCGTGAGAGCGGCACCGCCCACGACCGTGACGGCGATGCGCACGGGCCACGTTCCGAGCCGCGCGGCCCCGACGGCGGC